>Ga0210019_1002256_pt1 | contig 18951 bp, 26 predicted proteins | sample CryGeyCG2114_020_2_FD_183969 | JGI IMG/M metagenome (GOLD analysis project Ga0210019, IMG submission 183969) | Groundwater microbial communities from aquifer - Crystal Geyser CG11_big_fil_rev_8/21/14_0.20 (SPAdes) (version 2) | ecosystem: Environmental > Aquatic > Deep subsurface > Groundwater ...
AGCATTGAGGGTGTGGAATAATCAATACAACAATTTAGAACATTGCGGCTTAGATGGCAAAACACCCAATGAATTCCTTTCAGATTATCAATTAATAAAACCGCCAAATGTGTGTGCCTAAAACAAACAAAAAACACGCATATTTATACGTGTTTAGGGCTAGATCATACCTGTGCAGTGATTTTGCCAGGCCTCATGCAGGTTGTCGACGTTGACATTGTCAGCTAGGGCCTTGAGTGTCTCGGCGTGGCGATGCATTTGCAAGTGATTGAAAGCGGAGAAGTGTTTCTCTTGAAAATCACCGAGAAGCATGCAGAGAGCAGCGTACCAATTCATACCGAAGTCGATGGGAGCTGTAATTGTAAATGGCTCTTCCTTGGGCCAGTATTCTTCAATATACGCATGCAGATCGCGAATACCAAATTCAATAGTTCGGTCAACAAGGTTGTTGAGAAAATGGTCTTCCTCAAGATCTGTGAAAAGCTCGAAGAGATTGGTCAGACGATTGCGGCATTCTTTCCAGCCAAGGGGCATGAAGGGCGTTGTGCCTTCAAGTTCGCCGCGGCGGAACTGGTGCAGTGCATACATATCTTCAGCTGCGCTGGCAAATTCTCTCGGAAGTGCGCGGGGCGTGGTTGTCATGAGTCCTCCAGTTTGGTTTCGTTTGCTGTGATCAGGGCTTTGGCGATTTTTTTAAGTTCGTCAGCTTTGGATTTGATTGCTTTATAAAGTGCCCGGCAGTCGTTTTCGAAACTAATGTCAGGAGTAGTATAATCAAAATTAATTTCAAGTAATTTGATTTGAGCAATTATACAGGTATCTCCGTAGAAAATTAAGTCATATTTTGTTTCCCATGAAGCAATTTTTGATTTCATGATCTTAATCATTTCATCAACAATATCCAGGAATTCCCGAATATCATCTAAGGTTGGGCTAATCATGTTTTTCTCCTTGATTGCGGAACTATGAATGATATAATATTTTTTGATTTTTGTCAATAGTTGTGACTAGATTGAAGGTTGCGTAAATATTTGACTTCTGGTATAGTTTTTATATATGAATAAGGGAAAAAGTAGCGAATCTACGAATATTACAAATGCTACAAATATTTACTTTGATAGTTTGAGTCAATATTAACTATTTAAAAATGGAAAAAGGAAATTTATACATTGTCGCCACACCAATTGGCAATTTGAGTGATATGACCTTTCGAGCGGTGGAAATATTGAAGGCGGTAGAAGCCATATGGTGTGAAGATACTAGGCATACAGCTGGACTGTTGGCTCATTTTGAAATTAGTAAAAAAACCATTGGATTACATCAACATTCTGATGATAAAAAGATCAGTAGTCTGATTGAACAATATTTGGAGGCTGGTCAAGATGTGGCTTATGTTAGTGATGCAGGAACACCGGGAATCTCTGATCCTGGAGGGAAAATAGTTCAAGTCGCGGTGGAGAAAGGCATTCAAATTATTCCAATTCCAGGAGCCAGTGCGGTGATCACTATTTTGAGTGCGTCTGGATTTCCAACTGACAAGTTTTTATTTTTAGGATTCATGCCTCATAAAGGCAAGGGAAAAATGTTTGAACAAATAAAAGATTCGAAAATTACCACTGTGTTTTATGAATCACCGCATCGGATAATTAAAACGTTGGAACAAATGATGGAGGTCGTGGAGCCAGAAAGAGAACTGGTTATCGGCCGAGAATTGACCAAGAAGTTTGAAACAATTTATCGGGGAAATTTGAAAGATATAATTGAACAGGTCAAGGAAAAAGTAAAGGGAGAGTTTGTGGTGGTAGTGAAAGGAAGGTAAATAGAGATTTACGGACATTACGGATGTTACGGATTTAAAATTAAATAATATTTATGAAGGAGGACAATTTAATACATGAAGATCTAACGTATAAAATTCGAGGAGTAATGTTTGCTGTTCATAATTATTTGGGTTTTGGTTATAAATAAAAGTCATATTGTCAATTAATTCAAAAAAAATTTGATAAAGCAAATATTAAATATACAAGTGAGGTTCCGTTAACAATTAATTATAAAGATGATTATAAATTTAAAAGATACGCGGATTTTTTAGTAGATGATGAGGTGGTTTTGGAAATTAAACGTGGAAAAAGGTTGTGTGGTAAGGATTTTGATCAAACATACGAGTATTTGAAAATTCTTAATCAGAAATTAGGATTACTGGTGTTGTTTGCCCCGGAAGAAGTAAAAATTCATCGTGTTCTAAATTTATATTAAAGTTACTATCCGTATTAATCTGTAATCTATACAAGTATGTCAAAATATTACGTAACAACACCGATTTATTATGTCAATGACAAGCCGCATATCGGGCATGCGTACACAACCATAGCGGCTGATGTTTTGGCTCGTTATTATCGACAAAAATTAGGTCCGGAAAATGTTTGGTTTTTGACCGGTACGGATGAACATGGTGTCAAGATTGCTCAAGCGGCAGAAAAATTTGAAAAGAAACCTCAGGAATATGCAGATGATATTTCGGCCAGTTTTCAATTTGCCTGGGATCAACTTAATATTTCTAATAATGATTTTATTCGAACAACGGAAAAAAGACATGAGGAAAACGTGGAATTTTTCGTTTCCAAATTAAAGGAAGCGATTGGTCCGGATGGGCAACCGGTAATTTATAAAGGAAATTACGAAGGTTTGTATTGTTACGGTTGTGAAGCTTATAAGACTGAAAGTGATCTGGTTGATGGCAAGTGTCTGGATCATCCAAATATTGAGCCAGCTTATCTCAAAGAAGAAAATTGGTTTTTCCGACTATCTGTTTTTACTGATCATCTAAAAGAGATCATTGAAAGAGGTGATTTTATTGTTGCTCCTGAAAGTAGAAAGAATGAAGTACTCCGATTCATTGAAGACGGTTTGGATGATATTGCTATTAGTCGAGCCAATGTTGATTGGGGGGTAAAAGTTCCATTTGATAAAGATCAAACTGTTTATGTTTGGGTAGATGCCTTAATTAATTATGTTTCGGCTTTGGGGTATAAAGGCAATGATGATAAATTCAAGACGTTTTGGCCGGCTAATGTGCAGTTGTTAGCCAAGGATATTTTAAAGTTTCATGCCATTATTTGGCCGGCAATGCTCTTGGCTAATGGCTTGGAGTTGCCTCAAGTTTGTTTTGCCCATGGATATTTCACTATTGATGGTCAAAAAATGAGTAAAACAATTGGTAATGTGATTGATCCCAATCAGTTGGTGGATGAATTCGGTACGGATGCTGCCAGATATTTGATTTTGGCTCAATATCCATTTGGGCATGATGGTGATATAAAAGCTGATGATTTTGTAATTAAGTATAATGCGGATTTAGCTAATGGAATTGGTAATTTGGTCAGTCGGGTACTGGGAATGACGGAGAAATATTTTGAAGGTCAAGTCCCGAAAATGAAATATTCGGCTGATTTTGATGTCAAAGCTTTTTGGGCTCAATTGGATCGAGGATATTCTGAATTAAAGTTGTATGAAAATTTAAAAGCGATTATTAATCTTGTTAGCTGGTGTGATAATTATATTGATCAAACCAAGCCTTGGGAGTTATCCAAGTCAGATAACGACAAACTTCAACAAGTGTTGTATAATCTAATTGAGTTGATACGGCATTTGGCGTTGGCAATATATCCATACTTGCCGGAGACCGCTGAAAAAATAAATATTAAATTGAATATTAATGAAACAATTAATTCTATTAAGTTTGATAAAAGTCGAGAAATAGGTGGGATGAAATCCGGTGTAAAGATTGAAAAAGGTGAAGGTTTATTTGCTCGTAAATAATATTAATAAATCATAAAATATATTATGAAAAACATTATTGATGCTTCATCAACATCATTAGAGCAAACAGCTCTACAGAGAGAACAGATGGAACAAAATTTTAAAAAAATGGTAAAAAAAATAACTGACGGTTTAGTGAAGGGAAATTTGTCTAAACCAATGCCATATCATTGGGTAAGTTTTCGAGGGGACATGTCAGTTGTTTTTCGTAGTACAGAATTCAAGAGCGAATCTTTTGATCCGGGGTTATTGAAAGTGATTAATATTAACAAGCTGCAAGAAGATTTTGAAGAAGAAAAAGAGACCATAATTAATAGAGCTGTAATTAAACTAAGAGGAAGTGAAAAAAGTAATGCTTGGGGTGAAGGGGAGGATCTTGATGCGGATCAGGTTTTAGAATCAGAATTGCTGGAATGTTTGCACTTTAAATTTACTGAAATGGTGCAAAAAGAGATGTTGGCTGGATTAGCAGAAAGTAATGTTTGGAAGAAAGAATGGAAAGAGTATGTGGAAAGTATGAATTCTCATGTTACGATTGATAAATTTTATGATGGGGCAAGTGGTCGGATGAGTTTTATGATTGTTTTAAGAGAGTATCTGGCGGATAATGATTTTAACGTTCAACAACATAGAAAAGAATTACCAATTGATAAAGTAGTGTCTGCTTTGAGTCGCATGCAGGCGGAGCGGGGAAAAAGAGCCAAATTACAGGTTGATCTTTTGAATATTGAGTCCGAATTATCGGTAGCTTGGGGGGATGTAGATCCCAATACTGGAGAAACAGAGTCAGAGATTAGACAAACTGTCACCGTGCCTTTTGTGTTTGCCGGAAAGAAGTAGTGGTTGATTGTTATCGAAAATTTTTAATCAAATATATAAAGATATCTCCGCAAAAAACTTTTATCTTCGTTAAAAATTTTTACCTACATTATAAATTTGGAGTGGAGCAGGTGGTACGTGAATAAAAAATGTTATGAGTATATTCGTATTATTAAGAAAAGTCTAAAATTGTTTTAGGAGTTTTTTTAAGTAATCATCTTATAGTCTTTAATTTCTTATTTGTATAGAGTGTATGAACCCGTTGGATTATATTCTCCTGGGGATAATGCTGTTGTTTTTACTCTGGGGGGCAAAGAAAGGTTTTTTACAGGCGGTCGGTAGTATTATCGGCCTGGTAGTCGCGACAATTGTCGCCGGCCAATTTTATGAGTGGCTGGCAAACTTTTTGGGCGGATCAAATTTGTCTGTGTTTATTGCGTTTATAATTTTGTTTTCTATAGTACTCAAAGTGGTCGGTCTGGTGTTTTGGGGGATGGGAAAAGTCTTTCAATTGATATCAATTGTTCCATTTTTACAAACATTCGATCGAATGTTTGGGGCGGTTTTGGGGTTGGTCTCAGGAATTTTGTCGTTGGCAGTGATTGTTTATTTTGTAAATAAATTTCCGTTTAATGACTGGGTGATTGATCAGCTCAAGGATTCAGTTGTCGCGCCAGTATTGCTTATGGTTTCATATATCTTTTTGCCATTGTTGCCTGAGGCCTTGAAAAAAGTGAAAAGTATTATATAAAATATGATTTTTGATACCCACGCTCATGTGAATTTTGTGGATTTTAAGGATGACCATGAAGAAGTTCTAAAACGAGCGCGAGAAAAAGATGTGGTGGTGATAAATGTTGGTTCACAAATTTCAACCAGTGAGCGAGCGGTTGTGTTTGCGGAAAAGTTTCCAAAAACATTTGCCGCCGTCGGTTTGCATCCAGTTCATTTGCAGTCTTTCGAGGTCAAGGAAGAGGGAATGTCGTTTCAGTCTCGAGCAGAAGAGTTTGATGTCGACGCTTACGAACTTTTGGCGGCCAAAAAACAAACGGTTGCCATCGGAGAATGTGGGTTAGATTATTTTCATATTGATTTGAATGGTGATCTTGAAGCGATCAAAGAGAAACAAAAACAAGTTTTGAATCAACAAATTGATTTGGCTAGCAAATATGAATTGCCATTAATATTTCATTGTCGCGGTAGTAAGATGAATCCCAAAGATGCCTACAAGGATTTGATTCGTGAATTAAAGAAAAATTTACCAAAGAAGAGAGGTGTGATTCATTGTTTTGGTTCTGATTGGCCGGTGGCGGAGGAATTTTTAGAGTTAGGATTTTATCTCGGATTTACCGGAGTGATTACTTTTGATAAAACTGGTAAGTTGGCGGAGGTGGTGCGTAATATCCCCGAAGCCCAGATGTTGTCTGAAACAGATTGTCCATATTTGACACCAGAACCATATCGTGGTAAGAGAAATGAACCAATATATGTGGAATATGTGGTGCAAAAAATTGCCGAATTGCGGAATATGCCATATGAGCAAGCAGCGGAAATAACCGGTCGAAATGCAAAGAATTTATTTGGGATAGTTGTCTAAAATTAACCTAAAATATCATAAAAATCAATCTAGGCGATTGACTTTTTTATTTTTTTGTTATATAATGAATAGTCAATTCCCAGAAAGGGGGCAAGAGCTACGGCAAATCATCTACCAATTATTATTGGTATGTTGTTGGTTTTTTTGATTGGAGGAGCGGTTTCAGCACTGATTTGGTATGCTATCAAGATTATAGTGATGATGGCTGTTTCGCCAAGAAATACTATTGTTGAAGGAAGGTTGATGAATATTGTTGGAATTGTACCAATTTGGGATGCGGTCGAATCGGACTACCATTCTCGACGTACAGTGTATTTGTATTTTGAGCGAAAGGAGTATCATGAACGAGTAAAGTTTGGGACATTTTTTATTGAAGATGTTGCAGCTTTCAATCTGAATCAGTACCGTGGTCAGTATGTTCGAGTTGAGCTGCCAAAACGATCCGTTCGATTCTTTTTCAACCAGAAACCGAAGATTGTTCAAACAGCAACCATTCCAGCCACATAAATGGAGACAGTCATGACTATGACACGCTACGATCATTGTTATGATGATTGGGGAGACCTTGATTTTGCTGAAGATTATGCCGATCCTTTTGTGGACGACGAAGGTGACGATGATCCCTTGCCTGAGCCATTGGATCCTGATCTGGCAGATTTAGCACTGTATTGTTACTGGTGTGCCGATGATGGAGAAGAAGATGGTTGCCCGATTTGTGGAATGTATTTGGAAGAACGTTCACGTATGATTGATGGTGAATTGTATGGTTTTTATACCAATACTGACAGAATGGGAAGATTTCATCGACTGGCTATTAGAATGAAGTTTCAGAATCGGCTACGAATTATGTTTTTTGACGACGCAGTGACTCGTTGTTTGGTGCCGATGGAGCGTGATGTTTCTGTTTGGATTCATGTTGATGATTGGGAGATGTTTAGACAGGTATATGAGCTGCTCAAACAACTGGATAGGTGAGGGTACATGAAGCACGCTCAACATCTCGGCTGCATGGTTTGTCAGAAGCGGTTTGACGAGCCAAAGGTTTTGCCAGTCTGTGATGATGATCGTTGTGTCGCAGCTTATGTTCGACATTTGGGCAATTGTTTGTACGAAGATGATGAAACGCGAGTGGCTCTCGATATGAGCAGTGCGCGTTTCGATTCACTACAGGCGGCTTGATATGAAGTTGAAATGCCCAGACTGCAAGTCTGAATGCGCTCATTGTGATGACAATGTAATTCATCCGGGGATTGCCCGGATGATCAACTGACCGAAAAGTTCGGTCTTTTTTGTTTGTTGACAATTGTTATCATAACTGTTAATATTAGACATCGAATATGACCCACACGGGAGGTATCATGACAAGAGAAGTAACGAGTAGCAAGTGTGCTTTTTGCCACAAAGAATTGAAACCATCAATGGTCTACATCTGTATGGATGATCGTTGTATTTCAAAGTATTTGATCAAAAAGTATGAAAGTTTTGGTGCTGAGGATACGACTCCATATTCGCTGATTTTGATTACAGCCCCTGAACGACTTTCGCGACTTCAGAAACAGGAGGTCCTATGAGGTGTCCAGAGTGCCAAGCCAATGATTCACTTCGAGTCAATACCGTTGTTGCTATTGGTAGTGCATATCTTCTACTGTGTGTGAATTGTTGGGTGTTTTTTAAGGCGTCTGAACCAGGAGTGACCAATTTGGATCTTTGGCAGCCAAGAGTAGAGAATCTAAGAGTTCATGATAATCTGACAAAAGCTTTTTGTTCAAAGCTTACTGATGAAATGAAGACACATATGAGAGATGAAATGCCGACACCAGAAGATTTTATTGCATCTAGAAATTGACAGTTTTTTGCATCCCGTGTTTCTGATTCACCAACCAAACAAGGATACTGTCGATGAATTGTCCAGAGTGCCAGGCCAAAGACTCCCTTCGAGTTCATGTTTTGGTTTCTGATGGTTTTGGACGTCCTTTGGTATGTGTGAATTGTTGGACCTGGTTCAATGCACCTGAACCAGGAAGGGTCTATACAGATTTTTGGGAACCCAAAGAAGATAATTTGGTAGTTGATGATTGGAATTGGAGGGCTAGGCAGGGCTCAGCCTTGACTGCTAAAATGAAAACAGCTTTGGTGGCAATGCCGACGCCTGAAGCTTATATCGCCACGAGAACAAAAGTAAAACAGCCGTAAAGCGACTGTTTTTTTTGATATCAAATTTTGTGAGTGCTATTTGGTTAATATTTGGTCAGCGATGTCTTTTTGGTCAATCAATTCTTCAACGTCAGCTTTGAGTTTGTCAGCATCTCTTCGATAATTCATGCGAGTGGTTCGTAATCTGTCGCCGGTGTAAATTTCTTCTCTTTTTAAGTCACGAGCTACCTTTCTACCAAACCATTCTTCGGCGGATTCGGGGGGGTCGTGTGGTTTTATCATAGTATGTTCCGCTTCAAGTTCTGTCATGCGTTCAGTGACAAATTTTTCAAAGCTACCACGTTTGGTTTTTTGTCGTTCAGGGAGTTGGTTATATTCAGCATAAAGCTGAGCTTTCATTTCAGCAGCGCTGGCTTGTCTTAATAAACTTTGATAGGTACTGTCATAGTTGGTTGTAAATTTTTGTGCTTGCTTTTTTGCGTAACCAGAATTTCTGTTATAATTGTCTAATAAAAATTGGAAGGCAGCAGTCTCCCCTTCATTACTTTTTACGTCATCGTATTGTTTTTGAATGTCTTTATCCCCGGAATCGGTAGCTGGTAATTGTTCAATTCCCATAAGTGTGGCGTTTAATAATAATCTGTTGGTATTGTATCAATAATAATGACATATAAATTGTGATTGTGTGTAATTTTGTGGTTTATTAACAAAATGTATTGACACAAGTTCATTTTTTGTATAGAATAAAGGCGAAGCTATTTAAATTATTTGACTTGTAACGGAATAAAATGGTCAAAAAAGACAAAAGTAACTGGTGGGAGCCAGCTTTGATGCTTTTTGCAGAGCTATCAGGTTGGGTCGTGATTCCTATATTGCTCGGAGTATTTTTGGGGAGTTGGCTAGATGAGCGTTATGGTACGTCTCCATGGTTGTTTGTCACCTCTGTGGCAATTGCTTTTGTGGTTACAAATGTTGGTATCGTTAAACGAGCAACTAAGGCCATGAAGGATATCACCAGTCAAGAAGAAAACTCTCCTTCGCTGAAAGTTACGGCGGATCGGGGAAATAAGAATAAAAAAGAATAAGCACAAATGTTAATTTATGTCGCAAATTCTAGATTCTAGTGAGGGGGCTAATCAAGTACAAACAAGTTTACATATCGAAGACCAAACTCAAACTGGAGCGTTGGTTCATGATGTTGCCGGTGAAGAAACACATACTGAAACCGGGCAATTTGAGCATGAAGTTTCTTTGGCCGCTGAGCCTGTGTTTCAAGTTGGTCAATTAAATATCACTAATTCATTATTAAACTCATGGTTGGTCGTATTTTTTCTAATTATTTTTTCTATTACATTACGGTTAAAGTTAAAAATAGTTCCCAGAGGAATTCAAAATTTGTTTGAAATGGTGATCGAAGGTGGTCTTGATCTTTGTGATTCTGTAACTTCGGATAGAAAAAAATCTGAAAAAGTGTTCCCAATTGTGTTCACTTTTTTTGTTTTTATATTACTTAACAACTGGTTGGGGTTGATACCTGGTATTGGTTCTATCGGGTTTGTTGAACATGGAGTATTTATCCCATATTTTCGTGGCGGAACGGCTGATTTGAATGCAACTTTAGCGTTGGCGTTGATTTCAGTGATTGGAGCAAATATTTTTGGTATGGTGACAGTTGGTTTTTTCAAGCATACGAATAAATTTATTAATTTAAAGGCGATTGCTGAAATTCCCAAAAAAGTATTCAAAGATAAAGAATACAGTGCGATTTTGGTTAATCCCATCAAGGCTTTTGTTGGTTTGGTTGAAATTATTGGAGAAGTGGCCAAGGTGGCGTCGCTTAGTTTTCGTTTGTTTGGTAATATTTTTGCCGGGGAGGTGCTACTCAGTTCAATCGCGGTGATATTTGCTTTTGGTTTACCAATTCCGTTTATGTTTTTGGAAGTAATTGTTGGTTTTATTCAGGCTTTAATTTTTGGCATGTTGACATTGGTGTATTTTACGATTGCCAGTGCGGATGAGGAACATTAGTTTTGGTGAATTAGCAGGTTAGTGAATTAGATGATGTGACTCTAATTAACTGATTAACTAATTAACTAATTAGTTGATAAATCAAACCGACGTTAAATAAACCTTTCACGTCGTCAGTAATTGATTTATTGCATGTGTTCGTATGGATTTAACAATGTTAGCCAAAGCGCTTGCTATTGGTATTGGTTCTATTGCCCCAGCCCTTGCTATCGGTAAAATTGGAGCCAAGGCGATGGAAGCCATTGGTCGTAACCCAGAAGCAGCCGGAAAAATTCTTGTTCCTATGCTATTAGCTGCTGCCTTTGCTGAGGCGGTTGCGATTTATGCCCTTGTAATCGCTTTCGGAATCAAATAGTATTTTATTTCTGTTTCGAATTGTTTCGGAACAGAAGTGATAATATTATATTTAAATCAGTGAATTAGTGAATTAGTTTGTCTAATCTGCTAATCAACCAATTTGCTAATAAACTGTAAAAATATGGATGAATTAATAAAAACATTTCACATTGATTGGAGACTTATAATCGCTCAAGCGATAAATTTTGTTATTGTGTTTTCAGTTTTGTATTATTTTGGTATTCGACCTTTGATGACAATAATGACAGCTAGAACAGAGAAAATTGAAGGTGGAATAAAAAATGCTGAAGTGATAGAAGAAAAACTACAGCAAGCTGAGAAGGATAAACAAAAGGAAATTAATAAAGGCAGAAAACAGGGGCAAGAGTTAGTTGTTGCAGCCGAAAAGGATTCAGATTTACTCCGAAGAGAAAAATTAGAAAAAACTCGTTTGGAAGCAGACAAAATTGTCACCTCGGCTAAACAAGAGATTGCGTCTGAAAGAAGTAAGATGGTTAAAGATGTAAAACAAGAATTGGGCAATTTGGTTTTATTGGCTTCAAATAAAATTACCGCGCAGACTTTGGATGAGAAAAAGCATGAAAAACTGATTAATCAAGTGATTGACGAATTAAAACAAGCTGAAATTAAAGCTTAGTAATTATGAAACGATTTAATATCAAACATTACGCCAAGGCTTTGTCACGAATTGGACGTGATCAGGGAATTTTTGATGAATTGATGTCAGATGCTGAGCATGTGGCTGAAAAAATTGACGAGAATGTTGATTTGAAAAAATATTTGACAGATCCCCATGTACCCTTGGGTGATAAAAAGAAAGCCTTGCAGATGGTTTTTCAGGATTTTGTTAGTGTGAGAACTATCAATTTTGTACTGCTTTTGATCAAATCAAAAAGATTGGGTTATTTGAATCAGATTATTATTGCAGCTAAGTCAGATTTTTTGGTGGACGATGAAATTTTGGAAGTGACTGTTGAATCTGTAATTCCGATTACTCCTGATCAGACGACTCAGTTGGAAAGCATTTTAGTTGATAAACTGGGGTCAAAAATATTGATTAAAAATTTCATTAATGAAAATATTGTTGGTGGTTTGCGGTTATCAGTTGGCGATACGGTGATTGATTCCAGTATTGCCGGTAAGATTGAAAGGTTGAAAACAATAATAAACGGTTTGGAATAGTACGAATTATTTATTACTAATTACATATTAGAAATTACTAAAATATACAATATGGCTAAAGAAGTAACTAAAAAAATAAATCAGGGTAAGGATTATATCATTGATACCCTTAAAAAACAGATCGAGAACTTTGAAGAACAGGTGGCGGTTGAAAATGTCGGTCGCGTAGTTGAAATCGGTGATGGCATTGCTCGAATTTCCGGGTTGTCAGACTGTCAAGCATCAGAAATGATTGATTTTGGTGGTGTTTATGGTGTGGTGTTGAATCTTGAAGAGGACTCTGTTGGTGCTATGATTTTGGGCGATTATTTGAAAGTCAAAGAAGGTGACGAGGTTAAAAGTACCGGGCGTATTTTGGAAGTGCCTGTCGGTGAAGCTATGATCGGACGAGTTGTTAATGCTTTGGGCGAACCGATTGATGGTAAGGGTGATATTAAAACAGATAAGTTTAATCCGGTAGAAAAAATCGCTGCCGGTGTTATTGATCGATCATCTGTGAATCAACCGGTACAAACTGGAATAAAAGCGATTGATTCAATGATTCCAATTGGACGTGGACAACGTGAGCTTATTATTGGAGATCGTCAAACAGGTAAAACTGCCATCGCGATTGATACCATTATCAATCAAAAGGGACAGGATATGATTTGTATCTATGTTGCGATTGGTCAAAAAGAATCAAAAATTGCTCGAATTGTCGGTAAGTTGGAAGAACATGGTGCAATGGATTATACCACAGTTGTGTTGGCTGGTGCTTCTGATCCTGCAGCGATGAGTTTTATTGCTCCGTACGCTGGAGTGGCTATTGGTGAGTATTTTATGGATCAGGGCAAAGATGTCTTGGTCGTTTATGACGATTTGTCAAAACATGCGATTGCATATCGAGAAGTTTCATTGTTGCTACGACGTCCACCGGGACGAGAAGCTTTTCCTGGAGATATTTTTTACTTACATTCACGATTACTTGAAAGAGCTTGTAAATTGAGCGCAGAAAAAGGCGGTGGGTCAATAACCGCTTTGCCGATTATTGAAACTCAGGCCGGTGATGTGTCTGCATATATTCCAACTAATGTGATTTCAATTACAGATGGACAAATTTATTTGGAGAGTGATTTGTTTTATCAAGGTATCCGACCAGCGGTAAATGCCGGTTTATCAGTTTCCCGTGTGGGATCAGCGGCTCAAATTAAGGCCATGAAAAAGGTAGCCGGAAAGTTGCGTTTGGACCTGGCTCAGTATCGAGAATTGGCTGCTTTTGCTCAGTTTGGATCTGATTTGGATGAAGATACTCAAAAACAATTAACTCGTGGTTCTCGGACTACAGAAATATTGAAACAAGGTATTTATGATCCAATGTCGGTCGAAAATCAAGTCGCGATTATTTTTGCTGCCATTAATGGTTATTTGGATGATGTAAATTTGAAGCAAGTCCAAGAATTTGAAGTGGCTTTCCATAAATATTTTCAAACCAGTGGTAAAGATGTAATGAAGAAAATTGTCAAAGAAAAAGCATTGACGGATGAAATTGAAGCGGAATTAAAAGTTGTGATTGAAGAGTTCAAATCAGCCAATCCAGAATTTATTGAAGCGAAGGAAGAGAAGAAAACTGAATAAAAAAACTACTCATATTGTGAGTAGTTAACGAGGGCGAATAACTCTCATTTGATTGAGAATCACAGCGGCCTCTTCCGGCGAAGATAAAGATTTCTTTGAGAGATCTTGGACGTTACCATCAATAGTTTCGACAGTGATTGAATTTGGGTACATTATGTCGATATGAAAGCCACCAATCGCAGCGAGTTTGCAGTATGCAAGCTGAAATGATTGAGTGGTCAATCCGGGAACAGCTTGACACTCATTTGTCACAGGGCAAAAGTGGTCGCAAAGTCGACAAAGTTGAGTATGGTTGGGACAATTTCGTGTCATAACGTCTTCCAGTTGAGTGAGCAAGTGCAATTAATTTATAATATTTTATATAATTTGTCAATATGTCTCTGGGAACAAGGGAACTAAAACGAAGAATTAAGTCAGTTCATAGTACAAAGAAGATTACCAAGGCTATGGAAATGGTCGCCGCGTCAAAAATGCGAAAAGCGGTGGCAAATGTACTGGCGACTAGAGATTATTCCAATTTGGCTTGGGCTACGGTTTTGAATTTGGCAGAAAAAACTGATCCCAAACACAATATTTTGTTGCAAAAACGTGAAGTAAAGAATGTGGCATTGATTGTAATCAGTTCAAACAGGGGTCTGTGTGGTGGTTTTAATAATAATGTGGTTCAAAAAGCTGTTGATTCGGTTAAAAAACATGAAGCTGGGGTGGAAAAAACTGACGTGATTACACTTGGAACAAAAGGACGAGATGTATTGATCAGTGATGGCTACAAAGTTGAGGCGGATTTTATCAAGCAAGATGTGATTCTTAGCGTATCGGAAATTTCATCTTTGGTACATATGGTATTAAAAGCATATGAGAGTGGTCAATATGATAAAGTGATGGTTGCCTATACGGATTTTGTTTCAACTATAAAGCAAATCCCAAGAGTCAAGCAATTGTTGCCAATTGATTCTGAAGCTGACGAATATTTGGGGATTGTTGGTCGAGCTGAAGGGATTAAAACAACTAAAGAATTTATTCAAGAGAAAAAAGATAAGTATTTAAAGCGTGGTTCGTTTTCTTTTGAGTATATTTTTGAACCAACGCCGGAAATCGTATTGAAAAAGATGATCCCACGATTACTTGAAGTTCAAGTGTATCAAGCGGTTCTAGAATCTGATGCATCTGAACATAGTGCTCGGATGATGTCGATGCGAAATGCCAGCGATGCAGCCTCTGATATGATCGATAATTTGACATTGGTTTACAATCAAGCGCGTCAGGCCGCTATTACCCAGGAGATTGCAGAGATTAGTTCCGGTAAAGCCGCCTTGGAAAATTAATTTAAATTACAAGCCTTTAACTTGTAGTATATAGAGTTTAGAAAATACTATCAGCTAACAGCTAATATTTATAAAAAATATGGAAAATTTAGGGAAAGTGAAACAAATAATTGGTCCGGTGGTTGATGTGGAATTTTTTGGCGAATTGCCGGAAATTTATCATTCATTGGAAGTTGATATGCCCGGTGGTAAAAAGCTGGTTCTTGAGGTACAACAACATTTGGGTGATAAAACGGTTCGAGCGGTCGCGATGGGAGCTACTGATGGTTTGAAACGTAATGTTGATGTGACCGATACTGGCAGTCCGATTTCAGTGCCGGTTGGAAAAGAAACATTGGGTAGAATGTTCAATATTTTGGGCGAAGCCATTGACGGAAAAGAAGACTTGAAAAAGGGAAAACAATACCCAATTCACAGACCAGCTCCAGCGTTTATTGATCAATCAAAAGATACTGAGATTTTTGAAACCGGTATTAAAGTTATTGATTTAATCTGTCCTTTCTCAAAGGGTGGTAAGGTCGGTTTATTTGGTGGGGCTGGTGTGGGTAAAACGGTGGTTATTATGGAATTGATTAGAAATATTGCTCAAGAGCATGGTGGCTTTTCTGTTTTTGCCGGTGTTGGTGAGCGTACTCGAGAGGGGAATGATCTTTATCATGAGATGAAAGATTCTGGCGTGCTCGATAAGACGACATTGGTCTTTGGTCAGATGAATGAGCCGCCTGGAGCTCGTGCTCGAGTGGCTTTGTCAGGTTTGACCATGGCTGAATATTTCCGAGATGAAGAAAAACAAGACGTACTATTTTTTGTGGATAATATTTTTCGTTTTACTCAAGCGGGATCTGAGGTGTCAGCATTGCTTGGGCGTATTCCATCAGCGGTGGGGTATCAACCAACTTTGGCGACTGAGATGGGAGCATTACAGGAAAGAATTACATCTACCAAAGAAGGTTCAATTACCTCTATTCAAGCAGTTTATGTGCCGGCTGATGATTTGACAGATCCAGCTCCAGCTACTACTTTTGGTCACTTGGACGCAACTGTAGTGCTTAGTCGTGGTTTGTCTGAGCTCGGAATTTACCCGGCGGTGGATCCACTAGATTCAACCTCTACCATTTTGACACCTGAAACAGTGGGTGAAGAGCATTATAAAGTGGCTCGAGATGTTCAATTGGTATTACAAAAATATAAAGATCTTCAAGATATTATTGCTATTTTGGGTATGGATGAATTATCAGATGAAGATAAAATCACCGTAGCGAGAGCACGTAAAATTCAAAAGTTTTTGTCGCAACCTTTCTTTGTGGCAGAAACATTTACTGGTACACCAGGAAAATACGTCCCCCTCAGTGAAACTGTTCGTGGCTTTAAAGAGATTCTTGATGGTAAACATGACGATAAACCAGAACAGGCTTTTTACATGAAAGGTGGTATTGACGAAGTCGGAGAGGACAGCGACAAGAGTTAAGATTTTAAGAAGTTGGATAATGCAACTTTATGGATAAAATAAACTTTAAAATAGCCACACCTGAAAAAGTAGTGTTCAAAGAACAGGTGGATCAGATCACTTTGCCAACCATGCAAGGTGAAATTACAATTTTACCGAATCATATCCCGCTAATTGCTGTGTTGCAGCCGGGTGAATTGAAAATTGTCATTGGACAAGAAGAAAAAATGCTGTCAGTTTCCGGCGGCTTTATTGAAGTGTTGGCTGACAAGGTGGTCGTCTTGGCTGATACGGCTGAGCGGGCTGAGGATCTTGATGTAGAAAGAGCTGAAGCAGCTAGAAAGAGAGCGGAAGAAGCTTTAAGTCAAAAGAAGACTGATGCCAAGGAGTTTGCCAAGCTTTCTGCTTTGATTGAAAAAGAAACCGCTCGTGTTCGAGTAGCTAGAAAGCATCGAATTCGTATTGACCAGAAAGGTATTGGTCAAAAAAAATATAATGAAGATTAATTGATTATTATTGACAGTAATTAAAGAATTTAATAGTATCTTAATACTGTCAACAGCAAAGGAGAACATTATGGAAAATTTACAAGAAATATTGTCATCGATTGATATGTCACAACATACAATGGATCATATTACCATTGCTTGTATGGATGGTCGTTTCTTTGGGCCGGTGGTGCATTATCTTTTGGATCGAGGGTTGATTGGCCATACGGATGTATTTTTTGCTGCAGGTTCCCAACAAAATTTCTTATCTGATGAGTTCAAGGCTTTTGCTCTGAAACAGATTGAGTTGTCACGCAAGCTACATGATATGAAGACGGTAACTCTTGTTGCTCATTGGGATTGCGGTGCTTATGGTGGTAACAAGGCTTTGGGTGGCGGTGATGAAGAACGAGCCAAGTATGCGGATGATCTCGAGGCGGCCAAGCAAGTGATTGCAGCCAAATTTCCTGATCTTGAATTTGAATTGGTGCTAGCCAAGCCTGAAGGCAATAAAGTTGATTTTCAAAAGATCGCTTAGATAATAATAAAGATACTGCAAAATAGCAGTATTTTTTGTGAATAACTTTTTTGCTTAACTAAAAATTTGGATCTATTATAGTAGTATTGTTAATAATATAAATAATAATTTAATCTATGGCATTTGAAGCCCCAATGATGTTTGGTCCAAAACCAGAAAAATCATCAACTATTGATGAACTAAAACAACAGGAACGAGATCTTCAGAATGAATTAGACCAAATTCATGCTGATCTTAAATCTCAACAAGATCATGGTTCTTCTCAAGATACGTATCTTATGACTTCGGATCGAGCTGGTAGGAAGGGAAAAGAACTGCAAGCAGTCAGAATAAAAATTAGAAAATTGGAAGCACCGATAAAGCTGCCTGAACTGAATAAGAAAAAGGCAAAGTTAATGGATACTATTGAGGAGCTGGAAACAGAATTACGAAATATGGCTGATTTGGAGTCTGATGCTGCCTTTCTAAATAATGATAAGCAACAAAGATTTAGAAAACAACTGAAAGATATTGAAGTTAAAATCAAAAAATACCAAATATAAATGATTAAAAAATAACGTGGAGACACGTTTTTTTTTATGTTTTTCTAGATATTCTGTATAGTTAACCATAAGGGGTAACACTTTGATAAAATAAGGGTAACAAAGGTTAACTCATAATATTAAAGTAAAATATGGCTGGTTCACCTCTTAGCGCTCCTAAAGAAATTAGAGGCCGATGGTATCTGCAAACCGATAAATATGGCAAAACGGTAATGGAAGTTTGTTCAATTTTTGGTATGTCTCGAAAAACATATTACAAATGGTACAATAGAGATCATGGACTGATAAAATCAAGTAAATACATCTCTAGGAAAATACACCCCCATACCAAGTTAACATTCAAAGTGAAGAAATTAATTCAAGAAGCCAAAATTAAATACAATTACGGACCCAAGAAGATGAAATTTTGGTTAGATAAGAATCATCAAATTCAAGTTTCAAGTACAACCATATATAAATTTTATAAAAGAAAAGCTCTAATCAGAAAACCACAGAAGAAGCTTAGGTGGTATACACCACTCAAAGAGCCATATAAAGCGATTTTACCTGGGGAAAACGTACAGATCGATGTCAAATATGTGCCTGGTGGCAATCAAACGTGGAAGTATCAATTTCGGTTTATTGACACAGTAACTAATCTGCAATTTTCGGTTGATATGACAAATCGGGAGTCTAAAACAACGATCAAGGCGATGAAACAAGCAAAGCAATATTTCCCCTTTGAAATCAGTGGAGTGCAAACAGACAATGGTTCAGAGTTTCGTGGTGACTTTCACCGATATTTGATTCAAACAAATATAATTCATCGCTACATTCCCAAAAGATCAGCTCCGTGGAACGGCAAAGTGGAGCGGGCGAACCGCTCAGTGGACGATGAATACTACTTAAATTCGACTAAACCGTGGAAAACTTTGAAAGAATATTTTAACTGGTATAATTTTGACAGACCGCATGAAGGCAAGGGAATGAACGGTTTAACTCCACACGAAAAATACCTTATTTTAGCCTCTAAATGTGTAACCCTTGAAGGTTAATTGTACA
>Ga0210019_1002263_pt1 | contig 18925 bp, 13 predicted proteins | sample CryGeyCG2114_020_2_FD_183969 | JGI IMG/M metagenome (GOLD analysis project Ga0210019, IMG submission 183969) | Groundwater microbial communities from aquifer - Crystal Geyser CG11_big_fil_rev_8/21/14_0.20 (SPAdes) (version 2) | ecosystem: Environmental > Aquatic > Deep subsurface > Groundwater ...
GTCGACGGGATCTGGACCCTGCTGCCCTGGTCCACCGACATCTCTCTGGATCACCCCTGGTGCCCTCAGGGTGTCGAGTACGGCGGGTGGGACACCATCTCGCAAGGATGCTTCTCCGACGAAGACTGCTGGCGGCCTTCGATCGAGAACTGCCGCTCTCTGGTCAACCAGTTCGAGGACGAAGGAGTGGCTGAACGAATCGTCACCGAGGTCTGCACGGACCTCACGGCAGCTGATCTCGAAAGAGACCCAGACTCGGAGACCTGCGCAGTAGCGCTCGACTCCCTGCTGGCGCGGCCTGACACCCTTCGGGAAGAGCTCGACAACATGGAGAGCTTCCTGGAGAACGGCGGATTTTCCGACACTGGCTGGGACACCGGCTTGTAGATCTTATCTTCCGTCTCTTTTTTTTAAAAAAACTATGAACCAAGCAGCTTGAGCTGATATTTTTTAGTCACCTTATACCGCAACAATAATTTGGCTTTTTTGCTGCGCAACTTAATTTTACCTTTACTAATTTTTGTCTTGCTTGGCTTTACAGCTGATTCAGTGACTTTTACTTTGTCCTTTATCACCAACTTGCCTTTGTTAACATTAACCCGAATTAAAGCCACTAGAACGGCTGCCTGTTTTTTACTTACGCTCACCGCCTCCTTGGAACCCCCGGTTGGCGCTTGCCCCACTTTAATTGCATGAACTGTATAAACTTTTTTCTTAGACAATTTTTTTGTGGAAACTTTTTCTCCGTTGTAAGGATTAAGCAAAGTAACTTGCTTGCCCTTTGGGTGCATGACTACAAAATAAGCTGATCCAGGATAGCGCACCAATTGAGTAACCTTTGAGCTCGTTACTGAAAACGGACGATAAACAAAAACTGAATCGTCCGCAAACTTAACTTGCACTTTGCCATGCTTTTTTCCAGTAACTGATTGAATGTTTAAATCAAAATCACTAGCGCTGGTTGGATCAGTTGAGTCATAGCCTGGGTGCACGCCATTATTTACCTCGTCCACCTCTCCATCACCATCGTTATCAATATTGTCATCATCAATTTCGACATCATTATTTACAACGTCATCATTGGTATCATTTGCATTATCAACATAACCATCGGGCGCAGTAGCCGAGCACAGCAGGGTGGATAACTCAGGATTTCCTAGGCCATCACTATCCTCATCTAAATAATAGGCTTGATCTTCGCTAACGGTAGAGTCGGAATCATCACAGTCTAGCTCAGTATCAACTCCATCGTTATCGGCATCGTTATCATTTGTATCTGTGTCATTTACTACCCACCCGTCCCCAGGCTCAGCACAGGAATCCTTGGATGATTCAGGATTTCCCAAACCATCATTATCTAAATCTTCAAAATAAGTTGTGTCACCAACTATTGATGATCCACTAACACAATCTGCCAACAGCAGAGCTCGGTCCGCGTCAATAAAGGGCGGCCCTTCGTAAACTGCTGATGAGAACTGGCTATCTATGTTAACCGCAGTTGTCGTCAATATATTTTTGGATGTGACTTGCGTCAGTCCGCTATTATTTGCATACAATAAACCCGCCACGCCAACCACCACCGGAGTAGCCATTGAAGTACCGCTGGCAAAACCATAATCAGTAGTGAATCCATAAACCGCATCATCCGTGTAATAGGTTGAATAAATCGAACTACCCGGCGCATATATATCTACACAATCAGTTCCGTAATTTGTAAAAGATGATGCACCTCCTGTTGAATTTGTAGAACCCACTCCTAAAACACTGTCGTAGCACACTGGATAAAAAGGAGTTGTGGCCAAACTCACGCCGTCATTACCAGCAGCTGCAACAACCAAAACTCCCGCCGCGATGGCGTCGGCAACAGCTGTTTGTAAAATACTTGTGGAACTCTCACCGCCGAGTGACAAATTAATTATGTCGGCTCCATTGGCGACAGCGTAATCGATTGCCTCCGCAATATCAGAATCAAAACCAGAACCCTCATCGCTCAACACTCGCAAGGCCATTATTTGCGCGTCCCAGCTGACACCGGCGATACCTAATGTGTTATTACCTACTGCCGCTGCAATACCAGCCACGTGGGTGCCATGAAAAACACCGCCATCAGCCGAGCCGCTACTGTCATTATCAATCCCATCCGGAGCGGGATTAGGATCACCATCGCTGTCTGAAAAATCGTATCCATAAACATCGTCAATATACCCGTTCAAATCATCGTCTAATCCATTACTAGCTATCTCCCCTGGATTTACCCACATGTTGTCTGACAAATCAGGATGGTCAGTATCAACACCGGAATCGATAATGGCAATCACCACGGAGTTACTTCCGGTTTGCGTGTCCCAAGCCTCCTGCGCATTAATTCCTGGCAACTCATCTAAGTGCCACTGCGAATTAAAATTTGTATCGTCTGGGGTTGTGGCAGTCACCGATCCAGTTGCACGTCTGACTAAATCTAGCTCAACTGTGGCTACGTTTGGATCATTTGATAAATCCAACATCGACTGAGTAAGTGACTCCCCTTCCGCAAGCTCCACGGACCAATAATTGCGTTTTGGTTTATCTTGAGCTGACAGTAATCGCTGGGCAACACCCTCATCAATTTTAACTTCGTTCTCTTTTACATTATTGTTCGGCGCTCGACCGTCTTTATAACGCACCACCAAACGGTCGGTTGCATATTCAGGCTTACCGGCCCCAGTTATAACTTCTTCGCCGACACCACCTTGAGGTGCATCATTAGCGAAAACTGGTTGAGTACAAAAAAAACTTGCCACCAAGATTGTTGCCCCCATGATGCCAGTAAATTTTCTATGATACTCCTCCATAATTAAAAGCATTCTAGCATTTTTTGGAGCTTTTGTCCAGTTGTTGTTTCCTTAGTACACGAACGGCACTTCAATAATATCTTCGGAACAATAGTCAGAAATATCGGCACAAACATGATTGATCACATCTTGCTTAGCATCTCCTCTCAACACCTCGGGCTTAAGATCACGACTCACCACCGGAGAAAGCACCAGTTGGAGAGTTGAGTCACTAACTTCGCCAGTCACTATAAGTCCACTACTAGTGGCCACAGAAAAATCTTGATCGAATACAAAATTCCCTAGCGAGTAAAGCACAAGAGCACCATCAATGACTTGAGCATCCTGCACAACATGAGGATGACTACCAACTATCAAGCCAGCTCCAGCAGTAATCCATTGCCTCGCCAAAGTTTCTTGCTCAGCTGAATGGTGTTCTTGATATTCCACACCCCAGTGCGGCAGAACCACCACAAAATGTCCTGATTCTGACTCTTGTTCAATCAGATTTGTTAACTCAGTTAATTCGCCAATAGCCAAAACCGAGATGAATGACACAGTCACCTCACCTTGCTGTACTTGGGTAATTGAACTTTGATCAATTGCACCAGATTGACCCAGTGGTAAAATATCATTTTTTTTCAGCAGTTCTTGGGTAGCAATCAATCCTTCAGCGCCGGCATCTCTAGCATGGTTATTTGCCAGCCCCACAGAGGTCAGCTTCAAATAATTCAACGCCTGAATTGTTTGCTTAGAAAACAGCATCTCGGTATTAGTCGGGTCACTAGACTGTACGACTGTCTGATCACTAACCGGCCCCTCCAAATTTAGCCATGAAAAGTCTGTTCCCCAAAACACTCTGTTGCCAAAATGTTCAAACAACTCTCGAAAATTGTTACCCTGAAAACGTGCGCCAATCTTTCGCCCAAACATGGCATCACCGGCTAAAGTAAAAGTAACTATATCTTGTTGCTCGGCCTTAGCACCTTTAACAAACTGTCCCATGACATGAGTGGTTGTTTCCACGTCGTTATCTTGTATCATCAAACCAGAATTGGTATGCGCATATTCTTCAAAGCGTTCTAGCCCGTGTTGCTTTGCCCAACTCAACACAAACAACAGACTAAGCCTGGAATCTACTTCCGCCTCTAATATTTCTGACTCATCAAGGCTTCGTAAGGCGCGTAGAGTTTTCTCATCGTGAATCTCAGCTACATGAGCTGGCTGATAATGCGACATATCAACCGAAGCTATCACGCCGCAATTATGGCACTGTTCTGATAACAAATCGGCTAACCTTGTTATTTTATCCGGTTCTGTCCCCTCTCGAATCATCAGCGGCAAGATCTCTGCGTTCGGATAATATTGATGTATTTCAACCAATAGATTAGTTATGCCGTGCTCGTTGTTAAAGGCGACATCCTCTAATTCAACTAAACCAGCCTCTTCAACTGTTGTAATTAGTTTAAGGTCTGGCTGCAACTCCTCGTGGCCACCCTGTATTTGCCAAATTCTGTCGGTGGTAATGATATCAGCGTTACCAGAATCAAAATGATTAGGCGATAGCAAAATAATCGTCACCGGCTGAAACTGTTCGCTGTGTTTTTTTACTAACTCAAGTCGCGTATCTTTTACCAAATCATGATGCGGCAAAATAAGCGGCGGAATTACCGTTGGCTGCCGGCCTATTAACATACTACCGGCAACCGCTAGTCCACTGAATAAACTTAGTGCGATCAGCCACCAACCTTTTCTATTCATGTCCACCAACAAGCAGGCCACCCCACTCGACTAAGGTGTAGCCGTCTCTAGAAAATGAAGTTAGCTGTTGTGGAAGTAAGTTAGTATCAGCACTGTCTTGACCAGAAAAGTCTAGGAAGACTCGCTTGACGGTCTTGGGCTGTGGAACAACTCGCAGCGGCGCTAATTGATTCATCTGCTCAGTTGTAAACCAGCTCAATCTAATATATGGAGTTTCAGGCATACGTGGTAACCAGAATTCCATAAAGTCTTCCACCTCTCGTCCAACTAGCCCCTGCGCCAACAAGTCGCTGCGCAATTCTTGAGCAATATTTTCAGCTGCTACAACTCTTCCAGTTGTGATTTTTGGATACTCTCCATAGCCAGTTCCCTCCCAGTACAGGTTTGGAGCTATCTGACCTCCAGCTAAATGCAGCACGCCGTTTGGCTTAGCCACTACCTCCCATCCATTATTATATTCAGGCTCACTCAGTGTCACGTCGGCTCCAACATGAACGTCAATGCGCGTCGTTTTATCTGGATACAGATAAATCACAGGCTTGCCACATTCAACCAATGGCGCGTAGCTGTTATCTAAGAAGGCTACATAATCACCAGATTGACTTTTCCAGACCAGCAAAGGATCTTTAGAGACAAATTCTTCGTAGGTCATTGCCTCATCAAGTCGACCCATTGCGTATGTCTTATAAGCACTCTTCAATACTCGATTCTCTGCATTCCTAATGGTGTATAGGTCGCCCTCACTTAAAGTGCTACCAACCATTATCAAATCCTTAGCATCGTTAGCGCTGATTAGCTGGTCCGCGGTAATTCCACCACAACCTTCTCTAACTATAAATTCCTTAAAGAAGGTCTTATTCTCAAAGCTGGCACCAGCACTATTCCAGTCTGCCACGACACTATTATCGTCGGCAAAGAAATTCTTCACTGTTGTATATGTTTCTAAAGAAGAGTCAGCTAGCTTCAGATAATATCGCTTGGCCATATATACCTCAGCATCATCCTCCGTCACGCCGAGTGGGTAAGTATATTCGTAAACGACTCCGTGATCATTGGTCTCCACCTCTGTAACTGTTCCGGTAGTTGTTGTTGCCAAAGAAAAACCGCTGTCGTTTTGCACATCATAAAAACCAGGAAAAATAAACGGCGGCTCGAACAAAACCAAAGGTTGATCATTAACAGTCATTTTTTCTGGGGCCTGTAATTCCGAAAAAATAGTATCTCGATCAATCGCAAAGGTCGCATTGCTAAACGGATAACCTAATTCACTAGCGCTATCGACTTCTTCAATAAACGAAGAGTGATTGGCCAGCAAAGAAATCGACCCATCAGCGGTAACCAAAAAGCGGTAGGTTGATATACCCATAGACTGAAACTGCGCGGCTACAATTTTTCCACCCTCTTCTGTATCACCAACTTTGTAATAGGTTGCCGACCCGTCTGCATCATTAAAGGCATTCAGGCTGTCCGTTAACTCAGGCTTAGTAAGCCAGGATACACCGCTAACATCTTGAGACGGATTGTTATCATTAACTTCCTCACCTTCGTTGCCGTCTGCGTCATCGATTACCTCATTATCAGCTAGATCATCGTCTTCCATTTTCTGAGTTTCTCCCTGTGCACGATTAGCCACTGTTGCGACAGCCGGATCAAGATCATCATCAGCATCTTGCACTGACACTAACATAATCAAAATCGCCGCTAATAAACAGGCCGCCGCCAAAACGGCAATTACCAATGGATTTATTTTTCGGTTAGGTCTCTTTCCATTACCGCTTGATTGATCAGTGGATCGTTCTTTGGCCATAATTTTCGAATTGAATTGATATGATAAACAAAAAATTTCTAACTAGCTAAAGTATATTCTCTCTTACTCCAAGTTACAAGGCGTATATAAATAAGTATTTTTAGTGGTTTTGGCATTTAGAGAGCCGTCAGCCGTCTGAGGAAAACAGGTTAACAGAACCCTTGCCCACTCCACCTGGTTTGGTAAGCTCCTGGTGATGGGCGCCTCTGCGGCGCTCTTTTGTGTGCAACCTCAGAAACACAGGAGTCAGTCATGATTCGTCATCTCCTCGTCACCTTCAGCTGCGTTCTCACCCTGTCGGTCCTGACCGGCTGCAACCAGTGCTACCACGATCCGCTTTGTCGCTGGAATGCGACCGAACCGGCCATGGCGACCACCAGCCAAGTACATGGCAACACCCTGGCCAACAACGACCTGGTGCGCGGGGCCGAGGTTCTGCTCGTGGCCGACCCCTTCAAGGTCATCGCCTGGGAGACCTCTGACTACTACGGAAGCTATCAGATCACCGTTGAGGAGCTCGGCAGCTACTGGCTCATCGGTGGCTACGGTGGATTCACTCAGCCCTACCTGGACTGGCGCGAGCTGCAGCTAGCGGAGTTCGGAGAGGAACTCGAAGTCAATCTCAGTCTGCTGCCGGAGGGAGACGAATCGGATGATTCCGGCCGCGCTTCAGCTGCTATTCCCGAGGAAGACGAGTGCACCTGCCGCGGCAGCGTCTGGGAGGTCAGCCTGATCTGCTGCGACAACACCAGTGGTGACACCGAGTGCGTCTGGGAATGGGGTGTCTGCGAATAAACCACCGACAGCGCGACGAAAAAAGCCGCTCTTTAGCAGCTTCCGTAGCGCTCTTTTTTTTGGAACATTATTTTTTGGTGGCTCGAGCAATAAACTCTTCGGTATTCTTTTTGGCCTCTGGATCAGCCTTGATAGGTATTTCAAAACTAAATGTCGAACCCTTACCTTCGCCGGGTGACTCAGCCCACACTCGACCGCCGTGACCCTCGGTTACCTTTTTGGCTATAAACAATCCAAGTCCAGATCCACTTGGATCAACTTGAGCGATGCCTGATCCGCGCACAAATTTAGCAAACAAATTATCTACTTCAGTTTTAGCAATGCCAACTCCGGTGTCCTTGCAATGAAAAATAACCGTTTTTTTAGTAGCCTCGCCCCATACTTCAACTTTGCCTTCGGGTGAATATTTAATGGCATTGTCTGTAAAGTTGAGAATGACATCTTTAATCTTGTCGGCATCTACCTCAACTTCTGGCAAAGTCTTTATAGACTTAAAGGTGAGCTTCACTCCTTTTTTATCAGCAGTTGGTTTAAGAACCTTATAGACATCTTCGATCATGGTATTAAACGATACCTTGGTGAAATTCATCACAAATCTACCCGCTTCAATTCTGGTAACGTTTAAAAATACATTCACCATTCTAATCAGGCGTTGTGTAGCATCTAGCACGTCATGGATAATCGGTGCCTGTTCTGGATTGGTTTTTCCATAATCACCAGCATCAATCATGGACAGGTAGCCCATTATTCCAGCCAACGGGGTGCGCAACTGATGAGAGGCAATAGACATAAATTCTGACTTGGCTTTATCTAGTTCCTGTAAATGAGAATTAGCGAATTTAAGTTTTACATAAATGAAGGCACGGTCAACCGCCACGGCTACCACGTTCACCAAGCTTTCAATAGATTCCCTTGTAAAACTATTCAGATCCGAATACTTTTTATCAAGAGAGAGAACAAGCGCACCAATCGGACGGCCAGAAATAATAAGTGGAAAAACAACAAAGCTTTGTAAGCCAGCCTCCTTTCTCACTTTATCTACTTCCTTTTGATTTAAATATGGAATAAAAAGATCAGACAAGTTGGTGTCCCTATTTGCCTGACCGGTTCTCACAACCTTTACTACTAAGTTGGTAATAGGATCTTCTGCTAACTGTAAATGAAGTAACGAAAAATCATCCTCTATCTTAGAAAACGACTCTCTAATTTCATTTGAAACTGACAGACCAATTGGGTAAAGGTATAAACCATCAATATCCACAGCAAAGATACTAACAACAGACAATCCAAGAGCATCACGAATTTCGTGGGTTAACTGTCTAGAAAGCTCCTCTGGCTCCAAGGTTCCTGTAGAAATTTCGTAAAGAGTCCTTAAAAGTCCTAGTGTTTTATTCTTGACAGCAAGCTCAAAGTTGCGCTTGTATAACTCTTCGTTTATTTTTTGAAGATGACCATCTGAAACAGAATCATCTTTTTCAGGATTTAGGGACTGGTCATTCCCATCATCTCTCTCGGCAACCATATTATACTATCCTATTTTAAAAGAGACGGTACTTGGTCAACGGCCATTTTTACTATTATGTCCTTCACAGCTTCCTTGCAAACCTCTACTGAAGCTCTTCCAAATAAACGCTCATATTGACTTATCAAACCATCAATTGCAACACTTGCTTCTACCTCAAAGGTAACGGCATGATCCTTGTTACTAACTGATAGCCCACTAACTTTCTCCGCCTCTTCCCAGGCCAAAGGACCAATAATAAGCTCCTGCTCATGAATGATTCTAACTGCAATTTCCAAAAAAGTGTCCATAATCATTCCTTGCTACCAATTGAAACTCTTTTTCCTATCTCCAGAATGGCGAGCGTCATTAACAAATAGGCAACGGTATAGAAAAAATCACTCATACCAGCAGATTGCCATATATCCCTATTATTTCTATACAAAAAGGAGTAGTCAGCTATGTATTGCACAGCCAAAGCTGTTAATAATACTATAACTGGTTTTTTCATAATGCCGCCCAGTATTCCACGTGACAACATAAATACCAAAAGAGCCATTGATATATAAACAACCTGTCCGATGGGATAAGCAAAATCAAGTAAAACCGTTAAAAAAGGTACCCCTTCAGTAGAGTAACCCATGAGTAAAAATACATATGAAAAAAACAAAACCAGTAATGGGATAATTATGGACTGCAAAATTCTATTAATATTACTCATTCCATATTTGACCCCACAAACCCTTGCCAAATAATAAACACCAATAATATAAAGAGGGATGCTGCCAAAATATCCAATATCTCCCACTGATGGGTATGGCACATATACTCCAAGTACATAAAAATAATAAGAATAAGAAATTTGACCAAACACCTGCGCAAGTAATCCAAACGATAGAAATAATATAGCCCTACCAAATAAACTGTGATAATGACCCCAACGCCTAGACACAAAAAGTCCTATCAGCCCTCCTAAAAAAGCTAGTATTCCATAAAAATCACCATATAAATCTCTGTAAGACTCTAATCCTGCGACATCGAAATTTATCAGAATTAAAAATAAAATGAGCACTCCAAAAACAAATAGGCTTAAAAGCTCGAGTCCTCGATATTTAATTTCTTCTTTCCTTGACTCTTTATTTTTATTCATGGAAGCTTGCATATTTACGACTCTGGTAGTATAAACGAGATAAAGCTACGAGTCAACGTAAAGCAAAATCATGGAGTCAATCGCCACATTCCCGAGATTTACAACAATTACAAGAAGCAATGTCAGTCTAATAAAGAGCGCCACAAGCATGCTTCAGGATCATTCCGATTTTAATCATCTAAGCCTTGTTTCATACAACTATCACGGGGAGAATAAAATGAGCATGTTAAATGAGAATATAGTTATTAAATTTATCGACTACGTAGACAAGACTCCATTTCTTTCATTAGTGGGTACAAATAAAATTGAAGAGACTCTTGCAACACTTTTTAATTATAGTGAGATGAACGGTGGAATAGCGATTAAACTATTACCGGCTGAAGTTAAATCAATATTGGGAGAAAATGAAAATTATGTATTCACTGAAGATGAAGACAATTTTGACTATGTACTATCCGTAGATAATATTCTAGAACTAAAGGGCAAGGATCATAAAAATAAGGCTCGTGCAATATCAAAATTTAGACAACTCTACCCAAACGCGATTTTTAATTTATCTATAGATATCAACGAGACACTGACAAAAAATATCAAGGATACTCTTGACAAATGGGTGGAATTAAATAAAGAAAAAACCTCTCTCTTCGAAATTGAGATAAATGCACTTCTTAATTTCTTGACTCAACACCACACCTTTAACAACATTCTTATAACTACCTGCTATATTGAAGAGACGATGGTTGGATTTTCAATATCTGAAATTATTGAAAAGAAATATGCAATGAATCATTTCATGAAAACAGACATTAGCTTTTCTGGATCATTTGACGCTTTAGATTGGTATACTGCAAAAAAGCTAAAAGAAACAGGGGTTGAAAAAATCAATATTCAACAAGACTTAGGACTTCCCGGACTAAGATACAAAAAAAAGAAGAGTATGCCAATAAAAATGTTCAAAAAATACCAAGTATCACCCAAGAAGAAATAGGCCAATAATTGTAGATAAAATAAGAACCAACTTCCTTAAAGTAACCTCCTTCACACCCTCACGAAAAGTCTTTGGTGCAAATAATGAAAATGTCACCGAAATCAATAACACAAACGCAACCTGAGAGCTTTCAATGACTTTTACGATTGAAGCTGAAGATAAGCTAATAGAATAGCTAATTAAAAGAGAGGCGGATAGATTTAATATTTCAAAAAAGAAAAATAATAAAAAATACTTCTTCATTCTAGCTAGGCCTTGATTTAAAACACCCCTTCCAGCTTTTGTTGATATTGAAAAAATAATAGCAGCTAACAAGAAGCCAATTGCAATATATTGAATGCCACTCAAAAAGCTTGATTCATAATACACGTATTGCTCAAGAATTGCAGCAATTCCAAAACAGAAAGAGCCCAAGATCATTTTAATTATTAAATTAATATCAGATGGCATGCCCGCCTTTTTACTCAATAAGAATCCAGAAGCAATAATTATAAAAATACCAATATATTGATTTATTAACAATTGCTCACCAAAAATAAAATAGTTAAGCAGAACTACAAAGACTGCTGTGAGATTCATTAAAGCAACAACAGTGGAGGCAAAATCTTTTAATAGGGATTGAAAATAGAACAAGAGACCCAATGATGTAAATAGGCCAACGGCAATGGAGAAAATCAAAACCAGTAAGCCTGGGTAATTATACCCAGTAAAAAAAATGAGAAAAATTGGCAAAGATGCAAACGCACTGGAAATGATCAGACCCTCAATTGGATCTAGGTATATTTTATTTACAAAAAAATCATCTGCTAAGTTTAAAAAGGCCCAAATGACAGTCCCGAGTACAGCCAAGATCACTGCAATTGCCAACATTACTGGTGTTTAATAGATAAAATAATCAAACTTCTGACATTGACAAACCAATGTTCTCAGACAAACGTCGCTAAAAATGCAAGCTTATTGATAATAGCTTTCCACTAATTAAACCAGCTTTCTACCTTAAAAACCGCTAACACCAGCGCGCACACTGGTTCTTTTTTTACAACACCTACCGACAACCTCATGTTCACATCACTTTCAACATATTTGATACCCCGGACAATGCATAAATCTTTGATTGATTTTCTTATTTGATCCTGTAAAGATTCTTCAGCAGCAAGCATGGAGCCCCACTTGCCAGAATGCTCTACGAAAACACCCCTTCCATCATCAAACTGATACCAACCAACCCCTGCTCCAGCATAAGCACCTTCTACATCACTCCTTGAATCAGCGTGAACCACATATAATCTATCACCCCATTCCCCACCAATATCGGTAACCTGCTTAACCTCAGTAATATTAGAAGACGGTGGAATTACAGAAGAAAGATAAATCAAATTATAATTGTGTACACCGGAATTGAATAGAGCCGCATCAAAAGCTGAAAGGAGAGTTTTACCCACCCCAAACGAACTAACCACTTTTATATCCATGTATGTAATTTAGATAGTATAAATACAGTATACAAATATAATAAGAAAACGCAAAAATTAAAATACAAATAGCTGTCCAACGGTTAATCTTTCCGTTCAATATCTAGCCCCACATGAGTGCGTTCTCCCCTTTTTACCGCATAGTGATAGGCTATTACAATACTTAACTTACTACCAAAACTTTTTGCAATATGTTTTAGAGCATCAATTTTATCTAGCGAAAATCGTCTCTCACTCTTGGGGGCTTTGACAACAATTAGTCCACGAATCTCTTCCTGATACCACCAAACCGGCAACACAATATCCACGCCAATTTTCTCCATTAATTTAAGAGCTCTCGTTGCATCTGCTGGGTTTACTGAGTTCTCAAATACCCAACGAGAATCGCGCAATTCATCTGCCACTACCGCATCTTTCATCCGAGATACCAAATCAGCCATAGGGTGGTCACTAAAAAGCCTCGGCCACTCCTCCTTGTCAATCGGCAACCAGCGATCATCTGGCCTTAAGTATACAAACAAACCGACTGTTGCATCAGGAATAATTGCCACAACAGATTCACTAATGTCTTTGCGCAACATTGTAAAATAAGTCGAAGTGTCAAAAAGCTCAGGAGCCTCTTCCACAAAAGAAAAATCATAACCTTGTTCTGGCACTAGTCGTCTAATCTGATGACGAAGCTCGTGATTTACCAAAAAAATTCCAATGGTCAACAGCAGAGCAACTGCTAAACCCAGCAGGCCTGATGAAGCTTGGTTGAACCCAACAGTTGAACTTATATACCAAACTGCAAAGACACCTACAATCAAGACTCCTGCTACCACACCTCCATAGGACAAAGCTCGGGTAATAATAAAACGAGCTCCAAAAAATCGATAGCGGGTCATAGCATAGGCGACGGAAAACGTAAGCGCACTCACAGCAATCACTCCAACGAGCTGTTGAAAAATGAAAAGATTACTAGACCACAATGCTGTATCGAAAGAAAAATACTTAAGAACTAGTGGAATACCTGCGTTAGTGACAAGGGCAAAAGCCGTGGCAAAGAGTACTCCAAAACTTACATGCCGTAACCTTGTACGCTCCACCCCTTCTGTTTCACTCTGCGCCTTCCAAAGGGCAAAACCAGAAAACAATAATGGAGGAAATAATGAAAGATAGAAATAATATGTTAGTGGTTCAGGTGTTAAATAGATTTGCCAGGGTAATGAACCAGCAATGACGCGAGGGCTCACCACAACTCCTGGTATTGAGCTTGCAATCGATAGTAAAAAAAGTATTACAGCAATAGGTACCCATACGCGCTGATACCGCTTCCACATATCTGTTAGCTCAAGAACAAAGAGTAGCATAAGCACAACAGAGAGACCTCCTAAAACATAAGTGAGAATATCACTCAGCGCTGCCGCAGCGCCCTCCAATAAAACAAAGAAATCCACCCACATGGAAAATTCCCAAAGTGCAATGGTAAGAAATGTAATAAGAAAAATTAGGCGTCGGCGTGGCTCAGCACGCATGACAGCAAAACCCCAAATAGACACAAACGCATCAAATACAATAGATGTCGCTAAAATAACTTTGACAAACTTAATTGATCTATTCAAATCATCACCTGAACCAATAGAAGCCGCGCCCCAAATAACAATAAGTAACGTGGTAACAAGAAGTGCACTTGAGCCAACCAGCGCGACTTTGCGAGTCAGCTTCATGCGCGCATCCATAAAGCGGTAGCGGACCATGACAAAAAAGGCTGCACTTGTGAATAGAAGCGTCGAGATCATTCCAAGTTGAAAAAAGTTCTGTGTCTGCCAAAGAACAACACTAAAAAAATTACAAAACACTATGATCCCCATAGTAAAAAACAATCCAAAAAATAGGACCAAACACTGCATTCGCTTTTTTCCAACTGATTTGTAGGCACATTGAGCAAACAAAAACCAGGAGGCCAATACTGCGCCAATCGAATAAAGTGCAAAAAATACCACACCCCACTGGACGGACGGGAGTAGTTGAGCGCCTGATATGAAAGATCCAGAAAATACAAACGGTGTCAGTGTGAGAGCGGCAACCACAAAACATAAGGCTGTTAAAAATATTTCCAATTTACGAGAAATTTTCTCAAACACAAAGCTGTTCGCAAAAAGATAAAGGGCTGTTACCTCAAAAACCGCGATGAAAATTGACCCGCGCATCAACCAGAGATTTGGCATGATTATACTCCAATAAAACTCGGCAACCCACACGGCCAAAATAAATGCATATGCAGCAAAAAAACGATGAGTCTTCGATTGTGGATCTTTGGCAAGAGCATAAGATCCCAGACCAACGTTGCCAAGTGCACTAACGATGGTGGCGATAAACAGTGTGTTCATACTCGATGGAGTAATGATAGAGTATATTGCGTAACCTTATTTATAGGGTCGGGCCGAAGATCTCTCCTCGGCCCGTGACGTCCCGTATTCAGTTGTATATATACCCAACACCCGGGTGCTTTTAACGTCAATTGGTGAAATCAGCGCCGTCTGGGGAAAACTTTTGGTTAAAATGCCCTGTTTTTAAGAAATATAGAAATATGTGCGGAATAGAGACGGCTAAAAAATAGTGGATAACTTAACCAGAAGACTGGAGCCAGCTGCTTCATCGACATTATTGACTGCTCTCCTGGCAGCCGTCTACTTTTTGACAATCTTGTAAAAAAAGAAACCATACAAAGCACGGTACCTCACTTTAAGCTCAGGCTCTTAGTGTGGTCCGACGAACTTGCAGATAAGCGCGTCGGGGGTGGTGACATGCTCTGCATGGTTTTTGGGTGATGACTTTAAACAACCTTCAACTTTGGGCGGTTGGTGCCTACTTCTGCCTGGCTAGCAGAAGCTCTACTGCTTGGGAATGGGCTCGTACTGCCCATCGAAAGACTCCAGCGCACCGGGGTTCAGCCACAGAGTGGTAGAACCTGGAGAGAAGGAGCTACCCGTGCTGGGGGCCACGTACCAGTAGCCGTAGTTCGGCTCCCAGATCACGAGATCCGACATCCCATCGAAGTTGACATCCTCGTAGAAGGGCACGTACTGCCCTGAGAAGGACGCCTTGGCCCAAGTACTCAACCAGAGACCCTGGTTCTGGAAAGAGCTCCCGTTCGAGAGCATGACGTAGTGGTAGCCGTAGCCAGGCTCGAAAGCCATGACATCGGCATCTCCGTCACCATCCACGTCCGCGAGGTCGCAGATGTACTTGCCAGCCGTGCTGGACTTGGCCCAACCAGAGGCCCAAACCGCCGGTTCGCGAGCGTAGGCAGCACCGTCCGTTGCCGGATTGGTGTTGTATGCCACGTACCAGTAGCCGTAAGCCGGCTCCCAAGCGATGAACTCGACGACACCGTCTCCGGTGACATCAGCAGCCCAGACCTGGTAGCGACCGGTGAAGGTCGCTGTCGCCCAGCCCTCGAGCACTCGGTAGTGAGTATCCTCGAAGCTGTACCCCGTGTTGTACGCCACGTACCAGTAGCCATAGCCGGGTTCGTAGATGATGGCATCCGGAAGTCCGTCGCCGTCTACATCTCCCAACTTGCCCTGGTACTGAGTCCCACTGGAAGACGTGCCGTAGCCCGTCCGCCAAGCGCCGTCATCGGTGAAGCCCCCGAAGCCGTCGCCCAACTGCACGTACCAGGCGCCATTGACGTTCTGGTACACCACGAGATCCGGGATGCCATCCCCGTTTACGTCCGTGTAGAACGTATCGTAGTAGTAGTTGTTGGACTCTTCTGCCCAGCCGACCGGTTCTGCCGACTCCGCACCCCGCATGGAAGTGCCGCTGGAGGTGATCCAGTACCAGTCTCCCTCACCGGGCTCATAGACCATGAAGACAGGGATGTCCTCTTGGGTGGGAACGGTGCTGATGACAGTGTAGGTCTCCGTTTCCGTCGACCCCATGATGGTGTAGTCATCAGAGATCCACTCATCGGCGTAGCAGATCGTGGCGTAGTCGAACCGCTGCATGCTGTCGTAGCGGCTGTTCTTGCAGAACTCGAGGATGCAGGCTTCCCTTTCCGTCAGGGTGACCCAGCCATCTCCATCATCGTCACAGTACGGGTCGTAGCCACGCAGCGTATCGTGCGTACTCTCCTCCGAGGTATCCATCTCGTCGCCGAGCGGAGCCCCGTAGTAGAGCTGGCCATCGTGGGTCTTGTAGTACACCCAAATGCCATCACGCAGGACCGAAGCCTTGTTCATAGTGGGGTCATCCAGGTGGTAGAGGTTGAGGATGATAGCGTTGCCGCCATTCACCTCACCCTCAAAGTCCTGAATGTACACGGATCCCCAGATATGGGCCATGGAACCGCCGCCGTTGTCGTAGGCCCAGCCGACGATCTCCTTGCCACCGTTGCGCCAGTAAGCCTGGGCAAAGGCAGCAGAAATCTCGCCAACCCAGCCACCGTTGTTCCAACCCGGAGTCGAGTTGGTGTAGCAGTTGAGGTAGACCTGATCGGTGTCGGGGTTCCGCGTGATGTATCCACGCTGGAAGTCCTGACGCCAGCGGTTGTTGTCCTCCACGTAGTAGGTGCCCGTGATGGGCAACCCAAATTCGGAGGAAGGACCGTAGCCGCTGCCGAACCAATCCTTGCCGCAGTTGTCCGTGATGGACCCTGCAGTGTAGGTGTTCAGACCCCAGATCTTCCACATAGCGCTGTAGATGGGCACAGCATATGCCGAGTCCTCGTGCACGATGATGGCACCGTCCGAGTCTCCAGCACTGTAGTCCTGCACCCAGGCGTTATCCGGCACGCCGTCATCTTCCCAATCAGTCCCCGTAGAGTACCAGATGTGGAGATCCCCATCGCTTCCGTTAGACAGCTTCTTCAGCTTGTCACTGACCATCGTGCTCTGCTCGTAGCTGGCGAAGGGGTTGAGGTCATGCAGGTCCGCACCGTGCATGGCCGAGAGGGCGTCTTCGAGATCGCTGTTGCTAGCGGGGTTGGTGGAGGAAGTGTAGCCGTCCTCGGAGTGAGCGGTGATGAAGGTATCTGGAGAGTACCAGTCGTCTTCCACGCAGCTACTGGAGGTGTAGCCAGCGTAGCTCCATCCGCCGTCACATGAGGTAGTCGGCGTTGAAGCGTAGGAACCCTTGTGGATGCCGATGTGGCTATGTGGGGAGTAGTTACCATTACGATTCGTGTTCCGATCGGCAAGGTAGCCGATCAGAGTACCCTTGGAGACCGACTGACCGGCGCTCACTTGGAGACCACCATAGGCAGTCCCGTTGTAGTTGTAGGATTCCGGAAACATGTGGCCCATGAGCACGGACACACATTCATCCCCGGTGTAGCATTCCATAATCACAGTACCACCGTAGCCATTGTGGAACTGTGATTCCTTCACCACACCAGTGCAGGGTGCATAGACCGGAAGTCCGACAGCGGCATCGCCGGGAGCACTATCAGAACCGAGGTGATGGTTTCCGTTGCACGTGCTCCAGTAGTCGTTGCAGTTAGTCTCCCAGTCATTGAGCGGCCACTCGAAGGTGGTGGCCACACCGTTAGCACAGGTGTCAGCCTGCGCGCTCGGAACGAACATGAACAGCATCACCATGAGAATGATGACGCACTTGTAGAACCAGGTCATGATTTACCTCACTTTTCAAAGAGCAGGATTGCTCTTGAGAGAACTATTCCGTTCTCTGTTTAAGAATCTAAGTATAAATCCTTAAAAGAAGACAGAATTAATTTCTTATACTTAAAGTATTGATTATATGTTCACCAACAGCGTTTTTATCACTCTTATGATAATAAATGAACAATGCAAAATTGTTTTTAAGAGGTACATAGAAAAAATCAACTGGTACACCAATCGCTGTGGCATGTGAACCCTGGTGGGCAGCGACTTGATTCAGCACAACCTCCTGAGTTGATCCAACTTTTGCTAATGAATAACCATCCGGCGTGACGTCCGATTGCTCGATCTTTTTTGAAAGATTCTCTAAATCTAGATCAGTAATTGCAAAGTCAACCGCAGTGCTTTTGTAAGCATTCTGTGCTGTGCTATTAAGGTTGATATCTTTAATGAAACTCAAGTTAGGTGCGTAGTCATAATTGTTTGTTTCATCTAGTTTTGTCCCATTTGGATACTGAAAACTAAACCCATACTCCTCATTCGTGTACGTATTCCAATCGCTAGTGTCAACGGATGAAGCTTCAGCATTAGCTGCGTTAGTATCATCGCCTATAAGCTCGCCATTGTTAGCCATATCATTCGTGTTGGCCAATGCCACATCGCTATTTACACTGTCGCTGCTATCAGAACTCTGCGTGCCGCAACCAGCTCCAAGAAAAACAAGGAGACCAAGAATTGAGGTGCCTAGTAAAATTGTTCGTGTGTGTTTCATAGTAATATCGTGATGGGTGATTGAGAATAAATAAACGTCCACAACCGAATGGGTGGGACGTCGATGCAGTTACTATACTCCATCACCCAACTCGCGCAACCTCGGATTTATCCACTTGTCCCCAGACGGCGCTAAACTGCCTTAAATAATTTTAGCAACCGACAAGTCCCCACAAAAATATTTAGTAAAACAAAAAGCCCTCAAAAGGGCACAATATATAAGTACAAAAAACTATTAGTATTTCTTCTTCAGGCGAAAAGATT
>Ga0210019_1002266_pt1 | contig 18919 bp, 19 predicted proteins | sample CryGeyCG2114_020_2_FD_183969 | JGI IMG/M metagenome (GOLD analysis project Ga0210019, IMG submission 183969) | Groundwater microbial communities from aquifer - Crystal Geyser CG11_big_fil_rev_8/21/14_0.20 (SPAdes) (version 2) | ecosystem: Environmental > Aquatic > Deep subsurface > Groundwater ...
CCATAACAAAAGAAAAATTTAATTTAATGAAAAATGAAGAAGGTAAAAAATATAAATTTTTTGCACATAAATATTAGCCGAAATGTTATTTATATTTGTTTTTGGATTGATGTTTAATTTGATCTTAATCATTCTGCTATACTTATTTTCATGAAACTCTATAATTCAATGTCACGAAAAATTGAGGAAGTAAAACCATTAAATCCACCAAATATATCACTGTATACTTGTGGTCCGACCGTTTATGACTTTACTCATATTGGCCATATGAGAACCTATTCCAATAATGATTTTTTAAAACGGGCTTTAATCTATCTTGGTTATAAAGTTAATCATGTGATGAATGTCACTGACGTTGGTCATCTTTCGGGGGATGATGATTCCGGCGAAGATAAGATGGAAAAAGGAGCAAAAAAATATGGAAAAACCGTTTGGGATGTTGCTAAATTTTATACGGAATTTTTTTTCAAGACCACTGATGCATTAAACATAATTAGACCCAATATTGTCTGTAATGCAACAGAACATGTAGGAGAAATGATCCAATTAATTGAAAGATTAAAACAAAATGGTTATGTTTATGAAACTAAAGAAGCATTATATTTTGATGTTAAAAAATTTGAAAATTATGGAAAATTATCAGGACAAAAACTTGAAGAAAAACTTCAAGCTGTTCGCGAGGAGATAAATGTCGATAAAGAAAAAAAACATCCGGCCGATTTTGCTTTATGGTTCAAAAGGGTCGGAAGATTTTCAGATCACACGATGCATTGGACCTCACCTTGGGGAGAGGGATTTCCTGGTTGGCATATAGAATGTAGCGCCATGAGTATGGAATACCTGGGAGAGACGATTGATATCCATTCCGGAGGAATAGACCATGTGCCAGTCCACCATGAAAATGAAATTGCTCAATCAGAAGGAGCGACGAGAAAACAGTTTGTTAAAATCTGGTTTCATAATAATTTTTTGACAGTTGATGGACAAAAAATGAGTAAGTCTTTAGGAAATTTTTATACAATAGAGGATATTGAAAAAAATAAACTTAATCCGGTTTCTCTGCGACTTTTATTTTTACAATCCCATTATCGTCAATCATTAAATTTCACTTGGCAATCAGCCCGCGCTAGTCAAGAAGCTTTCAATCGATTAAAAGAAATTGCCTCAAATTTAAAATCTGATAAAATCCTGTCCTCAGTAAAATCGTCAAAAGCCATTGCCTTTCAACAACAATTTCGCGATGCATTGGAGGATGATTTACAAACCCCTCAAGCCGTTGCTGTGATGTGGGATATGCTTAAATCTGACATAATTAATGAAGAAAAATATTTTTTACTGATGGATTTTGATAAAGTTTTTGGCTTGAATTTAAGTAACATCACTGAAGAAAAAATTGACGCAAATATAATCACCCTTGCCGAAAAAAGATTGGAGGCAAGAAAACAGAGAAACTTTGACGCGTCTGATCGATTAAGAATAAAAATTGAAAAAGCAGGATTTAAGATTGAAGATGTGGGAAGTAGTTATAAAATAAAAAAAGTTTGATTATTATAATTTAGGATTTTTAGCAATTCGCTTATATATCCATATCACAGGATGATCAAACACTGTCCATGTTTCTTCTGCCTGTTCGTCGGGAAATTTCCATTGATAAATTTCCGGGTATGACTTAAACTCCGCCACTTTTTCAAATCCTAATTTTCCGGAAAATAAACCCTCATAATATTTATTTAAAATCGGATATTTTTGTTTTGAATGATTTGCAAAAATTCTTCTCGACGGGATAAAAATATAATCTGCCTTTTGTAAATGGTTACTCAACTCAAACTGTAACTCTGGACTTGCATCCAAATCATAAAAATTGAAAGAGATTATTTGATAATTTAAATTTTGAATTTGTTTCGAATTTCGAATTTCGAGTTTCGGATTTAAAACAGGGATATCAACCACATTGGCCGTTTCCGATAAAATATATGAATTATTAGGAATATTTTTATAAATCCAATCTGAAGCTTGAAAACGAACATCAGGGTTTTGGTAAATAGAAAGATAAGCGATGCCGGGAATGATTGCAAATATAATAATTATAATTTTTATAAAATTTATAACTTTTATCCTTTGCAAAAATAGAACGGCAAATATGATAATTATTGGAAATACAGGTGCCATAAACCGACTCCATTTTGCATAGATCATGGCACTGGGAACAAAATAAATTAAAAAGGCAAAACGCAATAAATTTGTTTTCCTGTCTTTCCAATTAGCCCCAATTAGCCCCATAAGTCCTATCAAGAATACCGGCCAACCAAGAGCGAAAGGAAATACTTTTTCAAGCTGAAACAAAATGGGTTGTGTATTAAAAAATTGTCTCGTGTAAAAAACTAAAGATTTTCCGAGGGCAACTTCAGATTCATAATTCATTGAGCTAATAAAATCTTCAAAATTTATGAAATTATGAGGTGAAAATAACACCATAAAAATTATTGTCAACATTCCAAATTTAACAAGATTTTTATATCTATCCCACGATCGCAGACTAGATAATATAGTAATTAACGGAACAATAATAAATATTATTGAAGAAACTTTCGTTGCTATTGCTAATCCTGAAACTAAAGCTAACTGTACAACCGTTCCGGTTGTACGGCGTTCAAACATTAGCATTGATAAATAGATAATTAAACTATAAAAAAGCATAAGTAAAGATTCCGTCGTGCCAAAATGTGCAAACTGAATTGCATAGGGAGAAAAAATAATAATGAGATAAGAGATAAAGAGTGTGAAGTGAGATTCTTTTTTAATTATAACTTTTATAATTTTTATAATAATTATTGCGTTGATAACAGATGCTATTGCCGATATTATCCTCAAACTAATAGTTGCTTCTAGCTTTAAGAAATAAGTAATCAGATAGCCCAAATAAAGTGGAAACTGTCCATAAGCAAAAAAGTGAGGATTACCGCATTCGCGAAAATTCGAAATTATGCAATTCAGACCCTGAATTGCGCTTGCCATATTTCTCTCATCAGGATGCATCGGGAAAGGTAAACCCCAATCTAAGCCTACAAACCGACTATAAACAAGAATTAAAAACAATGAAGCAATGAAACAATGAAACAATAATTTTTTCTTGCTGTTGATTTTCTCCAGCATAATTAGTATTATAGTACAGATAAACATATGAAATATGAATTAACTTTCTTAGTTAAGGAAGAGATTGAAGCAAAAAATGTTAAGGAATTAATCGAATCCTGCAAAGGTAAAGTAACCAAGGAGGATAAATGGGGTGAAAAAACTTTAGCTTATACAATAAAGAAAAATCATACCGCCTTGTTTTATAACTTTCAGATAGAAATTGATAAAAAAAGTGTATTAGAATTAAAAAATAAACTTAATCTTAACGAAAAAATTTTACGGTATTTGTTATTAGTCCGGGAGTAATATTATGGCGAGCCGATCGTTAAATCGAATTGTTTTAATTGGTAATTTAACCCGCGATCCTGAATTAAAATATACACCGGCAGGAACCGCAGTATGTACTTTTAGCATTGCTACTAATCGCAGTTGGACATCAAGCGACGGTCAAGCTAAAGAAGAAGTCCAATATCATAGAGTGGTCGCTTGGCAAAAATTAGCTGAACTTTGCGGAAAATTATTGAATAAAGGTCGAAAAGTATTTGCAGAAGGTCGGATGACATATCGAACTTTTACCGGAAAAGACGGTATCCAAAGAACAATCGCGGAAATTGTTCTTGATGATTTTATAGTTTTTGGTGAAGGAAGAAAAATGACTGAAACAGGCCCAACGGATAAAAAGGTTGCAACAATATCAGCAAATGAAGAAGCAGCGATCAAGACGGAAGAAGCCAAAACAGAGTCACCAAAAGAAGAAACCGTAAACCCTGATGACATTCCGTTTTAAAAATTTAAAAATATTATATGAATAAATGTTTTTTTTGTCAGTTTAAAGCAAACCCAAGCTTTAAAGAAGTCGATAATTTGCAAAAATTTTTGACTCCAAGAAAGAAGATTTTAAATCGTGAAAAAACTAATGTCTGTGCTAAACATCAAAGAATTTTAACCAAAGAATTAAAATATGCCCGTTATTTAGCTCTTATTCCTTACGTATCATATCAGGGTTTGCGTTGAGTACTTTTTCTTCATATAATGAATTGTTATGCTCATAATTATTCCGTTGTCTATCTCTGATCATTGTTTGTTGAAAGAAGGTCAGACGGTAGATTTCGACACACCATTTTTACAAAAAAGAATTGAAGAAGAGGTGAATATTTCTATTTCAAAAAATTTAAATGTGCCTCCACAAAAAATTTTTCATTATCTAAAAAAATTTGTTGGAGAGTCAATTGAAAAGAATGAAACATTAGCCATCAATAAGGGAATATTTACAACAAAAAAAATCGTTTCTAAATATTCAGGTTTGATTAAAGAAATTAATCATTCTGACGGTTCGATAACGATACTTAGTAAAACTGAAGCCGAAAATACTGTTAATTCATATTTCAAGGGAAAAGTGAATAAGATTAAAAAAAATGAATTGTCTATCGAAATAAATAAAGGTGAAGAATTTCCTGCTAAAAATGTTAGCCAAAATTTTGGTGGTAAAACATTTTATACAGATGAAAGATCCGATTTTAATTCAGAAAACGTTTTGAATAGTATTATTGTTTGCGAAAACATAACTTCTTATTATAAAGCTAAGGCAGAAGCACTTGGAGCCAATGGTTTTTTAAGTTTATCTAAATTGAGCGAAGAGTTAGGAACCCCTTACGCCCAATTAAAAAATATTAATGATTACAAAAAAATTACTAAAACAAAATTTACCTATTGCACTATACTGAGTAACTCAAGTACTATTTATCTTTACTAATGAAAAATAATAAACTAACAAATATTCTTTTGACGTTATCTTTTATTGTCCTTATTTTTGGTAGTGGTTATAAAATTGGAGAATATAAAAGTCGTTTTACTTCTCTGCAGCCTGCAATCTACAACCAACGTAATATAAATTTTGATCTTTTTTGGGAAACTTGGAATAAATTACAAGAAAGCTATGTTGACCAAAAAAAAGTCGATCCTAAAAAAATGTATTTGGGGGCCATTAAAGGAATGGTCGCATCTATCGAGGATCCTTACACATTTTTTCTAACCCCCGAAGAAAATAAGCAAACCAAAGATGATTTAGGTGGAAAATTTGAAGGTATTGGTGCCCAGCTAGGATTAAAAAATAATCGGATTATTATTATTGCTCCGTTAAAAAAATCTCCAGCTGAAGTCTCGGGAGTGAAGCCTGGAGATTTTATTAATAAAGTTGATGGCGTTACAACCAGTAATTGGACTCTAACTCAGGCTGTTTCTAAAATTCGTGGACCAAAAAATACCAAAGTTAAATTGACTTTAGAAAGGAATAATAAAGAAATTGAAGTGACTATTGTCAGACAGCAAATTATTATTGCTTCAGTTGAGGTTTCTTACGAAAAAAATATCGCTATTCTTAAAATTAATCAATTTGGAGATAATACAAATGACGAATGGAATAAAGCTGTTGAAGAAATTAATCGTAAATGGTCAAATAATAAACAAGTTGCCGGTTTAGTATTAGATTTACGAGATAACCCAGGAGGGTATTTAGATAGTTCTGTTTACCTTGCATCAGAATTTTTACCATTAGGAAAATTGATTGTCAAACAAGAAGCAACTTTGTACGGCAATAAGGAATATCGAGTTTCAAGAATTGGAGTATTAAAGGAAATTCCATTAGTTATATTAATTAATAAAGGCTCCGCTTCCGCCTCGGAAATCTTGGCGGGCGCGCTTCGGGATCATTCTCGTGCGCAATTGGTTGGTGAAAAAAGTTTTGGAAAGGGATCGGTTCAAGAAGCTCTTGATCTACGAGAGGGGGCTGGATTACATGTGACCGTTGCTAAATGGGTATTGCCTAATGGTGATTGGATCAACGGTAAAGGAATTGAACCAAAAATTAAAGTTATAAATGAAATCAAGGAAGGAAATACAATTACTAAAGAAGTTGACAAACAACTAGAAAAAGCAATTGAGCTTTTGACCAAATAATTATTTATATTGAGCGTAGTCGAAATATGAAAAAACTTCTGCTTGTTTTATCTGGAATAATAATTATTATTGTGATTGCTCAAAAATTTGGATTATTAACTTATTTTTTTAACAATAATAAGCTTATCTCAAATAATCAAGCTTTAATTATTCCAAACACCACAATCTCGCAAATTATAAATCGGCCTATCATTGGAATTCACTACAAAATGATAGATACGCAAACGGCTGGTCAGAATGGACTTGCTGAAGGCACTTATGTCACCCAGGTAATTAAAGGTTCACCGGCAGAAAAAGCCGATATCCGAGAAGAGGATATTATTACAGAAATTGATGGTCGAATAATTGCAGGCCTTGACGAACAATCTGTTTACAATCTAATTTCAACATTAAAATCTGGAACAAAAATAAACCTAAAGATCTGGAGAAATAAAGAAATAAAAAATATCTTCATCACTCTTGATTAAATTATAATCACTAAGTATCTATCGTCAATAATTTCATCTTCTATCAATCTAAATGTATACTTTTGTAGGTTATAAGCGGTAGACAAAGATTTTGCTACAACGTAACATTACGATGTAACATATGATAAGAATTTCATATCTGCAAATAAAGGCTCAAGACTACGAAAAAATATTTTCTATTTTTTATAAGGTTTTGGGAGAGACTGAAAACAAAGAAGAATTTAATAAAATATTATTTGATCTTCTAACTCCTGCTGAACGAATTATGCTTATAAAAAGAATTGCTATTATTTATCTTTTACTAAAAGAGATTGACTATAGAATGATATGTAAGGCTTTAAAAGTATCAAATACGACTGTAAATAAATATAAATTATCGTTGGAAAGAAGTGAGGGAATTGTTCCTGTACTCAAGAACATGGTTAAACATGAAAAAGTTTGGTTATTTTTTGAAGAAATTTTTAGTCAAATTTTTTATCCGGGTCGTCCTGGAATAAACTGGACAGCAGCTTGGGAAATGAAATTAGCCTTAGAACGTAAAAAGGAGAGGGGATTATAGCTTCAAAATTTGATGTTACACCGTAACATTAGGGTGTAACATTTAAATTTAAAGCTAAAATAAAATTAAAATTTTGATATAATTTCGAATATGGCAGATCAAATCAAAGTTCAAAAATTAGCAGGCTTCAGAGATTACTTTGTTGAAGATGTAAAGATTCGGGAATATGTCATTAATATTTTTAAAAAAGTATTTGAGAAGTATGGCTATGAACCATTGGAAACCCCAGCATTGGAAAACAGCAATATATTTGTTGGTGAATTGGGTGATGAGGCAGAAAAACTATTTTACCGTTTTAAGGATCAAGGTGGACGAGATATCATGCTTAAATATGATGTTATGACACCAATGTGCCGCACTGTGGCTGAAAATATAAACAATATTATATTTCCCTATAAACGGTATCAAATACAAAATGTTTGGAGAAGTGAAAAGCCTCAAAAAGGCAGGTTTAGAGAATTTACCCAATGTGATGCCGATACGATAGGAAGTAGCTCCGTCATCTGTGACGCAGAATTTATTCAGATGGGAATAGAGGCTTTGACTAATATCGGTTTTAAAGAGTTTCGAGCCAATATTAATAGCAGAAAATTACTCAGTGGAATCATCCAATTTGCTGGGGCTTCAGAAAAAGAATTTATTCCTATATGTATCTCTATTGATAAATTACCCAAAATTGGCAGAGAAAAGGTCAAAAAAGAATTGATTGAAAAAAGAAAAATTAGCCCTGAAGTATCTGATAAGATTTTGGATCTTATTACTCTAACAGGAGAAACTGAAGAATTGTTAACTAAGTTAAAAAAACAGCTTACTAATATTCCTATAGCTATGGAAGCAATTGATGAACTTGAAATTATTTTTGATTATTTTAAAACTGTTAAACTTGATAAAAAATTTTACCTGTTCACACCTTTTATTGCCCGAGGCTTGGCTTATTATACTGGCCCAGTGTGGGAATTTGAAATACTGGAAGGCGAAGTTGGATCTGTGGCTGGTTGTGGTCGATACGATAATATCATTGGCAAGTTTGTTGGAAAGGAAGTCGCAGCCACAGGTGGATCTTTTGGCATAGAAAGATTGGTCGAAGTCATCAAATCAAGAAAAATGATCAACATTTCCTCAACTATTGGTAAAGTTCTAGTAACAATATTTGATAAAGAACTTTTTGATAATTCTTTAATAGTTGCAGATGAACTAAGAAAAAATAATATATCAACCATTCTTTATCCTGTCCCAACAGATAAATTAGATAAACAACTAAAATATGCAAATAAGAAAAATATTCCTTACGTAATCATTATTGGACCAGAAGAAGTGGTTAATGGAAAAGTAGTTTTGAAAGATATGAAGACGGGTGAGCAACAAAAGCTAACCCAACAAGATTTGATAAAATTTCTAATTTCTAATTAACCTAATTGACCTAAAAAATAACCAAATCTCAATTTTGTTTATTGGGATTTATTTAGATCAATTAGAAATTAGGTTAATTAGGTCAATTTAATTATGTTAATCAACCCAAACGTTGCCATTATCGAAGCCTTGCCAGGAGTCGGGGGAGATGAATCAAAACTCTGGATGGAAGAATTATTAGAATCGTATTTACTGTTTGCCCAAAAAAAAGGATTTAAATATTCCAATTTGGATGAAAAAACAATTAAGATAAATGGTCCTGATGTTTTTAATCTATTTAAAAATGAAACTGGCGTTCATCGGGTACAAAGAATTCCGGATACAGAAAGAAAGGGAAGGATCCACACTTCTACCTGTATTATCGTTGTTTTACCACAAATTATTCAATCAGATCTTCGGATTAATCCTAATGATCTTGATTGGCAATTTTACAGATCTGGTGGACATGGTGGTCAAAATGTAAATAAAGTTTCAACAGCGGTCAGGTTGATACACCGACCGACTGGGATTGTAGTTACAGCCAGCCGTGAGAGAGATCAAGGAGCAAACCGTAAGATCGCCCTGGATCTGCTTAACGCCAAACTTTATCAACTTGAAGAAGAAAAGAAAAAAGGAATGAGGAATTCTTACGTTACTAATGTTGGAATAGGGGATCGGGCTGAAAAAATTCGAACTTATAATTTTCCTCAAAACCGTCTGACCGATCACCGGATAGGAAAAAGCTTTCATAATCTTGAAGATATAATTGAAGAAGGAAAATGGGATAAAGTCTTCGCTCCACAATGAATAAAAAATCTCTTGTTTCTTTATTAAAAAATCAAAATTATATTCTTCTTCAAATTGGAATTTTTATATCTCGTACCGGTTCTTTCATGCAGGATGTTGCCGTCAATTGGCAGATTTATCAATTAACAAAATCGCCTCTTTCTTTAGGTATCGTTGGCTTAGCAAAATTTTTACCGATTTTAATTTTATCGATGGTATCCGGAATTGCTGCCGATGTATTCAATAGAAAAAAAATTATTTTTTTAGTTCAATTTTTTTCGATAATAAATTCATTAATACTTGCATTTTTAACAATAACTGGAAAAATTACCCCAACTCTTATTTACATTTTGGTTGGATTGGAGGCAGGATTTGCATCGTTCGAAACACCAGCTCGTCAATCGATGCTTCCAAACTTAGTGAAAAAAGAAGACTTTCCATTCGCGGTCAATATAAACAATCTTCTTTATAGCTCTACGAACTTTATTGGACCAGCAATTAGTGGATTTATTATTGCCTTTTGGGGTGTTAAATCAATTTATTTAATTAACTCTGTAAGTTTTTTTGCTGTCATCATTGTGCTGTTGTTGATGAAGCCGATTTTAAAAACATTAGAAAAAAAGCCCGAACTTAATTTAAGAAGTATTATGGAGGGAATTAAATTTGTCTTTAGCACTCCTTTAATTCTTAGTTCAATGATGATTGATTTTGTCGCCACTTTTTTTGCTTCAGCCTCAACCCTCATGCCGATTTTTGCCGTCGACATTCTCAAAGTTGGACCCAAAGGATTAGGTTTTCTTTACGCCGCTCCTTCCATTGGTGCTATCCTGGCTGGAATTATTTTTCCTTTTATTAATCGGATAAAAAATAAAGGTAAATTACTTATTTTTAGCGTTTGTTTTTATGGTTTAAATACAATTTTATTTGCTTTATCAAGAAATTTTTATCTTTCTTTGTTTTTTATCGCACTATCTGGTTCCGGCGATTTAATGTCTTCTGTTATCAGAAATGTAATCCGGCAACTTAATACGCCAGATTATATAAGGGGGAGAATGACCGCCGTTAGTATGGTTTTTTATATCGGCGGACCGCAGCTGGGAGAAACAGAAGCAGGATTTGCTGCTTATTTGATGGGTACACCCTTATCAGTTGTTTTTGGCGGAATCGCGACCATCATCGCCACAATTTATATAGCCGTCAAAACACCTCAACTGTTGAATTATAGAGAAAACTAAACAGTTAAAGGTTAAAACTTAAACAGTTAAAAAAACTATTAAACCATAAACATTAAACACGTGCCTTGTTTAAAAGTTTAGTGTTTAGATGTTTTTTTAGGTTCTAACCGTTTAATGTTTAACAGTTTATTTAACATTTAATTTTTAATTTTTGTATGTTATACTGATAATCCTATGAAAGCAAAAATCCATCCTACATATTTTTCCGATGCTCAGGCTGTTTGTGCTTGTGGAAATACGTTTACGACCGGATCAACCAAACAAACGATTACTGTTGAAGCCTGTTATAAGTGTCACCCTTTTTATACCGGAGAACACAAATTTTTAGATAGAAAAGGTCGAGTTGACTCATTCCAGAAAAAACAAGCCTTTGCGGTAAAATATAAAAGTGCCAACGCTGGAAAAAAACAAAAAGATCATAAAGAGGAAAAGAATGTAAAATCATTGCGTGAACTTTTGGGAGAATAATGATATAATGAAAACACCTTAGACATCAGGTATAAAAATAAATCCTGGTAAAATTCTTGAGTTAGTCAAGATACGGTAAAAATATGGCAAACATTAATAAAAAAAATCAGGTTGATTCAATCTTCCAATTAATAGAAAAAAATTCTAACCTTTTGTTAGTAAAAATAGGCAAGACAACTCATCAAGGTTTAGAAACTCTACGTAAGGAATTGAGAAAAAGTGATTCAAAAGTTAAGGTAATTAAAAATACTTTGTTTGAAAAAGCGATTAATAAAATTGCCTTAAAAAATAAGCTATTTGTCGATTTTAAAAAACAATTTTTCCCCTTAAAAGAAACGGCCGCGTTAATAACTTTAGGTGATCGGTGGAATGAAGGACTAAAGACGCTTTATTTATTCACTAAAAAGGACGCTACCTTGAGTTTAAAATTAGCCTTACTGGATAAAACCCTATACAATGCTGAAAAATCTATTCAGATCGCCCAATTACCAAGTAAAGAGGAATTATTGAGTAAGATCATCGGAAGTATGAAAAGCCCAATGAGTAAGTTTGTTTATGCCTTGAAATATAACACTAATAAATTTGTGTATATTCTGAATGCTAAATCAAAGGAGGTGAAATCATAAATGTCTGAAATAAAATTATCTGAAAAATTAAATAAAATCGCTACCGAAATCGAAACTTTGACAGTAGTTGAAATGGCTGAATTAGCCAAATATTTAGAAGAAAAATTTGGTGTTTCTGCTATGCCAGTTGCCGCAGCTGCTTCCGCCTCCGCAGGAACTGCTACGGCGGACAAGGAAGAAAAAACCAGCTTTACCGTTGTTTTGACCGCCGCCGGAGACAATAAATTAGGAGTAATCAAAGCCGTTCGAGAAATCCTTCCTAATCTAGGACTCATGGATGCCAAAAAACTAGTAGAGTCTGCACCAAAAGATTTGTTAGTTGATGTGAAAAAACCTGCCGCTGAAGAAGCTAAGAAAAAAGTTGAAACAGCCGGTGGAAAAGTAGAATTAAAATAAATTTTTATTAATCTAGCCCCGCTTTCAAAGGCGGGGCAAGGGGTGGAAATACTTATGGCGTTTACAAAAAAATCTGATTACGGAGCCGATTCTATAGTTGTACTTGAGGGGCTTGAACCGGTTCGAAAAAGACCGGCGATGTACATAGGCACTACTGCACAATATGGTGTTAACCACTGCTTAAACGAAATTATTGACAACTCAATTGATGAGGCCTTAGCTGGTTTTTGTACTCGAATTGAAATAAGGATCGAGGACAATAACTACTTAACGGTCATTGATGATGGCCGGGGAATCCCGGTTGATAAAGTTCCCAAATACAATGTTTCCGCCCTCGAGCTTGTCATGACCAAACTTCACGCTGGGGGTAAATTTAACGCCGGCGCTTATAAAGTTTCCGGTGGTCTTCATGGCGTAGGCGCTTCAGTTGTTAATGCTTTATCCGATCATCTTATTATCGAAGTTAAGAGAGAAAACAAAATCTATAGGCAGGAATATAAAAGAGGCATCCCAATTACGCCGGTTAAAAAAGTGGAAAAATCCATTTTAAATTTTAATTTTGAACAAGGAACGGCCGTTTCTTTTTTGCCAGATAAAGAAATTTTTAAGGAAACCATAGAAATTAATAATGGAATTTTTAAAAAACAAGTTAAAGAACGTGCGTATTTGATTAATAACGTTTATTTCAGAATTTTTAATAATAAAACTAAGGAAAAATTTGCTTATTTTTTTGATGGAGGAATCATCTCTTTACTTCGTGACATGAATCGAGGAAAAAAAGTTCTTCATGACCCAATCTATATTCATAAACAGGTTGATGATAAAGAGGTTGAAGTAGCCATTCAATACAATCTATCTCTAAATGAAAACATTCACTCTTTTGTCAATGTTATTAATACTCACGAAGGCGGTACCCATCTAACCGGATTCAAAACAGCTCTTACTAAAGCGATAAATAATTATGCAAAAAAAGAGTTAGGAGAGAAAGATAAAAATAGCGAAACTTTTTCCGGAGATGATGTTAAAGAGGGACTCGCAGCTATTATTTATATAAAAATGCCTGCAACCAATCTTCAATTTGAAGGACAAACAAAAACAAAACTTGGAAATTCAGAAGTTCAAACTATTGTTCAACAAACTGTTTTTGAATATTTAGAAACCTATTTTGAAGAAAACCCAAAAACCGGTAAAGAAATCCTTGGAAAGATTTTTTTGGCTCAGAAAGCCCGATTGGCGGCTAAAGCTGCCAAAGAAGCTGTTATGAGAAAGGGGGCTTTGGAAGGTGCCACTCTTCCTGGAAAACTAGCTGATTGTCAGGAAAAAGACCCGTCACTTTGTGAAATATTTATGGTTGAGGGTAATTCGGCAGGCGGCACCGCCAAGGAAGCTCGTAATCGTAAATTCCAAGCGATCCTTCCCTTAAGAGGTAAGATCCTGAATACTGAACGTGCTTATTTAGATAGGGTTTTAGCTTTTAAAGAAATTAAAGATCTTGTCATAGCTTTAGGGATGGGTATTGGAGAAAATATCAATTACGCAAAACTTCGCTATCACAAAATTATTATTATGACCGATGCCGACGTTGACGGTGAACATATCCTGACTCTTATTTTGACTTTTTTCTTTAGACATATGCCCGATGTAATTCGTAAAGGACATCTTTATGCAGCCCAACCACCTCTCTTTAAGGTCCAACAAGGTAAGCAAGTTCATTACATATATTCCGATGAAAAAAAAGACAAACTGGTGGCTCAATTGCTGACCAAACAAACAAGTCAACCTAATGTTCAACGCTATAAGGGTCTTGGAGAAATGAATCCTGACCAACTTTGGGATACAACGATGGATCCGGAGCGCCGAATTTTAAAACAGATTATGATTACAGAAGCCGAAGAAAGTGATAGAGTATTCTCAATGTTGATGGGGGACGAAGTACCGCCAAGAAAAAAATTTATTGTTACACATGCCAAGATGGCCAATCTTGACTTATAATTTTTAATTTTAAATTTGAAATTTTTAGTCAATTTTTAAATCTAAATTTTAAAAAGTTTAGAAATTAAAGGTTAGAAATTTGAAATTGATTAGAAATTAGTAATTAGAAATTAGAAATTTTAAACTTATGGATATAAAAAAGCTTTCCGTCGGAAAAAATCCTCCACAAGAGGTAAACGTTTTTATTGAAATCCCTCAAGGATCTTCAATAAAATATGAACTCGATAAAGATTCTGGAGTAGTTATGGTTGATCGTTTTAATTTTACGGCAATGTTCTATCCATTTAACTATGGATTTATTCCAGGAACCAAAGCCCAAGACGGCGATCCAACCGATGTGTTGGTCATTTCAAGTTATTCTGTGGCCCCTGGAACTGTTATCCCGAGTAGACCAATCGGGATGCTTGAGATGGAAGACGAAGCGGGAATTGATACAAAAATAATTGCTGTTCCAACATTAAAAGTCGACCCATTTTTTTCTAAAATTAACGATATTTCAGATTTGGACGAAATGACCAAGAAAAAAATTCAACATTTTTTCAATCATTATAAAGAACTCGAACCGGGAAAATGGGTTAAGACAAAAAGTTTTCTAGGAAAAGAAAAAGCATTCGAAGATATTAAGAAATCAATGAAATAATTTATGGCAAATAACATCCTGGTAACCGAAATTAATGGAGAAATGAAACGCGCATATTTAGATTATGCAATGTCTGTCATCGTTTCACGTGCGCTCCCTGATGTTCGCGACGGCTTAAAACCAGTCCACCGCCGGATTCTTTATGCAATGTATAAATTGGGTTTGACATCAAGTGCCCGTTTTTCTAAATCAGCAAAAGTTGTTGGAGAAGTGTTAGGAAAGTATCATCCTCATGGTGACTCTTCGGTCTATGAAGCTCTCGCCCGTTTAGCTCAAACTTTTTCCATGCGTTATCCCTTAATCAAAGGTCAGGGTAACTTCGGATCAATTGACGGTGATCCGCCAGCGGCCATGCGTTATACCGAAGTCAAACTGGCTAAGATTTCTGACGAAATGGTCACCGATATTGAAAAAGAGACGACCCCTTTTATTGACAACTTTGATGGGTCTTTAAAAGAACCAGTTTATTTACCGGCCAAACTTCCAAATCTGTTACTTATGGGCGCTGAAGGAATTGCCGTCGGTATGGCAACAAAAATTCCACCACATAACTTAACAGAATTAGTTGACGCTCTAGTTTTTATGATTGATAAGGCAAAATTAGGTGAGGAAAAAAAAGCAAAGAAGTCACCAATGGTAGATGTAAAAGAATTAATGTTTAACACCACCTTGGAAGATTTATTGACATTTGTTAAAGGTCCGGATTTTCCAACCGCTGGCCTTATTTACGGAGCTTCTGATATTAAAGAAATGTATGCGACTGGAAGAAAATCGATAATGATGCGGGCCCGCGTAACCGATGAGGACATGGGTAAAGGTAAAATGGCTATCATAGTGAATGAGCTTCCTTATCAAGTCAATAAATCTTTGTTGGTTGAAAAAATTGCCAACTTAGTTAATGATAAAAAAATTGTTGGTATTTCAGACCTTCGTGATGAATCTGATCGAGACGGAATTCGAGTTGTCATTGAACTAAAAAAAGATGCTTCCTACAAAAAAGTGTTAAATAATCTATTTAAATTCACAAATCTACAGACTTCTTTTCCTGTTAATATCGTGGCTCTTGTTGATGGCGTTCCACAAACATTATCTCTAAAAACGATATTGGAAATCTATATTAGAAATCGTGTTGAGGTGATAGTTAAAAGATCTGAGTACGAACTAGCCGAAGCCAAAGCACGCGCTCATATTCTCGAAGGTTATCTAATTGCTCTTGATCATATTGATGAAGTGATTGCGGTGATTAAGAAATCCAAAGACGAACCAGAAGCCAAGGAAAAATTGATGAAGAAATTTGGATTATCTCTACTTCAGGCACAGGCAATTATGGAAATGCAGTTAAGACGTTTGACTGGTTTGGAAAGAAATAAAATAGAAGACGAGTTAGCCCTTCTTAAAGAAACTATCTCTTATTTGGAAAGTTTACTTAAGGATATTTTCAAAATTCTTAAAGTTATCCGGGACGAAATATTGTATTTAAAAACTAAATATGGAGACGAGCGCCGAACTCAGGTGATGAAATTCAAACCTGGCGAAATTACTGACGAACAGTTGATTGAAAATAAAGAAGTAATTGTTGTTCTAACTAAAGAAGGTTACATCAAACAAATTCCCCGAGAAACTTTCCGATTACAACACCGGGGCGGCAAAGGAGTCTCTGGAATGGAAACAAAAGATACTGATAATGTATATTATATAACCACGGCAATGACTCACGATTATATGCTCTTCTTTAGTAACCAGGGTCGAGTCTTTCAAACGCGAGTTTGGGATGTGCCTGTTGGATCACGTATTTCCAAAGGTAAAGCTATCATCAATCTCGTTGCCCTTAAGCCTGAAGAAAAAATAACTTCAATACTTAATTATAGCGTAGAAACGATGGATAAAGCTAAAAGTATGTTTGTGATCATGTCAACAAAGTACGGAACTGTTAAAAAATCATCTTTTGAAGACTATATCAACATCCGAACCAACGGCATTATAGCTATTCGTTTGGAAAAAAGTGATGAACTTCTTTGGGTTAAATTAACTGACGGGACCAAAAATGTTATTTTAGCTTCAAAAAATGGTAAAGCAATCGTTTTTAAAGAAAAAGAGATCAGATCAACCGGACGGGCCTCAATTGGCGTCAAAGGCATGGATATAGAACCTTCCGAAGATCATGAAGTTATCGCGGCTGATGTTTTTTCGGATGCAGAGTTTAAAAAGGATATTTTAGTGCTAACCGAGAGGGGAATAGGGAAGAAAACTAAACTATCTAATTTTAAAGGGCAGCATAGAGGTGGAAAAGGAGTTAAAATCACCTCTGTTGATAAAAAAATTGGTTCAGTAGCTTTTTCTGAAATTATCGAACCTGAAGATACCACAATCATAATAACCAGCGCTTTAGGTCAGATAGTCAAAATGGACATAAGCAGCATTCCTTCACGGTCACGAACCGCAAAAGGCGTCATATTGATGAGATTTTCCGAAAAAGCCGATCGAATTGTCAGTGCCACCAGTGTATAAAATATGGTATAATTGTCACCATGTTTATTGATGGTAAGAAAATCGCAAATAATCTTCTAGCAATACTTAAAAAGGAACGCAAAACAATAAAAAAGCGGATTGGACTATCGGTATTTTTAGTCGGCAGCGCCCCAGAACAACTTTCTTTTGTAAAAATAAAGTCTGAAATGGCAAAGGCTTTGAAGATAGATTTTAAATTAATTCATTTGACAAAAACCCCGAATTTTATTGATTTTGCTAATTTATTAAAAAAAGAAGTCTTTAATAAAGACGTAACCGGCATCATAATCCAGCAACCTCTTCCGGCTCAACTTTCAACAGACAGTATCTATGATTATATTCCATTATTTAAAGAGATTGAAGGTCACAGAAAAAAAACGGAGTTTATTTTCCCGCTTGGACTAGCCGTTATGACAATCATTAAATATATCTACGATGGTAAAAGGAAACAGGATATAGTTTTTGTTGATATGAAGAAAGATCGAATCCTTTTTAAAAATATTCTTAAAAATAAAAAGGTAGTCATTGTTGGCCGTGGTATGACTGGAGGAATGCCCATTGGAAAAACTTTCGGAAATCTTAATGTAAATTACATTAGTATTAATTCAACGACAGTTGACCCGGAATCTTATTTTAAAACCGCTGATTTAATTATCACAGCGACTGGAAAAAAAGTAATTGGACCGGAGATGTTAAAACCTGGCGTTGTTTTGATTAATACCGGAGTTCGAAAAGAGAATGGTAAATTAAAAGGCGATTATGAAGAAAAGGATATCAAGGATATTGCGTCTTACTATACTCCAACTCCGGGGGGTAGCGGACCAATTGACGTCGTCTATCTTTATAAGAATTTAATTGATGCTGCTAAGATGCAGAAATAGACGATAGAAAATAGAAAGTAGAGAATAGTTGTAGAGATTTGAGGATAGAAGATAGTTTTTTCTACTTTCTACCATCTATTATCTAACACTATCTTCAATCTTCCATAATCTATCGTCGTATATGAGTTTAATTATTATTACTGGTCAGACTGCGACCGGAAAAACAAAACTTGCTCTTGAACTTGCAAAAAAACTTAATGGAGAATTAATAAACTTTGACTCTCGTCAAATATACAAATATTTAGATATTATCACCGGAAAAGATATCCCAAAGAATTCAGAATTTAAAATTCAGAATTTAGAATTTAAAAATAAATATAACATTGGTTATTACTCAATAACTATTTATAACCATTTAAAACCATTTACAACTAAACTCTGGTTCTACGACGTAGTAGACCCCGACCAATATTTTTCTTCTTTTGATTTTGTTAAACAGGTAAAACCGATAATAGAGGCCATAAAAAAACGAGGAAAAACTCCAATATTAGTTGGTGGGACTTATCTTTATTTAAAACATTTACTCTATGGAATTGATATAAATAATAGTCCTCCCAATTTTAAGCTTAGGGAAAAACTTAATAATAAATCAGTGGTAGAACTACAAAAAAAATTAATTTCTCTTAACCGTCAGATTTTTGAAAATCTAAATCACAGCGATCAACTTAATCCAAGAAGACTCATAAGAAAAATTGAAATTGCCTCATCTCCAACAAAGACAGTCTTAAATAAGACTGTCTTTATAAAGAGTGTCCCTAAAACCTTCATCGGTATTAGATATAAAGATAGGTCCAAACTCCGCTGTGTGATTGAAAAAAGAGTAGAGAAACGGCTTAAAAACGGAGCAATCGAGGAAGTAAAAAAACTTTTGAAGATGGGTTA
>Ga0210019_1002268_pt1 | contig 18915 bp, 20 predicted proteins | sample CryGeyCG2114_020_2_FD_183969 | JGI IMG/M metagenome (GOLD analysis project Ga0210019, IMG submission 183969) | Groundwater microbial communities from aquifer - Crystal Geyser CG11_big_fil_rev_8/21/14_0.20 (SPAdes) (version 2) | ecosystem: Environmental > Aquatic > Deep subsurface > Groundwater ...
AGGAGACCAATGGAGACCGTCAGGCGACCTGGGATGTTAAGGATAGTGGCGGCGCGTCAGTGGTTTCAGGGCTCTATTTGTATGTTGTTGAAAGCTCTACAGCTAAGAAAACAGGGAAATTTGCGATAATACGATGAAGAACAAAAAAAACAATCAAACAACCCTCACCCAACTTTTTCTTAACCCTTTGGCCAAACAAAATCTCCCTCTCCCAGAGGGAGAGGGACGGTTAAGGGGATCTCGACAAAAAAGGAGAACTCAGGGTGAGGGCAGAAAGCGATACCTCCATTTGACATTTGTCATTGGATATTTGACATTATTAGTGCTTCCCGTTTTTGCGGGTGTTGGTTCAAGTAGCGGTGCCGAGTTTTTGCGTTTGACCGGCGGCGCCCGACCGATTGCACTAGGCGATGCTTATGTTGGCTTGGCAGATGATGCCTCGGCCATGTTTTATAATCCGGCTGGCCTGGCCCAAATCCAGTTTCTTGAGGGGTTAAGCATGTCAGACAGTTGCTTTGCCCAGCTTGAGCACCAGATGTTGGGGGTGGCCGCGCCAATGGGTGGCGGAGTTATTGCTCTGGGTTATTCAGGCATTGGTTCCGGCACTATCTCTGGCCGTGGCATCAGCGGCGAAGTCACTTCTGTTTACAGCACTAACCATTCTTTTTTCAACCTCTCTTTTGGCCGCAAGGTTAATAATAAATTGTCAATTGGAATAGGTCTTAAGGGGATATCAGAGCGGCTGGAAAACGCCAGCGCCGCGACCACGGCTATTGATGTCGGTATCCACTATCGCTATGACCGCTATCTTACTGTTGGTTTGGCGATGCTCAATTATGGGAGCCCCCTTAAATTTGTTTCTGACGAGACCCCCCTGCCAACCTGTTATCGTTTGGGCGGTTCGCTGCAAACAACTTTTTTTGGCGAGGATTTAAACCTGGTTTCTGATATTATCTCTTATTCTGATGAGACCTATATTGCTTATGGCTGCGAGTTTTTATTGCGTGATTCAATTGTCTTGCGGGCCGGGATGAATAGGGGGAACCTGCACGTGGGGGCAGGGATCAAGGCCAATCTTTTGTCTGTTGACTATGCTTATCGTAACCACGATGATTTGGGGGCAACCAGCCAGATTAGCCTCGGGATCCTGCTTGGTGCTTCTGAAAGGGCCAAGACAAAATATTATGAAAATATTGCGTTGGGCCAGGCTTATCTTAAGGATGGTGAGTTTAGCCAGGCGATTGTTAATTTTGGTAAGGCCTTGGATCTAGAGCCTAAGAGTGAGGAGGCAGCCCTCTTGCTTCGCAAAGCAACTGCCGAACTTGAAAATGAAACCTTGCGTTCTGTTTTTTCGGAGCGTGAAGGTAAAGATTTGCGGGATATTGAAGCGGTCCTTGATTCAGCCGAAGACTTTTTAAAAGCCGAGAAATATATTGAAGCCATGGGTGAGATTACCAAGGCCCTTAAGATTGACGCTTCTAATCGCCGGGCCATCCAGCTGCAAAGCTTGGCTCAACTTAGGATGGAGAAACAATTGGTAGAAAAGAGCAAGACAGAGAGCAAGCAATATTTGGCTGAAGCCATGAAGCTGGTTGTGCTTGGCCAACACAAAGACGCGCTGGTTAAGATCGAAGATGCCTTAGCCCTTGACCCTAAAAATCCAGAAGCCTTGGCGCTGAAGAAAAAACTGTTGTTTATAATAAAACTGGGGAATTAAATATGAAAAAATATCTGGTCTTGTTTTTTTTGCTTTTGGCGGGGGTGGTTTTTGCCCAAAGCGCGGAAGAGCTCTACGAAGGGGCGGTGAATAAATATTTTTTAGGCGATAATGCCGGGGCGGTTGTCCTCTTGCGTCGAGTTTTAGCGGACCAGCCGGATAATGACAAGGCTCGGGTCTTGCTGCAGCAAATTGAAAGCGAAGGGGCAGCGCCAGTGGTTGCTACCCCCACAACGGTTAAGAGAGTTGTCGCGACCACGCTAAGAAGGGCTGCCGCAACTACTACTACGCTGCCTAAAGAAAAAACCAAAGAAGAAAAAGCCAATGAGTATTTTATTAAGGCTCAAGAGTTTTTTGAAAATGGAGATTATTTAATTGCCAAGGCTTATTTCCGTCGGGTTCTTGACCTGGTCCCTGATCAGCAAGAGGCGCAATCGTATTTGGATGAATATATTCCAGAAAGGATTGCCCTCATTACTAAAATGGACGAGGCCAAGGAGGCGGTCAAGGATATTAGGACTAAGATTGAAGCCCCGGCATTTTTGCTTTACTTATTGGTTAGCCTGGTCTTGGTTTTTGGCTTTTTATTTGGGCTTAATACCCTTTATTGTAGTTGGCGAGGGAAGCACTTGTATTGTCCGGAGTGCTCCTCTCGCAACCACCTGAACGCGGAGTTTTGCCGCAAGTGCGGCTATCGTTTGCGGGCATCTGACTTGTCGCCAGAGCAAAATAGCTGGTTTTGCAAGTTTAATTGGAGCAAAAACCCATTTACTTTAAATGTTATCCCCGAGGCCTACGCCGGACATAAGACCGAGATCTCCATGATTGCGGAAAAACTTGCTACTTTAAGCGGCCATATCTTGATTGTCGGAGGCTTGGGGACAGGTAAAACCACTTTGCTCCAATGGATGGAAAACCATTTGAAGGAAAAATTTGAAACAATCTATCTTCTGCGGCCGCCGGCCAGGACTGATGAGCTGATTGACCTGGTGGCAGCTACGATTACCAGGCGGACCAACCATACCCATCGCTATTCAATTTATGAATTCCAAAAATTGTGCCGCCAATATAAGCGCAATATCCTCCTCTTGCTTGATGAGGCCCATGAGTTTAATGAAGAATTTGAGCAATTTCTGCGTACCCTGGGGGATCTGCCAAATATGTACCTGGTTATGGCAGGCTTGCCACAGGCCAGGGAAAAACTAAAACGCGATTTGCCGGCACTTTTTGACCGGATTGTAGAGACTGTATTGCTTGGCTCACTAACCCAGCAGGAGACCAAAGAGCTGATCTTAAACCGGATCAAGAATGCCGGAGGAGAAGGCTTTGGCCCGTTTACTGTGGCGGCGACAGAGAAGATTTTTGACCTGGGCTATGGGATTCCCCGCGGGATATTAAAGATCTGTGATTGGTTGGTGACCCGGGCGGTGCGGGCTAACCAGGTCTCTATCGAAGCCAAGGATGTTGAGGCTTATACCGAGCAGATAAAGATGGCTAAATTGGGTGAGGATTTGGAAATGGCGGAAAAATCCGAGGAGAAAAAAGATGGCTAAATCAATTTTAGTTGTTGAGGATTATCCAGAGACACTGAAACTATTTGAACAGATTTTAACTGGTGAGGGTTTTTCTGTGAAAGCTGTTGAGACCGGAGAGAAAGCCCTTGATGCTATTGCCCACAAAAAATTTGATCTTGTTGTCTTAGATGTTATGCTCCCCCGCATTGATGGGATGGAGGTTTGCCGCCGGATCAAGCTTGCGCACAAGGATTTACCGGTAATTGCGGCTACAGCCTTTGATGTTCCTGATATTATCAGCCGTTGTAAAAGCGCGGGCTTTGATGAGGTAATTATGAAACCCTTTGAGCCAGATCGTCTGATTGCGGCTGTCAACAAGCACCTCTTGTGATATAATATCTTCTGTTTCCTTTTATTATGAAGACTTTCGCCAAGGGCATTCATCCTGAATATTGTAAGGATAGGACCAAGAATAGTAAGATTGTCGAGCTAGCTATTCCCCTAAAGGTTATTATCCCTTTGCACCAAAACTTGGGTGCTTCGTGTGAACCATTGGTTAAAGTTGGCGATGAGGTTAGTGAAGGCCAAAAAATCGGGGAGACTTCCAAGTTTGTTTCTGCCCCTGTTCATGCTTCCATTTCAGGAAAAGTTACCAGGATAGAAAAATTGCCGCATCCGTGTGGGGTGAATGTGCTGTCGGTTGTCATCGAAGCACATAATGTCCAATGTCCAATTTCCAATGTCCAATTGAAGAAATTTGATGATATTGATCCTGAGGAGATAAGACAGTCTGTGAAGGAAGCAGGAATTGTTGGCCTTGGAGGGGCGGCTTTCCCAACACACGTTAAACTTTCACCCCCTAAAGATAAAAAAATAGATACTATTTTAGTCAATGGTTGTGAATGCGAGCCGTATATTACGGCTGACCACCGGATTATGCTAGAGAGGGCAGAGGATGTGGTCAAAGGAGCTAAGTTAGTTGCTAAGGCTTGTAATGCCGGTCGGATAATTTTTGGGGTTGAAGAAAACAAAAAGGATGCGACCAAGGCTTTAAGAGAGGTTCTGCGCCACGAGCCTGAAGAAGGAATTTATGATGGAATGGAAGTTATCACCCTAGAGACAAAGTATCCCCAAGGCGGGGAAAAAATGCTGATTAAAGCGATGCTAGAGCGTGAAGTCCCCTCTGGCGGCCTCCCTCTTGATGTTGGGGTGGTGGTTGCCAATGTCGGCAGTTGCGTAGCTATTTCTGAAGCTGTTTTTAAAGGGATCCCATTAACGAAAAGAGTTGTTACTGTGACTGGCTCTGGCATCCGCGAGCCGAAGAATTTACTTGTTCGTATTGGTACAACTTTTAAGGAAATAGTTGACCAATGCGGCGGTTTAACTGATGACGCTTACAAAGTTATTATGGGTGGGCCGATGATGGGGGTAGCGCAATATACGCTGGAGGTCCCGGTGGTTAAGGCTACCAGTTGTATTCTGGTCCTGGCTAAAAAAGATGTTAAAGAAGAAAAAGTTTATCCTTGTATTAAATGCGGACGCTGCGCCCGCAGTTGCCCGATGAGTTTAGTCCCCACCAGGTTAGCTGCTTATGCTAATGCTGCTAAATTTAGCGATTTTGATGAATGGGGCGGCCAGGATTGCATGGAGTGCGGCTGCTGCGTTTACGTGTGCCCGGCAAAAATACCGATTGTCCAATTAGTTAAATTAGGGAAGTTAAAATTGAGGCAGATGAAATGAGCTTTTTATTATCCCCAGCCCCGCATGTGCGGGACAATAAATCAGTCCCTGGGGTAATGTGCGTAGTGATGATTGCCCTGCTGCCGGCCACGATTGGTGGTATCTATTTCTTTGGCCTGCAGGCCGCGATTTTGATTGCTCTCTCCGTTGTTTCAGCAGTTGTGACAGAATTTGTGATGAATAAGATGATGAAGCGGGAAGTTTCGATTATGGATGGAAGCGCAGCTTTAACTGGCTTGCTCTTGGCCTTATGCGTTTCGCCTGCACTACCATACTACCAGGTTGTTTTTGGCTCCATCTTTGCCATTATTATTGGTAAACAGCTTTTTGGCGGTTTAGGGTTTAATGTTTTTAATCCGGCACTAGTTGGCCGCGCCTTTTTAGCTGCGGCTTTTCCTGTTCATATGACTACTTGGCTCGCTCCTTTTGCTTATCGTGGCTTAGATGCTGTAACCCAGGCGACCCCACTCGCTGCGATGAAGTTTAGCCAGCAGACAACTTCTTATGTCAGCCTATTATATGGTAATGTTGGCGGCTGTATTGGTGAGACCTCGGTAGTGTTGCTTTTGCTGGGCGGTTTATTTTTGCTTACCAAAGGGATCATTAACTGGCGCATCTCCTTTAGCTATTTGGGAACAGTCGCTGTTTTAAGCGTGCTTTTTGGCGCAGACCCAATTTTTCATTTGCTCGCTGGCGGCTTAATGCTTGGTGCTTTTTTTATGGCCACTGATTATGTTACTTCACCAATTACTGATAAGGGGATGTGGATCTTTGGAATTGGAGCAGGGGTTCTGGTCGTGATTATTCGTTTGTTTTCTGGTCTCCCCGAAGGGGTCATGTACTCTATTCTTTTTATGAATGCTTTTGTCCCTTTAATTAATAGATACACCAGGCCTAGAATATTTGGGAGAAGGGGATGAGGATGAGACATCCTCATCTACGCGTACCGCCAAATTTACGCGTACCACAGATTGTCTCAATCTGTGGATTATTAAAATAGAAATTTTATGAAAATATTTAAAATGATAGTCGTTTTAACCGTGATCGGTTTGGTTTCTGGCGGAGTGCTAGCGATTGTTTATCAATGGGCCGAGCCAAAGATTGCGGCGAACCAGGTGCGAGAGACCGATGCCGCGGTTTTTAAGGTTGTCCCTGGGACAAAATCTTATAACACTGTTGCCAAAGATGGTTTAACTTATTTTGAATGTTTAGATGAATCCGGGGGTAAGCTTGGGACCGCTATCCTCTGTCAGGGGAATGGCTATCAAGGGGTTATTAAATTAATTGTTGGGGTCAATGCTGATTTTTCCAAATTTACCGGGATGAGTATTTTAGAGCAGCTGGAAACCCCGGGGCTAGGGGCTAAAATTTCCGAGGCTGTTTTTCAGGCCCAGTTTAATAACCTGGCCAGCCGCCCGCCGATTGAGTATGTCAAAGGGGTCGCTCCTAGTAAGCCAAATGAGATTCAAGCCATTACCGGCGCGACGATTTCTTCGCGTTCGGTTGTAAACATAATTAATAAAACAATAGAGGAGTGGCTGCGAGTTAAATGAAAAAAGGATTAATGTTTGAATTTTTAAAAGGGCTCTGGGATGAATCTCCAACCTTTCGCCAACTGCTAGGGATGTGTCCAACCTTGGCAGTGACAACTTCCATTATCAATGGTTTTTCCATGGGAATAGCGACCTCTTTTGTCCTGCTTTGCTCAAGCGTGATTGTCTCTCTTTTGCGGAGTGTTATTCCCAAGGAGGTCAGGATAGCAGCCTATGTCGTGATCATCGCGGCTTTTGTCACTGTGGCTGACCTTTACTTAAAAGCTAATTTTGCTGGTATTTCTAAAGCTCTTGGCCCATTTGTCCCGTTGATTGTGGTTAACTGTATAATTTTAGGCCGAGCCGAGGCTTTTGCTTCAAAAAATGGGATTGTCCCGGCTTTTGTTGATGGGCTGGGGATGGGGCTTGGTTTTACAATTGCTTTGACCGTTATCGGGGCGATTCGCGAGGTATTAGGCTCTGGGATGCTTGGCGAGCCTTGGGTTATTATGATCCTGCCTAGTGGCGCTTTTATTACTTTGGGCTTATTAATTGCCTTGATGAATGTGATCAAGGATAAGACACGAGCTAGGCCAGCGCCGGCTTGTCCGCTCGCTTGTCCTGGGTGTTCGCCTGGAGGGGTTAGCTAATGGATTTAGTCTTAATTTTTATCTCTGCAGCCATTGTCAATAACTTTGTTTTGAGTTATTTCTTGGGGATTTGTCCGTTTCTTGGAGTTTCCAATAAATTAGATAAGGCCTTGAGCATGGGGGCAGCAACAACCTTTGTTTTGGTCTTATCTGCTGCGGTTACCTGGTTGATTAATAATTTGCTTCTGATCCCAAATAATTTACCGTTTTTACAATATGTTTCTTTTATCATTGTAATAGCTTCGCTAGTCCAATTTGTCGAGATGTTCATGCGCAAATTTACCCCTCCGCTTTATCGGTCCCTGGGGATTTACCTGCCGTTAATTACAACTAACTGTGCTATTCTCGGTTTAGCCTTACTCTCCGCACTACGGAACTACAATTTTTCCCAGAGCGTTGTTTTTGGTTTAGCTGCCGGCGTTGGTTTTACTTTAGCTTTGTGTATTATGGCCGGTATCCGCGAAGAGCTTGATTTGGCGCCGATCCCCGAGCCCTTCAAAGGTGCGCCGATCACTTTAATTGTGGCCGGACTGTTAGCGTTAGCCTTTATGGGCTTTGCGGGGCTAATTTCAGGATGAATATTTTAGCAATATCATTAATAGCCATGGGCGGCTTGGCGTTCTTTTTTGCGCTGGTGCTGGGGATTGCTGCGCAGAAATTAAAAGTTAAAGAAGACCCTGTTGTTGAGGCGATTCTTGAGGCGCTGCCGGGTCTTAATTGCGGCGCTTGCGGCTTTGCCGGCTGCCACAACCTGGCCGAAAAAATGGCTGGCCAGGGTAATCTCGATGGGCTAAGTTGCCCCCCTGGTGGGGCACAAGCGGCCACTGCTATTGCTAAAATATTAGGGGTTGATGCCGGTGCACAAATCAAGAAACGAGCGGTTATTAAATGCGGCGGGACACGAGAAAAAGCGAGTGAGCGAGCCGCTTATCAAGGGGTAAGAAATTGTGCCGCGACCGAGCTGGTTGGGGGTGGGGCCAAAACCTGTCTTTATGGTTGTCTAGGCTATGGAGATTGTGAGCGGGTTTGTCCTTTTGACGCTATTAAAGTTGGGCCAGATGGCTTGCCCCATGTTATTGAAGAAAAATGCACGGCCTGCGGCTTATGTGTTGAGGCCTGTCCGCGCAAGATTATTGAGCTGGTGCCGTGTTCCAGCCGGATAGTTGTGGCTTGTAACTCTAATGACAAGGGGGCGGTGGTAAGAGCGGCTTGCCAAGTAGGGTGCATAGGGTGTATGTTATGTACCAAGACAGCGCCGGATGGTTACTTAATTGATTGTAGTTTGGCCAGGGTTAATTATGAAAAAGGAGACGCAGCTGCCGAGACAGCGATTAATAAGTGCCCTACAAAATGTATCGTAAAATTGTAATACTTGGTTGCTTGGTGCTTGGTTTGCTCGGAGCTGCAGCTGTGGGTTTTTTTATTATTGCTATGGGAGAGATGCCAAACCTCTCAATCGAGCAATTTTCACAAATATCATTAGAAGACATCAATGGCCAGGAACACAGCTTGTCAGAATACGCCGGGAAGAAGGTTTTTCTTAATTTTTGGACGGTAGAGAATGAAACCTCACTATCAGAGCTGCCTAAACTGCAGAAGGTCTATGATGGCCTTGATAAGAATGAGTATGTTTTATTAACGATTAGCAGCGGCCAGAGTCGTAGAGATGCTAAAGAGCTAGCCGAGCAAAAAGGCTATACTTTTCCTATTTTGCTTGATAAGGAAGGAAAATTAGTTAGACAACTCGGTTTGCGCCAGCTCCCAGCCAGTTTTATTATTGGCAGTGATGGTAAGGTTTTGCTCAAGGCTTTGGGTCCCAGGGATTGGACAGTACAGGACTTGAAGATTTTAAGCAATTAAAAATATGATGGGGAACAAAATGAAAAAAATAATGATTGTTGCCAGCTTAATAGTTGGGGTACTTGGTTTGTTTTTTATTGGTAATTTTGTTTTATCAATGGGAGAAAATCCTCAAGCAGTTAGTCCTGATATCTACTCCTTTACCCTTAAAGATCTAAATGGTAACTCCCATAACCTGGCTGATTACAAAGGGAAGGTCGTCTTTTTAAACTTTTGGGCCAGCTGGTGCCCCCCGTGTCGGGAAGAGATGCCGGCCATGCAGAAGATGTATGTGAGTTGGGACAAGAACAAATATGTGATGCTGGCGATTAATACTGGCGAGGATAAGCGGACAGTTAAGGAATTTGCAGGGAAGAATGGTTATACTTTTCCGATTTTGCTGGATAAGGATGGCCGGGTTGCGAGGACTTATAAAATAACAGGGATTCCAACCACTTTTATTATTGATGGGGAGGGGAAGGTTGTTTCAAAAATCGTAGGGGCTAGGGATTGGACAGAGGCGGATATTAAGATTATTGTTGAATGAATTTGCTCATTGCTTTTTTTGGCGGGATTTTAGCTTTTTTTTCGCCTTGTTTTTTGCCTTTAATCCCGGCTTATTTAATTTACATTACTGGGCTTTCATTTGACGAGATTAAAAATATCCGCTTAAAGACAATTTTTCACTCACTTTGTTTTATCTTAGGCTTTACTATAATATTTACGATGCTGGGAGCGGCCTCGGGTTTTATTGGTAGCTTCTTAATTAATTATAAGGATGTTTTCCGTTTAATTGGCGGTTTGCTCATCATATTTTTTGGTTTGTATCTGCTGGGCTTATTCAAAGTTGGTTGGTTTGATCTTGATAAAAAATTGAAAATTTCTGGTAAGCCGTCCGGTTATTTCGGCTCAATTTTTGTTGGTATGGTCTTTGCAATTGGTTGGACCCCGTGTATTGGCCCGATTTTAGGTGGAATTCTAGTTTATGCCAGTCAAAGTGGAACTGTTTGGCAAGGGATGCTGCAATTGGTTGCTTTCTCATTAGGGTTGGGACTCCCCCTCTTTTTGTTTTCCTTGGCAGTCAACTTTTCACTCTCCCTGCTAAAGATAGTTAACAAGTATGTAGGGGTGATCCAAAAGCTTTGCGGCCTTGGCCTGATTATCGTTGGTGTGTTATTATTAGTTGGTAAGTTTTAGGAGGGAAAAATGGGCCAATTTAAGTTTAATAAAGTAGATATTCCAGGGATATTAGTGATCGAGCCACGAGCCTTTAAAGACGAGCGCGGGTTTTTTATGGAGAGCTATAATATTGATAACTTTAAAGAAGCTGGCTTTACCGCTCCTTTTGTTCAAGATAACCACAGTTTATCCAACAAAGGTATCTTGCGCGGCCTGCACTATCAAAATCATCCCAGCCCGATGGGCAAGTTAGTCTCTTGTATTAAGGGCAAAATTTTTGATGTCGGGGTTGATATTCGCAGAGGCTCACCGACCTTTGGCAGCTGGTATGGTGAAATTATTTCTGGCGAGAATATGAAAATGATCTATTTTCCCCCTGGCTTTGCCCATGGTTTTTTGTGTTTAGAAGACGATACCCATGTTTATTACAAGTGTACCGGGGTTTACAGCGGGGCTAACGAGTCAGCCATTATTTGGAACGATCCTGATATCGGGATCAAATGGCCGCTTTATGAAGTGGGGGGAGAGCCAATTCTTTCACCGCGTGATAAAGAACACCCGGAGTTAAAAAACGCGATCAATAACCATATTTACCTGCCCCAGACCAGCCAGATAAATAAATAAGCAGGGATAACCGCAGCGAGGGTAAAAGGGAGCCCAATCTTAACAAACTCCATGAATTTTATGGGATAGCCCTCTTTTTTTGACAAACCGCAGGCAACAATGTTGGCTGATGCGCCAATCGGGGTGGTATTCCCGCCTAGGCTAGCGCCAATTAATAAACCAAACAAAAATAAACTCGGATTAATGGCTAATTTATCAGCCAGGGAAATAGTTAAAGGCAGCATAGCTACCAAAAAAGGGACATTATCAATAAAAGCAGATAAGATTACTGACGCGAAAACAATCGTGGTGTAACCAAGAAAGATATTCTGGCCAACCAGGCCGACCATGGCACTTGAAAAAACCTCAATCCAGCCGGTGAGGGTTAAACTGCCGACTAAAATAAAGATCGCGGCTAAGAACAGGGTGGTATCCCAGTCGAGTCCGCTGATACTCTGATGAATAGGGGTGCGATTGCTAAAATAATCCCAAATAAGGGCAACTACTCCCATGATCAGGCAGAGAAAACCTGAAGTATACTCAAAGCCGGTGTTGATAAAAGATGAGCCTGCCAGCAGAAAAACCAGCAGGACAAGCAGAAAAGTTGGAACCCAGGAAGTGATTTTTTCCACTGGGACAATTTTAACCTTTTCTCGGTGCTTGCGGAAAAGATAGTATAGGACGCCAAAAGAAAAAAGCGCGCCCAGCTCAACGGCAAAGAAAATGCTGGGTCGGCCTTGATAAAAAAAGAAATCCCCAAAATTCATATTAGCAAAGCCGCCGAGCAGCATGCTGGGGGGGTCGCCAATCAAAGTGGCTGCCCCCTGCAAATTGCTGGAAATAGCAATCGCGATCATTAAGCTTACTGGTTGGAGCTTGATTTTTTTGGCCAGATTTAAAGCGATTGGTGCGATAATCAATACAGTGGCCACGTTTTCCACAAAAGCGGAAATAAAACCAGTGATGGCGCAGATCCAGAGCATGGAGTGCAGGGTGTTTTTTGAATGGTTGACAATCATTTCTGCCAGATAAGCCGGCGCCCGGCTCTTCATAAATATATCAGCCAAGGCTAGGGTGCCGATAAAAATACCCATTACATTCCAGTTAATTGCCATAAAGGCATTGCCAGGAGAAATGGTTTTAGTCAGTAGCAGCAAAAGGGCAGCCAGGGCGGCGATCAGGGTGCGCCGGTTGGGGAGGGCGATAAAAAGACAGTAAGCGACCAAAAAAACGCTCAAAGCTACGATATTGGGTTGCAACATAATAATTATTATATCATAATATATTTTGTGTATTCATGCGTAATCGCGATCAGTTTTGTTGTTATCCTGGCAGGCTTGATATTTTTTCTGCTTAAGCCATTTTTGTCTGCTATTCTTTTGGGGACGATCCTGGCCTATCTTTTTTATCCGCTTAACAAAAGCCTTTGCCGCTTGGTCCCCAAAAGTCGGCTGGCCAAGCAGTTGGCCGCGGCCATAACCTGCTTGATTATTGCTTTGTCAGTCATCCTCCCCCTGGTTTTTCTGGTTGTTACTTTGGTCAAAGAGAGCGATCTCATCTTTTTGCTTTTAGCAAAATTGCCGCTGCTTAATTTCATTCCTCGGGTGGAGCTTTTTTGGCCATATTTGAACGAAGCGCTGATCAGTTTAACGGCCGCGATTGCGTTAACCTTGCCGAATTTATTGCTTAGTAGCGCGCTGACTTTGATAGTTGCTTATTACTTTTTGCTCATGGCGGCTGATCTTTACAAGGGATTGCTTGGCCTCTGTCCTTTTCTTGAGCAGGGTGAGCTTTTGGCCCGTTTTAATGGCTTGAGCCAAGGGATGGTTAAGGGGCAGATATTAGTTGGCGTTGTGCAAGGGATGCTGACAGGTTTGGCTTGTTTTTTCTTGGGGGTCCCCAGTGTTGTTTTTATCGGCTTTGTTACGGCGATTGTTTCGGCCATCCCTTTCTTTGGCGCGGCCATGGTTTGGGTGCCGGTGGTCGGTTATTTACTGCTTATTAATCAAGTGTTCAAAGCCATGGTCATGCTGGCCTGCGGTCTTTTGGTCATCAGCACCATAGATAATTTTTTAAAGCCCAAGATTGTGGGGGAAAGCGCAAGTGTCCACCCCTTGCTTGTTCTTTTTGGTATTGTGGGCGGGGTCCAGGTTTTTGGGGTGGTGGGGCTTTTGATTGGGCCGTTTATCCTGACCAGCCTTGATATTATGCTTAAATTATTCCAAGAAGCTTTTTAGCGTTTATTGTGGTTTGCCGAGCGATTTCCTCTGGGGATAACCCCTTAACTTCAGCCAGTTTCTTCGCCACCTCAACTACAAACGCCGGCTCATTTCTTCTGCCACGGAAGGCTTGCGGGGCGAGGAATGGGCAATCTGTTTCAATCATTATTTTATCTAGTGGGATTTGTTTAGCCGCTTCTCTAACTTGATTTGCTTTAGGAAAAGTAATCGTGCCGGTAAATGAGACTAATAAGCCCATCTCCAGCGCCACTTGGCCCAATTCCATATCCCCGCCAAAACAGTGCAGAACCCCCTTAAGCTGGCCCTTGTTTTCTTGTTTAAGGATTTTGATGGTGTCAGCGCTGGCGTCACGGATATGGATAATGGCTGGCAGATCGAGTTCTTGGGCCAGCTGTAAAAATTTACGAAAGACCTCTTGTTGTTGCTCAATAGGAGAGTGCTTATAAAAATAATCCAGCCCCATCTCGCCAATAGCGACAATTTTTTTCTCGGCAGCGAGTTTTTTTGTTGTTTCAAAGATATCGTCAGTACAATCTTTGGCTTCGTGAGGATGGAGGCCAAAGGCGGTGTAGACATATTTATAATACTTTTCGGCTATTTTGAGTGATTGCTCCAAAGCTTCATGGCCCAGGGCAATATTAATGATAGCCTCAACGCCAGCTTTTTTAGCTCTTTCAATTACTTGATCGAGGTCGTCTTTAAACTCCGGGAAAGTTAGGTGTGCATGGGTATCAATATACATAATAAAATTATATCATTAAAACCCTCACCCAGTTATTCTAAACCTATAGTTGTTGCTTATTTCCCCTCTCCCAGAGGGCGAGGGACATCTCCTTCTCCCCTTGGGAGAAGGCAAAGAAACGTTAGCCATTAGTTTGTTAAAACTTGGATGAGGGCTAAGGGAAGACTCTAAGGATTTCCTGACATGTTTTTTGAATGGGAATGTTATGCTTTTTAGCTAGTTTTTTGTAATCCTCATATTCAGGTGCAACTGTGATAATTTGTTTACCTTTTAAGCCAATTTTTACTTTAGCCTGTCCATACTTTGTTTTAACCAGCCGAAACTTTCGCGAGAGCTTTTCCCTCTTTATCTCCTGGATTCTCACCCCAAAAGTTGTCGTCTGCTCAAAAATCGTATCAAGAATATTTTGTTTATCCTCTGGCTGGCACAAGACAACCAAATTATACCCCTGCCGCTGTTTTTTCATCCTAATCGGGGTGATGTAGGCGTCTAAGGCGCGGGCTTTCATCAGTTTTGCGATGGTTTTATCCCACAATTTTGGGTTCAGGTCATCAATATTAGTTTCAATTTGCAGGATAGTGTCTTTTTCATATTCTGATATAGTGGCATTGATAATCGTGTGTGCCATGGCTGCCGCGCCAAAGCCATTATTGATGTTAACCACTGCAATTCCTGGTGCGCAGGAATTCATCATAGTTAGGAGAGCAGACAAACCCTCAAAATTTGCCCCATAGCCAACCGAAGTCGGCACCGCAATAATTGGTTTATCTACGAGCCCGCCAATAACCGAGGGGAGGGCCCCTTCCATCCCTGCAACAACAATGATAACTTGAGACTTTTTAATTTCTTCAATGTTGTCCATCAGGCGGTGGAGACCAGAGACTCCAACATCATAAAAGCGTTTAACTTTATGGCCCAAAAACTCGGCTGTTACGGCAGCTTCTTCAGAGACAGGTAGGTCGGATGTGCCAGCGTTTACCACGCTTACGAAGGAACCTGAGAATGAAATTCTCGGTTCCTTTTCGTAAGATATTATTTTGGCTACATCAAAATACTTCGCTTTCTTCAGAACCTTTTTAACTGCTTGGAAGTGCTTTTTGTCTGCGCGGGTGGCTAAAACATTGTGGCCAGCTTTGCTGATGCTTTTGGCAATCTTGGCAACTTGTGCTGGAGTTTTTCCTGCGCAATAAATAACTTCTGGCATCCCTTGACGCTTTATGCGGTGGTGGTCAACCTTAGCAAAGCCTAAATTTTCGTAGTGTTTGTTTTTTTGCATATTATTATCTTTGAGTTTTAGAGCCTTAGAGGTTATAAGATCTTCGGAATATACCTCTAAGACTCTAAGGCTCTAAGTGTCTCTAAATTTATTTTATTGAGTTCATTCTCTTTATCATTAGGTGTTTCAAGGACCATTGGCAGGTTTTTTAATCTATGATCATTTAAGATAAACTTAAAACCATCAAGGCCAATCTTTCCTTTTCCAATATGTTCATGCCGGTCTTTTTTGGCGCCTAGCCCTTCCTGGCAATCATTCAAATGAAAGGCTAGCAACTTGTTAAGGCCGATTACTTTATCAAATTCAGCGAAAGTTTCCCTGTTAATCGGATAGCCAGCGCTAAAGCTGTGACAGGTATCAAAGCAGACCCCGAGGCGTTTTTTGTCAGTCACTCCCTCAATAATTTGCGCCAAATGTTCAAATTTGTAACCCAGATTTGAGCCTTGACCAGCGGTTGTTTCAAGAGCAATCTTAACTTTATAATCTTTGGTTGATTTTAGTAAACTGTTAATGCTTTCAATAACTTTTTTAAGGCCGATATCTTCTCCTTGTTTGAGATGTGAGCCGGGGTGGACAACCAGAAAAGGGATTTTCAGCATTTCGCAGCGCTCTATTTCATCAAGCATAGAATCCATCGATTTTTTATGGTTAGTTGGATCATTTGAGGCTAAATTGATTAAATATCCGGCGTGAGCAAGGACAAAAATGCCGGTTTCTTTTTGTCGCTTAATAAATCTTAAAACTTCTTCTGCACTTAAAGGTTTGCCTTGCCATTGGTTATTATTTTTAACAAAAATTTGAATAGCTGTGCAGCCAATTGCTTCCCCGCGATCAATCGCTTGATCAACCCCACCGGCAATCGACATGTGGGCGCCAAGTAATCTCATTTGTTTTTTAGCTCCTCCATTCTTTGCTTAATCTTTTTTTCAAAACCAATTTCTTTGGGCTCATAGTACTTTTTCTCAACCGGTAAGTATTCCTGCTCTACATGCCCGCCTTCATAATTATGCGCGTATTTATACCCTACGCCTTTGCCTAACGCCTTTTCTTGTTTATAAACCGCGTTCTGCAAATGTTTTGGCACTTCCAGGGTAGGGTTTTCTTTCACATCTTTCAGGGCCGCGTCAATGCCAAGATATGCGGCATTGCTTTTTGGTGCAGTGGCGACATAAGTAGTGGCTTGGGCCAAAATAATCCGCGCTTCAGGGAACCCAACAAACTCTGCCGCCTGCATCGCCGAGTTGGCAATGACCAGGGCTAGGGGGTCTGCATTCCCTACATCTTCACTAGCGCAAATAACTATTCTTCTGGCAATGAATCTGGGATCTTCACCTGCGTAAATCATTTTAGCTAAGTAATAAAGCGCGGCGTCAGGGTCAGAGCCTCTCATGGATTTAATAAAAGCAGAAATTGTATTATAGTGGCCTTCGCCATGCTTATCATATACAACAGCTTTTCTTTGGATCGATTCTTCTGCCACCAATAAAGTTATGTGGATGAGTCCGGTTTTGTTTTTGGCAGTAGAAAGGACTCCCAGTTCTAAAGCTGAAAGTGCCCGGCGGGCGTCGCCATCAGATAACTTGGCTAAATGCTCTATTGCTTCTTGATCAATTCTGATTTTTGAATTTCCAAGGCCTCTTTCTTTGTCTTCAATAGTCTTTCTAATTAGGGTTTTGAGGTTATCTGTGCTTAAAGGTTTAAGTTCAAAAATTTGTGATCTTGATACCAGGGCTGAATTAACATAAAAGAAAGGGTTTTCTGTTGTTGCTCCAATTAAAACCAGGTTTCCTTCCTCAACATCAGGTAGGAGGGCATCTTGCTGGAGTTTGTTGAAACGGTGGATTTCGTCTAAAAAGAGAATTGTTTTATTTTGATAATGCTTAATCCGCTCTTTGGCTTCAAGGCTAACCCGTCTAATGTCATCAACTTTAGCAATTGAGGCGTTTAACCATTCGAAATGTCCTTTAGTGGAATTGGCTATTACTCTAGCGATAGTGGTTTTGCCTGTACCTGGTGGACCGTAGAGAATTAATGAGGAAATTTTGTCGGTTTCAATTAAACGGCGAAGAAGTTTTCCTGACCCTAGAATTTCTTCCTGTCCAACAACCTCATCAATCGTTCGTGGTGCCATTCTATAGGGGAGTGGGGCGTTTTTTGCCTGGTAATCCTTGGTATTGGCGTCAAAGAGATCCATGCCTAATTATAGCATGGTGGTGTTTAGGCTTTCTTTTCTACGCTAATGGTGCACTCGGTTAAGAGGGCGGCAACGGCGCCGACTGCGGCTAAAAACGGGGCCAGGACCGCTCCGATTACTCCTACTGTTAGCGGCAAAGATAAAATTGTATTGCCGTCTTTGTCTTTAATGGAAATTTTGCGGATATTTCCTTCTTTCAAAATCTCCTTGGTCTTGGAAACTAATTGCTCGCCTTTAACCTTGATCTCTTCCTTGATGTTTTCGTCTACCATGATGAGCCCCCTTTAATTAATAGTGATTGTATTTTATATGGAGTTGGAGGTTTTTTCAATGGGTGATTTGGTATAATAAGCCAAATGACAAATGTCAAATTAAAAACCCTCACCCTAGCCCTCACCCAACTTTTTCCCAAACCTTTGGTTAAACAAAATCTCCCTCTCCCAGAGGGAGAGGGACGGTTAAGATTAACCAATGGCCTAATGATAGCTAGGGTGAGGGCTTTGGTATTATTTGTGTTTTGGAATTTGTTATTTGGTGCTTACGCTCAAGCGAGCGTCTTTGACTGGCAGGTCCACGACTCAGAAGAGTTCACCATATTTTACCCTAAGGGTTACGAGCAAAAGGCAGGTGAGACCCTTTATTATCTTAAAAAGTACCAGCCAACTATAAAAAAACTGACAGGGAACAGCCAAAAGTTTAATACCCGCATAATTTTACAGGATCCGGGCTTGATGGCCAATGGTTACGCGGATGCGCTAAATTATAAAATCGGGGTTTATTCAAATACTTTGGCTGGAGATTATGACCAGAGCTGGCTGCGTAAAGTAGCGGTCCACGAATCGATACATATAAACCAGTTGACTAATACTTCTGGCCAGGCCAGGCTGGCAACCGAGCTGTTTGGCAACTCTTTTTCTCCTAATGTTAATATCCCGATGTGGCTGTTGGAGGGGATAACTGTTTATGGGGAATCTCAAATCAGTCCATATGAAGGCCGGATGAGCAGTGGTTATTTTGATGCAATTCTGGCTACCAAAGCAAAAGCAGGGAGGCTACCTAATCCTTTGCAAGCCAACTATATTTCAGCCAATTATCCCTTTGGCTCTTATTATTTGTATGGCGGCGGCTTTGTCAGGTTTTTAGCTGAAAAATATGGAGAAGAGAGGCTTGCCCAATTCTTTAAATTATACGGCTATTATTACTGGATCCCTTATGTTGGTTCTCTTTACCCGGCTTATGGTCTTGATGAGGTTGTCTGGCAGATCTACGGCAAATCTTTTTATCAGCTCTTTGATGAGTGGCAGGCTTATGAAGAGAAAAAAGCCGCTGGCTTTAAAATTAGCGGCACTAAAATTGCCGGCCAGGAGCTTTCTACTGTTAAAAATTTAACTGCTTATCAAGGTAAACTTTATTATTATCAACGTGATTATCTGCTCGGCGGCCCTTTTGCTTATAACTCATATGGTTCAATTATAGAATATGATCCAGCGAGTGGCAGAAAAAAAGTTTTAACAGTGAACTTGGCTGACCAGGCAGGCTCAATTCAAAAACTTGGTAATAAGATTTATTATGCTTTGATTGATGTTGTCCCCTGGTATCCTAATGTTGACGAAAACAGTGCCGGTTATGTGGCTTTTGTTTATGAGCTTGATGAAGCTACTGGACAAAAGAGGGTTTTGTTTAACGATG
>Ga0210019_1002269_pt1 | contig 18913 bp, 17 predicted proteins | sample CryGeyCG2114_020_2_FD_183969 | JGI IMG/M metagenome (GOLD analysis project Ga0210019, IMG submission 183969) | Groundwater microbial communities from aquifer - Crystal Geyser CG11_big_fil_rev_8/21/14_0.20 (SPAdes) (version 2) | ecosystem: Environmental > Aquatic > Deep subsurface > Groundwater ...
CCGGCACGTCGCAGGGACGAAGTGGGGGACCCGCAGGTATATCAACATGGATCATTTCAAGGAGATAGCGGAGGATTCCGCCGCATGAGAAAGCCTGTGGACTTGTGGAAAACGCTCCGCGTTTCCCCACAGGGTCCACAGGCTCAACCACTACAGACCTGAACCGAGGAATTTCCAAAATCAAAAGTGCGAAACTTTCTTGACACTACCCTTCGGCCAGTATCCGCCCACTCTGGAACGTGGGTGTGACGCGTGAATTTCAAACCGAAGATTCCCGGGACTGCCCGCTTTGTTGGTTCCTTTAAACTTCTGACATCCATTTCCTCTCTTCCAGATACGAACGTAAGGAAACGGTATGTCTCACCCTATACGCGGAAAGAAAAATGATGAGAACCCGGTACCTGATCCCGATTGGAATTTTATTTTTGAATTGTCTGTCTCCGGCTTACGCGGAGGAGACCGAACTGGTGAAGGAAAAGATCCGCAAACTCGAACAAAGACTGGAAAAACTGGAAAAAGAAAAAAACACGGATACCCAAGCCCCGACTGCAAGCCGGAATACCGTATCTGAATCTTCCACCTCCACCGGCGTGTCCCGCGCGTTCAACCCTGCCATAAGCGCCAACGTCCTGGCCCTTGGAACCTATGTTGACCAGGGCAACGCCGACCAGACCCGCGAAACTCGAACCGGGATGAGGATTCAGGAAGTCGAGCTGGTGTTTTCATCCTGGGTCGATACCTGGCTGAAAGCGGATCTCGTACTGTCCATCGAAGGCACTCAAACGGTAAACGTGGAGGAAACCATCGCCGAGATACTGGTTGCTCAAAACCTGTCCTTCAAGGCGGGGAAATTCTATTCCTCCTTTGGCAAGCATAACCGGCTCCACACGCACGCATTCCCCTTTATCGATCCCCCTTTAGTCAACGAAGACATTTTCGGAGAGGAGGGTTTAAATGAAATCGGCGTGGGGTTAAGTTATCTTCTCCCTCTACCCTATTTTTCCGAATTGAGTTTTCAGTTTTTGGAAGGGAGCAATGACGTCCAGTTCAACGGCAAGCTGAACGATGACTTCCTCTATCTCGCAAACCTGAAAAATCTTTGGGATCTGACGGACGATGTCACCCTGGAGGCAGGGGGATCCTTTGCCACCGGGAAAAACGACGTGAACTCCCGCGATTACGATACGACGTATGTCTCCGGCGCAGACCTCACGTTCAAATGGAAACCGGGAGGGCGAGAGCGCCACCAGACCCTGATCTGGCAAACCGAGTTTTTGACGTCCTCGCGGGACCAGGTCCGGGCGGGGGCCTACACTATGGTCCAGTACCAGTTTGCCCGGAGTTGGTGGATCCAGGGACGCTATGATTTTTCAACAATCAAGGAAAACGTCACGGAAGAAAAAAACCGCTGGAGTACGCTTCTGGCGTTTGCCCCAAGCGAGTTTTCGGCTTTTCGGCTTCAATACAACCGTCTCAACCATTTCACCACGGATGAACATCAGGTGTTTTTACAGCTCAATTACACCTTCGGGTCGCATCCGGCACACAATTACTGACAAGTCCGAATCCAAACCGAACGCAACAGGGAAATCAATCATGACCTTCCAGAAAAAATATTATATTTATTCAACATTCCTTTTTTTAACCCTGATCCTGCCGCAAATATCCCACGCGGAAATTCGCATCGTCACCACGACGGAGGATATCGCGTCGATCACGACGGAGATCGGGAGGGATAAAGTCGAGGTCTCCGCCATCACCCGAGGTTATCAAGACACCCATTACATCGAAGCCAAACCCAGTTACATGGTCAAGGCCAACCGGGCCGACCTGCTCATTTATCAGGGACTGGAATTGGAAGTGGGTTGGCTCCCGCTATTGATTCGTGGCGCCAGAAATCCGCAGATCATGCCTGGGGGCAAAGGCCTGCTCAACCTGTCGTCAGCGATTGTTCCGCTGGAGGTTCCCGTGGGAGAGGTGGACCGGTCGCGGGGGGATATACATCCCCTGGGAAATCCCCACTACCATCTGGATCCGGAGAACGGACTCATGATGGCTTCCGCCATTGCCGAAAAACTCAAGGAATTGGATCCGGAAAATGCGGCGGGTTATACGGACAATTGGAATCGTTTCCGTCAAAAGCTTGAAAGCAAAATTATCGAATGGCAATCAAGGCTGGATGCAATTCCCGACAAGCGCGTGGTGACTTACCACACGACCTGGAGTTATTTTTTGCACCGGTTCGGCATCCAATCGGTGGGAACTCTGGAAGATAAACCCGGAGTGCCCCCGTCTCCCCGCCACCTGGCCGATCTCGCAAACAAAATGAACCGGGAAAAGATAAAGATTATTTTGGCGGCCAATTACCATGAAACCCGATTTTCCGAACTGCTCGCGTCCAAAACCGGCGCGCGGATTCTCAGCATGCCCGTCTCAACGGGGGGCGTGGATGAGGTTACGGATTACATAGGATTGTTCGATTACCTTGTGGAACGGATGGCCGCCGCATTTCAATCGGGGGAGAAATCATGAATCTGGGGCTGACTTTACTTCAAGCACCGGCAGTGGCCTGCATCCTCCTGGGAATAACCTATGCCTGGTTCGGGGTCCACGTTTTACGGAGGGAGATTATTTTCGTGGATCTTTCCCTCGCCCAACTGGCGGCCATGGGAACCACCGTCGCCTTCGCGTTCGATTTCGACCACGAATCGGGTTGGGTCTCCATTCTCTCATTCCTCTTTGTCCTTGCGGGAGCCGCCTTCTTCACCTGGATCAAAACCGCCCGCGTCAGAATTTCCCAGGAAGCGGTGATCGGCATTGTGTACGTGGTGAGCGCCTCCTTCGCGTTGATCCTTGCGAGCCGGTCGCCGCATGGGGCGGAACATATCCGAAGCATGTTGAACGGATCGGTGCTGTGGATCACCTGGGACGGGGTGGGCAAACTCACCCTCGCCGTTCTTGCCGTCGGAACCCTGCACGCCGTCTTTCACCGAAAGTTCGTCGCCGTATCCGAGTCTTACGGGATTACCCTGATTGCGGAGTTCCGCCTGTGGATCTGGGACTTCCTCTTTTACCTGACCCTGGGAGCGGTCATCGTCTTTTCGGTGGACAAGGCAGGAGTATTTCTGGTCTTCACACTCCTCATCATCCCTTCGGTATGTGGGACCCTGTTTACGAAATCCATTTATCGGCAGTTCTTTTCCGCGTCGATCCTAAGTGCTTTCACCAGCCTGATGGGACTGGGCGTGTCCTATTACCTGGATCTACCCACCGGCGCCACGCTGGTGTGCGCGTTTGGAGCGGTGTTCCTTTTCGTCCTGATAACAAGACTGATTTCCGCCCCTCGCCCATAAAGATTTTCGGACCATGACGAATCTTTTCCGAAATCCTCAAGGGTCATTTGATTTTTATCCCGATTTGCCTGTATCATAAATATATGCTTTCTGTCGCCCCCAGCCCCATCTCACTTTCTCCGCAACATCCATGAGCGATTGTTGCAAACCCTTCGAAACCGATTCGCTTCAGGCGGAAAATTCCAAGAAGCGGATTCTCTGGACCGTGTTATATCTCAACCTGGCCATGTTTTTTATCGAGGCCGCTTCGGGTCTGCTGGCCGAATCCAACGCGTTGATGGCCGATTCCCTCGATATGCTGGGAGATGCCACGCTGTATGGATTTACCTTGATGGTGATCAACATGGCCGCAATTTGGCAGGTGCGTGCGGCCATCCTCAAAGGCCTCGTCATGGTCTCGTTCGCCCTTGGGATTCTGGTCCATTGCCTATTTGAGTTTTTAAATTCCGCCCAACCCCTCGCGCCCGTAATCGGGGGAGTGGGATTTCTCGCTCTTTGTGTCAACCTTGTCTGTGCCTGGCTCCTTCTCAAGCGCCGCAAGGACGATCTGAACATGCGCTCCATCTGGCTCTGCTCCCGGAACGACGCACTCGCCAATGCCGGTGTTCTCGCCGCCGGGGGCGGGGTATTCCTGACCGGTGAAGCCTGGCCCGATCTTGTGGTCGGCATCGCCATCGCGGGTGTGGTGTTCAAATCTTCCATTTCCATCCTCCAGGAAGCGCAACAGGAACTCCGGGAAAACCACGCCCAATTGTGAAGCGGTTGTAATTTTCAAATATTCGTTTACCACTCTCCAGAAAACGCAACCCCCGCTTCCGGAAAACCATGTACAATTAGTTAAGGAAAATTTTCCAGGACTACCGAGGGGGGACTGGAAGTTTCAGGAATTGTAATTCAAGTTGGGATTTTCAACCAGCCGAAGGACCTCGGCCAAATCGGCAAAGCCTTCTTCTTCGGCGTATTGCGCAACCCGGGGCAGAGATTCTCCTCCGTCAATTGCTCCTGCGGTCTTGCAGGTCTGGGGGATACTCTTGCGGTATTCCACGATCAGTTCCTTCACGGCATTCTGGAAAGCCGTCTCCCCGAACAGACATTCGTAATTGCTCCAGAACTTGGCGACGGGATCCGTGTTTTTGCCGAATTTCTGGTTGAAATAGGTCGCACAATCGCGGGACGATAATATCCCGACAACCTTCTTCTCCCTCGTAACCAGGATATGCCGGACGCGATACTTCCTCATTTGGAAAAACGCCTCGTCCATGGGGAGGTCTGAATCCAGGCAAATGAGGGGCTTGCTCATCACCTCGGACACAAGAACCTTCGCGGGATCCTTCTCGGCGGCGATCACCTTGCGGGTTAAATCCCAATCCGTCACGATTCCCAAATACTCATCATCCCTTTTAACGAGAATGGAACTGGTGTCGGAATCGCGCATAACCTGGGAGGCGCGGAGCACCATATTTTGGTAATCCACGCTCACCAGTTTTTCGATCATGTAATTCCGTATTTTATTCATTATTCCCACGCGGCGACAAAACTTAGCCTCCCAAGGGGGCATATAATAATTTAAAATAAACGCGTGTGTCAATTTTTTGAGCCGCGTTGTTTGTTCGGATTCCGGAACCGAAGTTTTTAAATCCCAAATAATCACCTTCCTTGAACGAGGACCCGATGATTTTATTCATGCGATGTCTGATCCTTTTATCCATTGCATTCTGGATGGCGGGATGCAAAATCAACGTTTCCGGAGATGTCATCATCGGGGATCTGATGAATGTCGCTTTTGGACACAAGGAAACCATCCTGACTCCCGGCACCTTGCGGTTGGAAATGTCGTCTCTGGATACATGCCAGAATGAGCGCGCTAATTTAGGTGCAAGCCTGGAACGATTTTTTATCAATTTCACCCCCAAGACCTGCGAGCAGTCGGGGATGGAAACCTACCTTTTAGCCACCATCGACATCCCCGTGACCGCTTCCCGGGACGCGTGGAAAATGAAAACACGGAGCACGTTCGGGATTCTGTCGAAAATTTCCGATCAAATCGGCGGCATCGAGGTGGAGATGCTTCTGCACCAGGGTCTATTCAAGGAGTTGAGCAAGACGATAGAATCGAAATACTTTCAGAAGCTGGATTTTTCCGGATCCCGGCTTAATCTCACCCTGAAAAACGATCAACGAGCCCTCCAGGTGGTCCTGATTGCCGATGCATTTGTAAACGGAGATCCCGTAACCGTGCAGAAATCCATTCCCATCGATCCCATGAATCGTCTGGACATTGAAATTTCGGACGTGCGCCGGGAGCATTTATCCCGGATGGGCTGGGTTCCCATGTTCAGTCTGGTGATGGGAATCTAAAAAAGCGCCCCACTCGCGGGAGGCGGGAAAAATCAGGCGGGGGTCAGGCGTTCGCGGATATTCTCTTTCTGGCGGTATCCCAGGTAAAGCAATCCATCCGACAGGGAATAGTTGTCCGGGAAGGTCATTACTTCGCGCGCCAACTTTTCAGAAAATTCCCGGTAAACCGTTTCCGCTTCATCGGAATTCATTCCCACCGAAATATCGTAGGAATATCCCAAACCCAGGTCGTGATCGGGGGGGTTGTAGATACGGGTAATTTTCCACTCGGCGGGATTTTTCTCGATCGGGGTTCCCTTTTCCAGGTCAAACTGGGAAATGATGCAGGAGAACCCGGGGGATTCAAGCAGTTTACGGTTGTTCAGGATAAAGTTGACCGAATCCAGAACTTCCTCGCGGGTTTCGGTTGGGAAACCGCAGATCAGGTAACAATGCATGGCAATACCAATGCGGATACACTCTTCCACGGTCTGGTCCACCACCCAAAGCTCGACCCCTTTCTTCATCGCGTCGAGCACTCTCTGGTTGTGGGACTCCAGACCGAAAATAAGTTTGCGGCATCCGGCCTTGTATAGCAGGTCAAGCCGGTTGTCCCGCAACAGGCTCTTTTCAAATTTGAGTTCGCCCGTCCATTGAACGTCCACCTTTTCCTCGATCAATTTGGAAGCAAAGGTTCGGAGAAAATTAATGGGGAGCGCCTCGTCGGTAAAGAAGAAATAATTTGCGCCGTACCGTTCCTGAAGCGTTTTGACGTCGCGAACCACCGTTTCCGCATATCGGACATGAAAATCCATGTGATCGAAGGGAATAGAACAGAATGCGCACCGTTCCCAGTAGCACCCGCGTGATCCCATAACCGGTAAAACCCGCTCCGGAGAAAGGTAAAGGTCGAAGGGCATTCCATCGAAATCGGGAACCGGAAGCGCATTGAGATCTTCCTTGGCGAAGGGCCGGTTCACTTTGACCTTGCCGTCAACTTCGTACACCAGGTTCGGAACCTGGCTCAGGTCCCCATCCCCCCGATAGGCATTGACGAGGCTCAACAAGGGCGTCTCCCCTTCGTGCACGATAAAACTGTCCACAAACTGGAACAGCGGAGTGCCGTCGCGTTCCATCCGGTCCACCAACTTGGTGAATACGCTCCCGCCGATGCAGATATGGATATCTTTCCGGTACTGCCGGACCAGATAAGCCAGCGTCAGCCCTGGAATAATCTGCTCCACCGAGGTGACGGAGATCCCCAGGATATCGATATCCTCGGCCAGAATGGAAGGCAGGTACCATTTTTCGTAAAGATCGTAGAAGAAATTTTCCTGCGGGTTTTTGAAGGATTCGAGAATCTCCCGGGACGAATAGGGAGAAAAGCGAAGCTGACTTCCGATCACCGTCAGGGAGGAAGGGAAATACGGAGCGAGTATGTTGTCGAGCCATACATCGATGATCTTGAGGCTCTCCATGTAACGATCGAGATCGTAGAAATCGTCGCACCGGAGCGAGGCCGTCGCGGAATCAATCTGGCCTTTAAGGGCGGGAATGACTTCCTCGGCTTCCCTCAGCTTGGCCAACTTCTGCCGTTCGAACTCGGAAAGCCGGGGCCGGGACCCAAGTTCGTTCAACTCGCGGACAATGCGTTCGTAGAGGGGCTTGGTTTTTTCCCAGGTGCAAAGATCGTCGAGCAGTTCGATCGCGAGGTCTCTTTGCATCACGTCCATGATACCGTGCTGATGCAAGAATCCCTTAAGACTGGGTAAACTCAGATAGGGTTGAGATGGATGCCACGAAGAAGGAAATACGAGATAAATCATTATTCCCGGTCCTTTATCGAAACCCGCCCGTCAGGGCTTGGGAGCCATGAATACCAGCATAACCAGATTTTCCTGGGTATGATTCACCACACCGTGATCCAGACCTGAAGGGGCAAGCGCTATCTCGTCCCGGGAAAGCTCGCGTTCCTCCGATCCCACGGTAACCTTGCCTTTCCCTTCAAGGACATAATAAATCTTATCCGATCCCTCATGCGAGTGGACCTTCTGGGACTGGCCCGGTTGCAAACAATATACATCACAGAAGAATTTATCCGTATCGAAAAGACTGACCTTGTTCAACTTTTCGGGATTGAATTTGACCGCATCTCGAACTTGAAGCACTTTCATAAAATATTTCCAAATCCTGAAATATGGTTGAGCCGGTCCCGGCCGCATCGCTCCTTGGGGACCTCCGGGTGAATGCCAAATTCAATCCGGAAATAGCCCGAAACCAAGCCCGAGATGGGCTCAAAGGCTATTGAGAAATCATGAGTTGAGGAAATTCTATCACAGTTGGGAGGAGCCGCAAGGAAAAATGAAGGGGGAAATTTTCGAAGTTTTCAATTTTATTGACTTCCACGTTGATATAAACTATTTTCTATCACTCAATCGCCTGAGGTTAGGGGTTCAGCAACATTGGCCGCAGTTAAGGAAACAGGTTTTTATAGATTTCCTCGTTTAATTTTTATTATCCGATTCAAAATTCGGGAAGTGGCGCAGCCTGGTTAGCGCACTACACTGGGGGTGTAGGGGTCGGAGGTTCAAATCCTCTCTTCCCGACCATCGATGTTCAAAGGGCCGTGGACTCCACGGCCCTTTTTTTTCACCCCGGCCCGAACTCGAGGGAAAATATGGCGGAGGTTTAACTTTTCCGGACGAGCCGAACGCTCATGGTGGGATTGTTATAATTCATATTCCCGGTGCGCGGATACCCCCCGATGAAGAAGAAATATTTAGCCGCGTTGAGCCCTTCCTGCTCCGATGACCAGAAGCCATACCCTCCCCCATTCTCAAAGGGTTTGGCGTACCCCACGGGGAAATCCTGTTTTTTGTCGTAAGCCAGCCGGGTACGATCGGAATCAAACGTTTCCCGGTATTCGGCGATGGTCGGCACTCTCCAGTCGCTGTAATTGGCGTAAAAGCTTTTATTGATCTTCTCCGGCCAGGCCATCGCCTCGTGCCAGGTATTGGGCTGGCGGTGTTCGATGTTCCGGAAATCGAGGGTCATCCACATCAGGCCCGTTCGGGAATGCAAGGCCGTGCCGTTTTTATACTTGATCCATTCCCCCAGGGTGACACTTTCCGCCTCAAGCGATTTCTGCCGATCCCAATTACTGTAAAAGTGATACCCCACCAGCAAGACCAGCAAAAAGGCAAAGCCTTTTATAAGGCGTTTTTTGGCGCGGATATGATGGTCCACGACCTCCCCCAGGTTCTCCGATTGATTTTTCAGAGTGGACGTCTCACTTTCCAGTTTCTGGAGGTTCGCTTGAACCGCGTCTAATTTCTGCTTGCGCTGGTATTCCTGAATTCCTTCCTGTATCGTCACCTTGACCTGTTTAAAATCCAGCGGCTTCTTTAAAAACCGGAAAGCCTCCCCTTGATTCACCACGTCCTCGGTCAATTGTGAATCTGTAAATGCCGTCATCAAAATTCTTACGGTGTTGGGCGCCATTTGTTTGACCTGGCGGAAAAGTTCCGTCCCCCTCATGGTGGGCATCCGGTTATCCGAGAGTAAAACCGCGAAGGGCCCCTCCAGCGAGATTAAATCGATAGCGGCCTCCACGTCCGATGTGGTGACCACCTCATAATTTTCCGTCTTTAAAATTTTCGTGGCCACGGTGAGGATCTTGGCCTCATCATCCACAATGAGAACTTTGATTTTTTCTTCCGGGGGGGACATTACTTTTGCCATGGGGATACCCTGCTTTAAATGAAAGACTGCAAATCATTCGGCCGCCATCGGCCGACACCATAAGACTGAGATTGTAAGTAACTGTTAATAATATATCGCCCCTATTCGCACTTGTAAAGGGATTTTAATTTATTCTATAATTTTCAATAAGTTGTGGAACAACCAGCCGACCGCAATTTTACCCAAAACCGAAACCTCCCAATGCACGCTCATGAAAAATCGAACCCACATCCTTACGCGGCTCCTTCGTCTCGTCTTAGTTTCCTTATGCCTTCTTTCCTGCCCAGACCCGGGACAGGCGCAGGACACTCCAGCCGCGGATCCCTTTGTCGATCTGGGGACGATCTCTTTTTCCAAAGAATACAAAATCAAGCCGGGGGACGAATTCATCATTTTCCCGATTCGCAACAATTCCTCGCGTACCATCAGCAATATCCATGCATGGATCTACAAATATTCGGAGGATGCGAATGGGCAACCCAGCGGATTGTTGCTGGTCAATAATCCGCATCGGGGGGGAATGGTGGCAGACGGAAAAACGCACACCCCCGGAACGGTCGCCGATTGGCGCTTTCCCCTGGTACGAGGAAACAGAACGTCAGATCCAACGGGGAAATTTACCCTTCGGGTCAGTCCCAAATCCATCCTGTTTGCGCTGATCGAACCGGCACAAAAAAAGACAGAGCCCTAGCCCGATTATGGCATGAGTGAGAAAGGATAACTCCCTGGGAACCGCATTGAATCAAGCCGGGGAAACCGTTTCGTATGAAACATTGCAGGCACACATTGTGCCCTGCACCTGTCATTGCGAGGAGGCGGAAAGCCGCCGAAGCAATCCAGGTGTTCGCCACACGGGCGCACCGGCGTAGCGCCGGGGCAAGAGGGCTTGAGTCCCATACCTGGCGCAATCGAAACATTTCGGCCTTGAGGCCCCACGCCCAGTATCAGCAAGTGGGTGCCAGCAGAACGGGCGCACCGGCGTAGCGCCGGGGCAGGAGGGCCTGGGTCCCAAACCTGGCGCAATCGAAACATTCCGGCCTTGAGGCCCTGCGCCCAGTATCAGCGAGTGGGCGGCGCGCGCCGAAATCCCGAAGGCTGAATCGTTGCGGGTGCAATATCCGGACTAGCGTTTCCGTCAAGGGGAACAAACCTTACACTTGAGATGAAACCGGGGAACCGCCTGGGGGGAGAATCACCGACCCGTGTTCCGGAGGGCCTGGAACAACTCGTTTCGCGTATAGACCCCCTTCTGCAGGATACTACTGACCCGGGGCCGCAATCGAGCCAGGTCTTCGGTGTTCAGTTCCTTCGCCGTCAGAACGATAATCGGGATCGAACTATATTTTTCATCCGCGCCCAAAATGTCGATCAGTTCGAATCCGTCCATGCTCGGCATCATCAGATCGATCAGGAGAACACCGGGAGCAGAATGCTTAATTTCTTCCAGAGCCGCATTCCCATTGATAGCGGTTCGAACCTTCCACCCCTGCCGGGAGAGAAGCCGGGTCAGAGTATCCCGATTCGCCGGGTCGTCCTCCACCAGAAGAATCGAAGACGCAATGCGGCTCTTGCGGTACTTTTTAAAAATCGAGAGGAATTTGTCCCAATCGAGCGGCTTATTTAAAAACTCCGAGGCTCCTTCGCTCAAAGCCTTTTCTTTCTCGTCGAGAAGCGTAAGCACCACCACGGGAATGGATGAAACATGAGGGTCCGCCTTTAATCGTTCAAGTGTTTGCCATCCTTCCAGTTCGGCCAACATCACATCGAGGACAATCAGATCGGGTTGGATTTTCTGCACCCACTTGATTCCCTCATCTCCCCGGGTGGCCGTTTCTACCCGAACTCCCTCTTTCTCCAGAAATCTCCGGACCAGGTCACATACGAGAGGATCGCTATCGATCACCACGACCGATTCCCGGCGGTCTTTCTCTTCCTCCTGCTTGAGCGCCTTGGCGGGAGTGGAGGACGCCACCCCTCCGGACTCCCCGCGATGAAGAAAAATGTGTTGATCCTCCAGGGATTTCCGGACCGCCTGTTTTCTTCCTTCTCGGGTCATGGCTCCGTCCACCGGCAACCAAAGGGTGAAGGTGGAACCCATTTGGTGTTGACTGCGAACCAGAATGTCGCCTCCCAACATTTCGCTTAACCGTCGGCTGATAACCAGGCCTAGTCCGGTTCCCCCGTATTTTCGCGTGGTGGAGGAATCTCCCTGGCTGAATTCGTGAAACAGGGAATCTATTTTATCCGGATGAATCCCGATTCCCGTATCCGCCACACTGAAATAGATGCAATCCAGGTCGCCATCCATTTTTCTCGATACCTTAAGGGTGATACTGCCCCCATGAGTGAACTTGCAGGCGTTCCCCAGCAGATTAATCAGGATCTGCCGAACCCGGGCGGGATCGGATACCATGGTATCGAGAAGCCCCTCGTAAAAAACTTCCAGCGCATTATCATTTTTGGATGCATGGATCCGGATGGTCGAAATCACGTCATCCACCAGGTCGATGACGCGGAACGTTTCAAAATGGAAATCCATGCGTCCGGCCTGGATTTTGGAAATATCCAGAACATCATTGATCAGGGACAGTAAGTGGCGGCCCGCGGACTCAATGGATTTGAGATCATCCAGGAACTCGTTGAGGTTGAGTTTTTTGCACTCGTACTGGAGAATTTCTCCATATCCCAGAATGGCATTCAGGGGTGTGCGGATCTCGTGGCTCATATTGGCCAGAAACTCGCTCTTGGCCCGTGCGGCCGCCTCAGCCTCTTCCTTGGCGATGACCAGCGACTCCTCGACCAATTGGCGGGCGATGATTTCTTCCCTGAGCGAAGAGGCCTGGTCCTCCAATTCCTTGGTCCGCAATCGGACCGTCTCTTCCAGCCGTTGATTGTGGTCCACGATCAACTTGTAGAGCGCCGCGCTTTCCAGGGCATTGGCGGTATTTTGCAGAATGACGGACATCGTATACAGAAGGGTGTCGTCGACTTCATTTTTTTTCATTCCCAACAAAGCGGCAAACATCCCCCGTACGCGCGACTTGGATGACAGCACGTGAAGGATGAGCGTGTGACCCTCCTGAATCGACTTGACCACCACCGGCCGGTTTTGGTTGAGCGCCCAGGCAAACGTTCCGTTGTCGATTTGCACATCCACTTCGCTCTGAATCGCATGGCGTTCGCTTTCCGGCTCCACGTGGGTAAGAACGAATTCCGAATCCTCCTCATTCACCATGAAGAAGGAAAAAGCACGAAATTGGGTCAACCGCCCCAGATGCTCGCGGCTGATGTTGATGATCTGGTCCGGGTCCCGGGCCATGCTGGCACTGTATTGCAACTCCCCCAGCGAGGCGAGCCGGTCCAGCACAAACAGATTCTGACGCGCGACTTTTTCCAGGTAGTCGATGCGGCGACGCATCTTACTCAGCGATTCTTCATTGAGATCACTATCGGGCATGGGCGGTCAACTGGCCTGAAACATTTGGGAAGCCTCCACAAACTGCCGGTCTACCTGGTCCACGATGGAACCGATCAAATGCGAAGGGAGATTGATTTTCCCCCATACTTTCGCGTCCAGGGGGGGAACCCAACGCTCCCCACTCGTTCCCAACTGCATCGCATGCGCGATGATGTCGGCCAGGTGAATAATCGAAGCGGATGTGGGATCCTGAGGAGCCTTGGAGGGATTATGATGATACCGAACCGTTTCCTGTAGCGTCGGAGGAAGATTCCAGGTCTGAATCAGGGCTCCTCCCACCTCCGAATGGTCGAATCCCAATACTTTTCTCTCGGCCTCATAAAGCAGACCCCCGTCGTTTTCATAAAGAGAGAAGGCCTCTTTCATTTTATCCGGCAGGTTCAAAAACAGAATCAGACGTCCCACGTCGTGCAGAATACCCTTCACGTAATACCGTTCCGCATTGGGCTCGCGGCGGTAAATGGCGATGATTCGGGCCGCCAGCCCGCAGGCGATGCTGTGGGACCAAAACCGCTCCATATTCACCACCTCCTGGGGCACTCCGCGAAACTGGCTGACCACGGTGGTCGCCAGGACGAGGTCGCGCAGTTGTGCCAGGCCCACAATGGTGATGGCGTGGGTTATCGTTTCAATGCGGGACGAAAAACCGAAAAATGAACTGTTGACGATCTTGAGCAAGCGAGCCGAAAGCGCCACGTCCCGGCTGATGATTTGCGCGATTTCGGAAAACGAGCTTTCAGGGTCTTCCACGGCGGAGTCGATCTCATAAAAAATGCTTGGCAGGGAGGCGATTTGAACCGATTCGTTGACCAGGGCTTCGGGATCAAGTGGCATGACTGTCGCCCCCTTCTCCGGTTTTGAGCTTACGATTCAGGCAGATATTGAATAACTCTCGAATTGCAGGGTGCCTTTTATCCGTATACTTAAATAGAGCACTCATTTCCCGGATTACCGGTTCGGGGATTCCTTCCGTTCCATCCATTTCATTGCCCGCGCCCAGTCCGGAATACGATTTATCCTCCACCTCCACCGAAATGATCCCCCATGACTTGAAAATCTTCAAATGCTTGGAGTTCATCCGGGTGCCCGCGGTAACCACCACCCGGCCGGTACGATCCTTAACGTCTTTCGAAACAAACATTCCTTCTTTCAAATCCTTCAGTTTGACATTCGCCATAGGAAGCACCCCGGATAAACATTCGCATCTTGAAAGAATGCTGATTATAATAAATTGGCATTTTTCAAGTTAAACAAGATTTCTATAATTGTAAACTTTTAAAAGGGATCCTTATAAGTTGCCGGCCGTCATGAGTCGCTCCCTCAAAACAAAGGGGCCAACGGGGGGAGAATCGCGCTGGGGTACTTTAATTAAACGCCCTTAATACTCGAACGTCCTGCACATGATAACCGCCGAAAAATCCAGACCCTGGCCTCAGCGTCGATTTCTGCTTATGAACCTGCCTTTCTACCCCTCGATTCCGGTGGAACGATTTTTCCTTAACATCCTGTTTTTGCTGGTGCTTGGAGGATTGGCCGGGTGTGCCACACGGCACACGGTCATTATCGACCCCTATGTGCCGGTAACATCCTCCCAAACGGGTGGAGGAAAAAAAGTCGGGCTGAAAGTAGTCGACAGCCGAAAGAGCAATATCATCGCCAAATGGAGTGACAAAATCAATCTGCGCAAATTCGACGTGGTTCCCGACTCCGATATCATCGACACGCTGGATTTCAAGATCAGCGAGGGACTGGGGCGGCTGGGTTACTACCCCAAACGAAATTCGGGAAGTCTCGAACGCCTCCTGACTATTGAACTTCTCTTAATTCATGCCCGGTACGAGGAAAAACTTCCCAACATGAAGGTTCAGATTAAAACGGCTTTTCATGCGGAGTGTAAGAACCAGGGGCAATCTTACGGGAAAATTTATACCGATCGGAAAAACCTGGAAAGCACGCCCGCGAGCACTTTCCCCAACGAAAAACTGATCAACGCGAGCCTGTCCAATATCTTGCTCCAGATGTTTTCCGACCCCAATCTTCTGGACTGCCTGAATCATTAATCGATTTCCGGAATAATTCTTCCCATTATAGTACTCCAGACAAAAAACATGAGAGGATTCCCGGGAAACCCGCAATTTATTTTTTGGCGCCCCCTTCTTGCCCCTTTTCGGGCAAATAACTTTTGCTTTTCCTCAAAAGACTGGGTATTGTTTTCCTGAAGTTTTTGCGGCTACGAGTTGAAGACGAACCAATCCTGCCCGGTCCCACTCTGGCCTGGGAACTCGCCGCAATGCAATCTTTACACCCAGACACCGAACCGCCTCGATTCGGCAAAGTCCATAAGCCTTTTTCGGCATAATTGCGCCACGCGAAGTTTCGTTTACGGAGGGGGGAAATGGAACAAACGGTAAACACACTATCCAACAGCGGTGACGTTTTATTTATGATGCTGGGCGCGGTGATGGTTTTCGCCATGCACGGCGGGTTTGCCTTCCTTGAAGTTGGAACCGTCCGGCGTAAGAACCAGGTCAACGCACTGGTGAAAATTCTGGTGGATTTCTCCATCTCGACACTGATCTACTTTTGCGTGGGTTATACCCTCGCCTACGGGATAAACTTTTTCATTCCCGCCAAGGATCTGATGGCCGCAAATCAGGGATACGAACTGGTCCACTTCTTCTTCCTTCTGACCTTCGCCGCCGCCATTCCCGCAATTATTTCGGGGGGAATCGCCGAGCGTGCCAAGTTTTGGACCCAGGCCGTTGCGGCGGGAATTTTTGTGGGGATCACCTACCCGCTGTTTGAGGGAATGGTTTGGGGGCGTATTTCACTCCTGGGTCAAAACGACTCCTGGCTCGCCCAGCATACCGGGGGGATCCCGTTTCACGACTATGCCGGCTCCGTGGTGGTTCACAGCATGGGCGGATGGATCGCTCTGGTTGCGGTGGTTTTGCTGGGTCCCCGAAGAGGCCGCTGGGATCATCAGGGCCGAAGCACCCCCATCCCGATCAGCAACGTTCCCTTCCTGGCCTTGGGCAGTTGGATGCTCTGCGTCGGCTGGTTCGGGTTCAACGTCATGTCCGCCGCCAGCATTCAGGGCATTTCGGGCCTGGTGGCGATCAATTCTCTGATGGCCATGGTCGGGGGAATCCTTGTGGCCCTGGTGCTATCCAGGAACGATCCCGGTTTCATTCATAATGGAGCCTTGGCGGGACTGGTCGCCATTTGCGCGGGATCGGACAAAGTTCATCCTCTCGGTGCCTTTATCATCGGCGGAATCGCCGCCGCCATATTCGTCCGGGGCTTCACATGGGAGCAGGAAAAGCTTAAGATAGATGATGTGTTAGGGGTCTGGCCCCTGCACGGGATCTGCGGGAGCTGGGGCGGCATCGCCTGTGGAATTTTCGGACAGGAAGTTCTGGGGGGGATGGGCGGCGTGGGGTTCGTGGCCCAGGTCGTCGGCTCCTTCGCCGCCATTGGCATGGCCATAGTTTTCAGCTTCACAGTTTACAAATTTCTGGACCTAATGTTTGGAATCCGGCTTTCCGAAGAGGAAGAAATGATCGGGTCCGATCTTGTGATCCATAAACTGGAATCTCTTCCCGAAGATCGGACCACATCGTTCCGATAATCTTCCAATCCTCCTCGGCCATTCTATTTATGGGAAAGGCTCCATGAACCGATTGGCAGTTTTTCTCCTCATACTCATTCTGTGCCTCACTGAGGCGAATCCGTCTTTCGCCTTTGTTGACAAAATCGAGGAATACAAGAGAGCCATCCAGGCCGATCCCAAGGACTATCTTCCGCACTTCGGCCTGGGCCGGGCGTTCCAGATCATGGGGCTGTACGAAGCGGCGATTAAGGAGTTCCGCGAATCTTTGCGGCTGGAACCGCTTTATCCCGCGTCCTGGGCCGGTATCGGCGGCAGTTACGGTGAACTGGCCAAATACGAAGAAGCGGCGGACGCTTACCGGGAAGCGGTAAGGCTCGATCCCAATTACCCGGACGCGCAGTATGGGCTGGGTTGGGCACTGACCAAACTCGAACGGTTCGACGATGCCAGCAAACACCTGCAGAACGCGATCCAACTGAACCCCCGAATGTCCGCGGCCTATTACTCCCTCGGCGAGGCTTTCGCCGGGATGGGCAATCCCTCGGGTGCCATTGAAGAGTACCGGATGGCCCTGAAAATAAACCCCATTTACCCCGAAGCCAGCTATGGCCTGGGACTCAGCCTCGGGGACCTTGGGAAATTCGATGAAGCCATCAAGGCGTATCAGGAAACCATTTCGCTCAATCCCAATTTTCACGAAGCCTTTACGGGGATCGGCTGGGCGCATGTTCAGGCCGGACGATACGCCGACGCCATCGAACCTTTGAAAAACTCCCTCCGCATCAATCCCGATTACGCCAGGACCTATGACATCCTGGGACAGGCCTATAAACTTCTTGGGATGCACGACGAGTCGGTCCGCATCTACCGCGACTTTACCCGAATCAATTTCCGCGATCCGGTGGCGCACTTCAAGCTGGGAAAGGAACTGGCCGACTCAAAAATGTACCGCGAGGCGATCAAGAGTTTTGAGGAGGCGGTCCGCTTCGATCCCAGGTTTTCGGAAGCCTATTTCAACATGGCGCTGGCGTTCGACCACCTCGGGGAAATAAAAAATGCCCTGGACACTTATAAAAAGGTGACTTCCCTCGACCCTGAAAACATCGAAGCCTTTTTCAACATCGGCCTGATTGAAGAAGGGATGAAAAACCTGGATGAAGCCGCCCAGGCCTTCGAAGAAGTCGTCGTTCTCAATCCCGATCACGTCGCCAGCCATGCCCGGCTGGGGTGGGTCTATTTTCAACTGAACCGGTACGATGACGCCATCCGGGAATTCAATGAAGGGATCCGCATCAATCCCAAATTCCCCGAAACGCATTACCGGTTGGGTAACACCTTCCGCCTGATGGGCAGGTATGAGGAAGCCATCCCACCCCTGATCGAGGCGATTCGGCTGAATCCACAGTACACCGAGGCCCTGTTCGAACTGGGGAACTCCTATCTGAACCTGGGACGTTATGCCGAGGCGCTGGACCCGCTGAGAAAAGTGGTCAAGCTCGATCCCCGGCACGCATCGGCCCGGTTCAGTCTCGGTCTCGTTTACGCTGAAATGAACCGGTACCAGGAAGCCGTAAACTTTCTTAACGAGGCCAAGAAAATCGACCCCTCATTGGCGCTCGCGCATTACTTCATGGGCTACAGCCTCATGAAGCTGGAACGTTATTCGGATGCGCTGGATCCTCTGATCCAAACTCTGAAACTGAATCCGGAATTCCCCGAAGCGCACAATAACCTGGGGACGGTATTCTGGAAACTGAAACGGTTCCCCGAGGCCATTTTGCAGTTTGAGGACGCCATTCGATTGAAGCCCGACTTCGCACAAGCCAAGAACAATCTTGGGGCATTACACACCGTTCTGGGCAATTACCAGAAGGCCATTCCCATATTCCTTTCAGCGACCGCCATCGATCCCGAATTTTCCGATGCCCATTACAACCTGGGGCTGGTGTACGAGGTCATGGGACGCTATCAGGATGCGGCGGACCAGTACCAAAGGGTCATCCGCCTGCGCCCCAATCACTCCGACGCGTATTACAACCTGGGTTGGGTTCTTGCGGAAATGAAACACTACCGGGAGGCGGTCGAGCCCCTTCGCAAGGCCGTCGATCTGACCCCCAACAATCCCGAGGCCCACTACAGCCTGGGCTGGGTGTATGGGGAACTGGGAAACTATGAAGACGCCATCGCGGAACTGACGCAAACCCTGCGCATCAATCCCAATCACACCGAAGCGCATGCGCGGCTGGACCGGTCTGAAGAACACCTTAGAGCGTCTAACAAAATGAAGTTTATGCCTGGTTTAAGAAATTCCAACAGATCAGGGCACAGCCAATAGAGAGAAAAGCTTCGTGAATTTCCGGAAGCCGTTCGTAGCGAATTCGCAATCGGCGA
>Ga0210019_1002271_pt1 | contig 18907 bp, 21 predicted proteins | sample CryGeyCG2114_020_2_FD_183969 | JGI IMG/M metagenome (GOLD analysis project Ga0210019, IMG submission 183969) | Groundwater microbial communities from aquifer - Crystal Geyser CG11_big_fil_rev_8/21/14_0.20 (SPAdes) (version 2) | ecosystem: Environmental > Aquatic > Deep subsurface > Groundwater ...
CCGCCACTCATTTGCACTGTAGGAAACCATGATTTTGTGCAGCTCGCACTTGCACCGGCTATATCGGGTATGAGGCCTGCATTATAGGTTTGGTTATAGCCCAACGGGAATCCTGCGGCCTTATCACCTGCATCACTCGAATCACAACCGGAGCCCCAATTATATACAAATTGCTTATTATAAGGGTTCACTACAGATGCAAATGCAACTATCCCCTTTATAGGGCGTGTCGCAGGCTCTTTATCTGCCCCAGCCTGCAACTCAGCTAGCGTTGGCTGCGCGTTAAGACATTTATTCGAGTCCATATTACAGTCTTTCGACAAAATCTCGGAATAGTTATAATCCCACGCATTCGCGTTGGCAGCACTAAGCATAACTGCAAGGCTTATATATATAATTTTTACTGCTTTCATTTTCATCTCACCAAATTAAATATAAACTCATTTTCTTGTTAGCTTAAAATCAACCGCCGCCGCCGCTGCCGCCACTAACACCGCCGCCGCCGCCACCAGGTTGCGAACCATTTCCGCCGCCGCCACCGCCTGTACATGGCCCTGGATTGCTAGAACCCCAACTACACACCTCATATAAAATAGTCTCGCATGGCTTAGTCGGATCACATTCCTGCTCATCCTTATAGGCAAACCAATAATCCTTATCATGGTGCCAATAGGCTTTTAGCATACTGCCGCCATTGGGCTTTTCATCCAATTCCACAGTTGGGTCTAGCGAATTCTTGCCATCCACACGCTCGGTTAGCGGAACTGCAATCAAAGTATGAAAATAATCTAAAAGCGGCTTCGGAGTATTATCATCCGTCATATTTGTGGTTTCATAAGTATCCGGAACATAGCTACCCGAATTCCTGTCATTAGCAACAATCGCATCTGCATGAGAACCTAGATTCACCATCCCACGGAAAGGTACAACCCCCCAATATATGCTAGAACCGCCAGAACCTCCGCCATATTTATTAATAATCTCAAGCACGGCATCTTTCAAATTGCCCATACGGCCATTACTCGTCATAGATTGGCTGGTATCCAGCGCAAAAACGATTTCTACGTTAGAGAATCCGGGCAAAGTTGCCGCCGATTTTGAGCATACTTTCGTTCCCGCATTTCCCGAAACACCACTAAGATTGTTTTTTGCGGTAGTACAAACCTCAACTATGACTTTGTCGCCCTTAACCTCAACATTAACCAAATTTGCGTCATAATCATATGCGCTTTGGTCAAGCTCCATATTCTGCGCAATAACTTTTGCGGCATATTCATTAAGATTGGCAGGAAGTCCGGTTTCATCACCGGAAGTAAATCTATAATTTGTAATCAGATGCGCTGCCGCCAATGCTGCCGAGTCAGTTGCACCTTGGGAATCGAGCTTGGCACTCTGCGTCTTTGACAGATCAAGAACCATAACCAACGTCAAAATACAAACAAACAGACCCATTACGAAAATTAATGTAACCGAGCCTTTTTTATCTTTGAGTATATCAATGGCAGATTTCATATTTCTCCTATCCCGAAATTATATTAACTTTCTATATTAAGCTTGTCATTCTCACACAGATTTTATGTATGGTAAAAACAATTCAGAAAACACCCAGCTAATCATCATATATTTTAACTATTATGTGATGCAGATAACTCTTACATCACAATCCGCTAAATATTAATTATACTAAGGCTTTATTAAAACTTTATTAATATTTAACTAATATTCATGACAATTTCTCATATATCCGAGATATATTTTATGTTTTACCACTCGCTTGGCGCATAAAAAACCGCTTGAGCGGAGGGATTTCGTTAACAATTCCCAGCCCCCAGCTTCGTGCCAGTTTAATGGGCAATATACTATTAGAGAATAATCTATTGAGCGTGTCAGTAGCAAAAATCATCATGCGGTTATCCAGTTTTCGGATATTCTCGTAACCTTCAAGCATCTTACCAGAAGCCGCACCCAGTCCCAATTTCATATTTTCCGTAATCATATCGGTTAGTAATTCAGCATCCCTAAACCCCAGATTCACCCCTTGCCCCGCTATCGGGTGGATTGAATGTGCCGCATCGCCGATTAGTAACATATTGTCTTTTATATATTTATCGGAGTGCATTAACTCCAATGGGTAGCACCACCTGCCTTCAACCAGCTTTAATTTACCCAAATATCCGCATCTTTTTTCAATTTCTGCTAAAAACTCCGTATCAGCCATCTGCATATATATGGGCGCTAGCTCGGATGGCTCTGTCCACACCAGTGAACTACGGTTTCCCTGCATCGGCAAAACCGCGAAGGGCCCTGCGGGGAGGAATTTTTCATGCGCGAGGCCATTATGCGGCAATTCATGCTCAATTGTGCAGACAATCCCCATTTGGCCATAGCTTTTGCGGAATTCGCTTATTCCCGCCGTTTTGCGAACAAATGAGTTTTTGCCATCAGCACCAATCAAAAGCTGATATTTTATAATATCTCCACTTTTCAGGCTAATTGCAGAATTTTCCAAATCCAGATTAGTGATTTCCGCAGGGGCGAGTAATTTCAAACTCTTGAGCTGCTTTGCACGTTTATATAATGCCGCACGAATATGGCGATTCTCAATTATGTAGCCGAACGGGTCATCACCGACATCCGAATGGTCAAAATGCACAAATAGCGGCGATTTATTGTCCGAAACCCGAATATCATTTATCGGCTGGCCGTGCCTTGCCATTTCTGCCCAAGCGCCGATTTTATCCAGAAATTTATAGGATTTCCAAGCAATCGCCGAGGTTCTGCCGTCAAACTTGGTATTTAAGATAGTTTTCGGGTCTTCGCGGTCAATAACCGTTACCTCAATTCCCGCATCGGCCAGCGCAATTGCTTGGCTTAAGCCTACCATACCGCCACCGATTATTGCAATTTTAGTCATATAGCTTTATATAGCACCCAATTATGCGTATTGCCACATGGAATATTAACTCAATCCGCCTTCGCGCCCATCATATTGCCAATATTGATGCTGATATAATCTGCATTCAGGAAATGAAGTGCCAAGACGCAGAAGTACCAATTTCTCAACTTGAGGAGATGGGGTTTCACCATAATCATTATCGCGGGCAAAAAGCCTATAATGGCGTTGGTATATTTTCCAAACTCCCATTATCCGAAGTTGAGATGTTAGATTTCGGCGGCAATGACCAAGCACGCCATATTTCTGCCAAATTACCAAATGGAGTAAGGCTGCATAATTTTTATATTCCTGCTGGCGGCGATGAGCCAGACCCCGCTATCAATGCCAGTTTTGCCCACAAACTTCAATATGTTGACGATATGACCGATTACCTCAAAAGCTTAAGCGGCTCACATATAATCCTCGGAGACTTCAACATCGCCCCATTCGAGCATGATGTTTGGAGCCACAAGCAACTCCTAAAAGTGATATCCCACACCCCAATAGAAACCGAAAAACTAGCCAGAACCTACAAAACCTTAGGCTGGGTGGATGTTTCGCGTCATTTTGTACCTATGGACGAAAAATGTTATAGCTGGTGGAGCTATCGCAACCGAGACTGGCGCAAATCCAACCGTGGCCGCCGCCTTGACCATATTTGGGTAACACCGGACTTAAAAGAAAACCTCATAAATCATCAAATTCTGGCTGATGCCCGCGATTGGGAAAAGCCATCAGACCATGTTCCGGTAATTATGGAAATTGATATTTCTTGACCAAGCCATAGTTAATATATATTAACTACGCTGTATGAGTGACCAATCTAAAAATCATCTGAAATTTATCGTCCGCGATAGGCTTTATGAACAATTCCCCGGCTATGGGCATTTTCTAAGCCATATTTTATCAACAATAAATGCCGAAACTCCTGCAACGGCAAAGGATTTGCTCGAAAAAACCATCTTACTGATGTTAAATCCTGTTGATGAAGAGAATTTGAGCAACATGCCGAGCATACAAAGAAAAAACCGCCATGTGTTTTTCAATTGTTTGCCGGAAACATTGCGTAATCAGTTAGAAATAACCTCACCTTTCAGTTTTCGCCAATGGCAATGCGATAGCACTAATCCATCTTTAGATGATGTTTTCGGGCCGGCAGCAACAGCCTTATTTGGACTTAGTACGTTAAGAAATATAGAGATTTCAAAGTCAGGCTTTGAAGATGGATACACAACTAAAGCCGGCTCAGGGTTAAGCACTGTAATATTGCAAAAATGGGTTGTGATTGGCTGTGGCGACAGAGCTTATTTTGATACGCTAGCGCGCAGATATAATATATCCGCACAAGACCTTCCCGATGATTTCAGGCTCAGCTTTCAATATCCAGTCCCCGATACAGACCGTAATTTACAGCTTATGCGTATTTCTTCACTAGAGAATTTAGTTGATGAATATTTAGAATATTACCAGATAAAGGAGGGCAAGGAAGCCCAGCTAAGAAAGAGATTTCTTGATAGACCATACAGGCTGATTTACTTGCATCCAAATTGCAATCAGCAGTTTTATGATGACTTAATCTCCTCACTAAACCCATTATTTGCAATATTAGACCAACCGGCTGAAGAAATCGGCGCGGATAAAACACCAAGTGATGAAAAGCTGGATGCCTTAAGCACAATATATTGGTTAGTTGCACAAAGCACCCCCGTTATACGAGGCGGTTCTGCTTTGGCAAATATCATATTACACCACATGGCGCACAGATTACGCGAGCAAGGCTATGAATATGACATCCCGTTTACAAAAACCGGAGTGGATTTATGGGCGGAAGCAACCATATTGCCAATTGAAGATACAGAGCAAATAGAAGGTTTCAAAACATGCTTTAAAGATGGGCCATTCTTTTCACCCGAAACCCAAGCAGAAGATGTTGAATTATACCTTACAGACGGCAATATGAGAAATCGCCCAACAAATAATGTTACATCTTCTTTGGCTTTGGCGTAGGATTCTTGCTGGCTTGCACGCGCCCGGCTTCGCGCTTTAACTTCTGATATTTCTTGTTGCTGATATATAGCAGAGCCAAAAGCGGCACTAAAGCAATAATATAGGCAAAGAATATATATAATGTGTAATTTTCTTCCATAATGCTATAAATCATAAACCATGAAACAGAAACCATCAACAATATTAATCATCGCGGGAAGTGATTCCGGAGGCGGAGCAGGCATTCAGGCTGATATAAAAACATCTTGCGCGCATGGGGTTTTTGCCACCACCGCAATTACTGCTCTTACTGCCCAGAATACACAGGGCGTACAAGGCATATATGATGTATCGCCCGAATTTGTTGCTGCTCAGATTGAGGCGGTTTTGCATGATATCGAGATTTCTGCCATAAAAATCGGGATGCTTAATAATGCTGAAGTGATTGAGGCGGTTGCCGATTGCTTGAAGAAAATAAAAAATGGAACGCCCATTATTTTGGATACGGTAATGGTTTCATCAAGCGGAGATAAATTATTGAAAGATAATGCAATTACGGCATTAAAAGAGCATCTCTTCCCACTCGCCACTTTGATTACGCCAAATATACCCGAAGCAGAAATCTTGACCGATATGGAGATAAATTCCGTTGATGATATGATTTCAGCAGCAAATAAACTAACAACCATCAACCATCAGCCATCAATTCTAATCAAGGGCGGGCATCTGAAAAATGATGAAATAACCGATATTCTGTTTCATGAAGGCGCAATCCACAAAACGCATAATTCAAAACTCAAAACCCAAAATACTCACGGTACGGGCTGCACCCTAGCCAGCGCCATTGCCTGCAATATGGCAAATGGTCAGGAGCTGAAAAAAGCGGTGGAAAACGCAATTTCTTATGTGCGGAAAGCCATACAAACTGCCCCAAATATCGGGCTGGGCAAAAACAAGCCATTAAATCACTTGCATAATCAAAAATAATTGGTTATAAAACGCTCCCTTTTAACGCTAAGGTAAAGAAAATGAAAGCAGATATACATCCAGATTATCATACAATCAAAGTCGTTATGACAGACGGTACTGAATATGAAACCCGCTCTACATGGGGCAAAGAGGGTGATACTATGCGCCTTGACGTTGATCCAAAAACCCATCCGGCATGGAATAAGGGCGGACATCACATCATTGAAACTGCCGGCCAGATTGATAAGTTCAAAAAACGTTATGGCAATTTTGGCATTGGCAAAAAACCTGCTGCTGCCGAAGCGAAACCTGCTGAAGATTCATCTAGCGAAGAAAAACCGGCAGAATAAGCTTGCTGCATTCCACCAGCATTATTAACCACAATAACCTGATTTTTGTTACTCAATATCGCAAAATTGCACCCGAAGCGATATGCGAAAAATTGCCCGCCGGAAGCATCGTTATTTTCCGCGACTATGACGACCCTAAACGCACAGAATCTGCCGTTAACCTCCACAAACTATGCAAATCTCATAATTTATTTCTGCTAATCGGAAAATCTCCGGAATTAGCCCAAAAAATCGGGGCAGACGGGGTGCATTTCCCCGAGTTTATGACCGCGCAAATCAGCAAATGGAAGAAGCTAAAACCGCATTGGTTATTTTCGTCTTCATGCCATTCGGAAACGGCCATTATAAAATCCCTTTCTCATGGTGCCGATATCTTGTTATTTTCACCGATATTTGCAACCTCATCACATCCCGATGCCGAACCGCAAAATATAATTCGCAGCAACAGGATTTTACGGAATATCGCTCAAAAAACCGAGATTAAGCAAAAAATATATGCGCTGGGGGGAATTGATGCTAAAAATCTCAAATTCCTCAAAAATACCCTTTTCAGCGGGGTGGCTATTAGCTCTGGACTGCTAAATTGTTGTCATAATGCAACAGATTTGCAGCAAACTCTCAGGGATTTGAAAAAAAAATGATGTTTATGGTTGCAATAACATGCCGAGATATAGTAAAAACCAACAAACGCGCTGCGTAATGCAGTATTTTATAGTGTGGACTTTAAAATTAATTGGGTAACGATTATTTTCTAGTTTGCATTAAAGTTAGAGTTAAATAAACAAAAAGGATAATAACATGAAAAAAACACTATTAAGCACATCTGCTATCCTTGCTGCTTTCGGCATCGCTGCCGGCGCACAAGCTAGCAACTTGCAAGTGAACGTTGGTGGTTATATTGACTTCCAAGCCGGTCACGTAAGTGATGATATCGTTGGCGAAGGTGCTAACGTACAAAACGAAACTGAATTCAACACAGATAGCGAAATCCATTTCGTTGTTGAAGGTGTTGCTGATAACGGCCTAGAATATGGTGCGGTTATTGAGCTTGAAGCCGATGTTGACGGTCAAGACGGATACGATTCAGGTGCCAATGCAGATAAAGCTTATATCTATTTGCAAGGCGGTTGGGGTCGTGTTGAACTTGGTGAAAACACAGACGCTGCTGAAGCTCTTTCTGTAAACACATCAAACTTTGCTTCTGCAACAGGTGGTGTTGACGGTGATTGGTATCGTTATGCAGGTCTTGCTGGTGGCGAAACTTTCATCATCAAACCAGATCTTCACCTAGCACATTCTGGTAACGCTACTAACCTTAACGGTGGCGAAACAGCTAACGAAGATGCAACAAAAGTAACTTACTACTCACCACGTTTTTCTGGTTTCCAAGTAGGTTTGTCTTATGTTCCTAATACAGGTGATGCAAGCCCGACATTGTTCAATGGTCAAGGCGTAACAGACAACGAAGATCTTTTCGCTGCTGGTATCAACTATACAGGTCAATTTGATGAAGTTGGTTTGGCTGCTGCTATCACTGGTGTTACTGGTGATGACAAAACAGTTGGCGGAACTGCAGACATCGAAGGATGGGACGCTGGTATCAACGTAACATTCTCAGGATTCACAATTGGTGGTTCTTATGGTGACTGGCAAGATACTCTAGGTACAACAACTGACGCTAACTACTTTGACATTGGTCTTGGTTATGCATCAGGTCCTTGGAGCATTTCAGCTACTTACCTAGAATCAGAAATTGATCGTGCAGGCGCTACAAATGATGATGACTTCGATAACTTCGTTATCGGTGCTGATTATCAACTAGCTCCAGGTCTAGTACCATATGCTGAAGTTTCTTTCTTCGATATGGATGCTGACAATGCAGTATCTACACAAGATAACGAAGGTACAGTTATCATGCTAGGTACTCAACTTACTTTCTAGTAAGCTGACAATTAGCTAAAGAATTAAGGCGGGTCTTCGGGCTCGCCTTTTCTTTTGCGCCTTTCTATTTTTTGCGCGGATTGCACATCACTTCTCGGCTTTGCCTAGTTATATATGTTTGACTATATGTAAAATTAGCAGTATTTATAAGTCTATGAGAAAAACTTACTTAATAGCATTATGCACCTTACTGGTTGCTGGTTGCAGCGGCATTGAAACCGACTCCTCAAATTATCCAAAATCCGCTGAGGATGAAAGATTTGAACGCCAAGGCAAATTAACCGGTGAAGGCGGCCTAAAAATCTTCGGTGGTGGAGAGGAAGATAAAGCCTCCAATAGCGGCATTGGTGTGAACAGCTTCCTATGGCGCGCGACACTTGACACAATCGGCTTTATGCCCATTCAAACGGCTGACCCGTTCGGCGGCGTTATAACCACCGATTGGTACGAAGACCCTGCTGCGAAAGGCGAGAAACTCAAAATCAACGCATTAATCATGGATGACCGCCTGCGTTCTGACGGCGTACGCATCACCTTATTCAAGCAAAAACTTGATGAGGGTAATATCTGGCGTGATGAGACGGTTTCCAAGGAATCTGCCCGCAAGATTGAAGATGCAATCCTGACCCGCGCCCGCGAGCTCCGAGTAAAGCAAACCGGCCGCTAATTTAAGAATCAAGAAATAAGATTTAAGATATTTGCCATGACATATGACCCTCAGCAGATTGAATCCAAATGGCAGAAATTCTGGGATGAAAGCCAATCATTTAAACCAGAACCCATTTCCAGCAAGCCAAAGGCCTATGTTCTGGAAATGTTCCCCTATCCATCGGGGCGCATCCATATGGGGCATTTACGTAATTACACTATAGGCGATGCTATTGCGCGATATAAGCGCTCTAAGGGATTTAATGTCTTGCACCCGATGGGTTGGGACGCATTTGGTTTACCTGCGGAAAATGCTGCAATCGAAAATAACGTAAACCCTGCTGACTGGACTTATCAGAATATTGATAATATGCGAGTGGAACTAAAGAAAATCGGACTTTCCTATGACTGGGAACGAGAAATTGCTACCTGCCACCCTGAATATTACAAGCATGAGCAGGCATTCTTCCTATCTTTCATAGAAAATGGTTTGGCATATCAAAAGGAAGCTACGGTTAACTGGGATCCAGTTGATAATACGGTTTTGGCAAATGAGCAGGTGATTGACGGGCGCGGCTGGCGGAGCGGAGCATTGGTTGAGCGCAAAAAACTGAAGCAGTGGTTCTTACGAATTTCCGACTTTTCCGAGGATTTGCTGGAAGGGCTAAAAGAGCTAAACGGCTGGCCGGATTCCGTACGTCTCATGCAGGAAAAATGGATTGGCAAGAGCATCGGCGCTGAAATCGAGTTTGAGATAGTAAATGCCGCACAAAGCTTGAGCGCAAATAATAAATTAAAAGTATTCACTACCAGACCCGATACTATTTTCGGAGCAAGCTTTTGTGCCATTGCTCCAGGTCATCCAATCGCAGAACAACTATCAACTACCAATCATCAACTATCAACTTTCATTGAAGAATGCAATCAAATCGCCAATACTGAAGAGGCGATGGAAAAGGCTGAGAAAAAGGGATTTGACACAGGATTACGTATCAAACATCCTTTTATCGAGGGATTGGAGCTGCCTCTCTATGTCGCAAACTTCATTTTGATGGAATATGGCACTGGCGCTATTTTCGGCTGTCCTGCCCATGATGAGCGTGACCGCGAATTTGCTGAGAAATATAACCTACCGATAAAAGAAGTGGTTGGTGAAGATGGAATTTTACATTCTTCTGAATTTCTGAACGGGCTGGATGTAGAATCTGCAAAAACCAAGGCAATTGAAGAATTTGAAAAGCTGGGCTGTGGCAAAAAGCAGATTACCTACCGCCTGCGTGATTGGGGAGTTTCTCGTCAGCGTTATTGGGGTTGCCCAATACCAATTATATATTGCGATGATTGCGGCGCTGTGCCCGTCCCTAAAACCGATTTACCAGTTGAATTGCCAAAAGATGTAAGTTTTGAAAAGCTTGGCAACCCGCTAGATAACCACCCAACATGGAAGCATGTTGATTGCCCGAAATGCGGAGGAAAAGCCGAGCGCGAAACCGACACATTTGATACATTTTTTGAATCAAGCTGGTATTTTGCGAGATTCTGCTCCACGAATGATAATAATCCGCTGGAAAATGCCGATAAATTCTTGCCTGTCGATAATTATGTTGGCGGAATTGAGCACGCAGTTCTGCATTTGCTTTATTCGCGCTTTTTCACCCGCGCGCTGACCAAATGCGGCTATATCAATATAAAAGAACCGTTCAAGAACCTGCTGACTCAAGGCATGGTTTGTCATCCAACCTATAAAAATAGTAAGGGCGAGTGGATTTATCCCGAAGATGCTGATGAAAATTCAGTAAAAGGTGGCTCGGTAAAAATGAGCAAATCCAAGAAAAACGTGGTTGACCCAACAAAGATTGTTGAAAAATACGGCGCGGATACGGCGCGTTTGTTTATGCTTTCCGATTCACCACCAGAACGCGACTTGGAATGGTCGGATGAGGGCGTTGAAGGCTCATATAAATTCCTCAAGCGTTTATGGTCGTCTGCTATTGCTGAAATGCCGGAAGAAGCAGATAATAAAAAGCATATCCACCGCGCGATTAAAGACGTAACCGCAGATTTTGAAGGTAATCATTTTAACAAAGCAGTCGCCAATATTCGCACATTATTCAATGAGCTGAACAAAAATCCATCACGTGAAGGCTATAAGGCGCTTCTGGCCTTGCTTTTTCCACTAACTCCGCATATTTCCGCAGAAATTGCCGAAAAGATTGGTGCAGAAGCAACTAACTGGCCGCAATTTGATGAGAAATATCTGCAAGAAGATAGTGTTAATGTCGCGGTGCAAGTTAACGGCAAGAAGCGGGCAATTGTGACCCTGCCATTGAATGCTGATGAAGCAAAAGCAAAAGAAATTGCGCTCACCCATGAAAATGTGGTTAACTTCATTGAAAATGGAATCAAAAAATTTATTTATGTCCCGAATAAAATCATCAATATTGTTGCGTAGGTTAGCTATTGGCTATTGGCTATTAGCTATTAGCTTAAGCATAACTGCCTGCGGATTTAAGCCGGTTTATATGCAGGATTCTGCGTCTTCGGCACAGCTTGCTGCGATTGAGATTGAAGAAATCCCAACACGCAACGGGCAAGTCCTGCGCAATCGCCTCTATGATTTACTAAACCCCGATAATATCTATATTGACCCGCAATACACGCTTAAGATTAACCTCAAGCAAGAACGCCGCGAGTTTGGTATTCAGGAAGATTTGCGTGTAACCCGCTATGACACCACGCTCACTGCCGATTATCAGCTTATTTCAAATGAAGATGGTAGTGAGGTTTTGAAGGATAAGACCAAGATTTACTCAAGCTTCAACCGTACCACGTCGGAATTTTCAACCTTTGTGGCAGAAGAAGATGCCGGAGAAAAGGCCGCAGAACAGCTAGCTCAGGAAATTAAAGGTAAATTATCGGCATTTTTCAGTCGCTAGTTCCCCGCAAGCATTGAATTCTTGAAAAAAATCATCATAATAGCTCTTGGCTAGTGGCGGGCGACGGACTAGTGAACCCGGTCAGGATGGAAACATAGCAGCCGTAACTTGCTCATGTCGGGTCGCCCTAGCTATTTTAGTTATATTCCTTCCACTCTCTCAGCAGCCGCAAAATCCTTTTCGGTCAACCCTCCGGCATCATGGCTGGTGAAGGTTATGAGCGCATAGCCCCAGCCAAATTCAATATCGGGATGGTGGTTTGAATCTTCCGCAATTGCGCCCACCTTATTGACAAATTCCAGACTTTGGGCAAAATTCTTGAATTCAAAGCGTTTGGAAATTGATTTTCCATCACTTCCCCATTCTTCCAGCTCTGCTAACTTCTCATCTATAATATTCTGTGCTAAAACACCCATATGAAACTCCTTGCTATTGACACATCTTCTCAGAACTTTTCTATCGCAATTTATGATTCAGCGCAACAAATCGCTTATTTTGAGAATGATGAAGCCAGCAAACAGGCAGAGCAATTAATCCCACAAATCGAGATTTTGCTGGAAAAGAAAGCCCTGAAATATCAGGATTTAGATTATATTGCGGTGAATGTTGGCCCCGGCAGCTTTACGGGCTTACGCATCGGGATTGCAGCCGCCAAAGGCTTTGCGCTAGCCTTACCTCACTTAAAAACCATTGCAGTAACGGCATTAGAAGCCACAGCTTTTGCCAAAGACGGCGGGCAGATTTTTTTAGATGCACGGCGCGGGCAGGCTTATACACAAGAATTTGATGCAAATAGTAGGCCGCTATCTGAACCGAGGCTGGTTGATTATGAAGGAGATTTTGATGAATTTCCAAATGCGGATTTGATTGCACAACTAGCATTGCAAAAAATTGGAAAGTCAGACATAAAGTCAGAATTATCGCCGCTTTATATCAGGAAACCGGATGCAAAACTGCCTAAAAATAGCGCAACTAACGGATAGTAATCTACTTACGGAGATACATTCCGAATGCTTTGAAAAGGGCTGGAATCTGGCAGCTATTGAAGATTATATGAGGCAGCCAAATTGTTATGCGCTACTGGCTGGCAATCTGGGTTTTATCCTATTTCAGATTGTTGTTGATGAGTGCGAAATAAAGACAATCTGCGTGATGCCGCAAGAACGCGGGAAAGGCTATGCCAAGCTTTTATGCGCAGAGGCAATTGATGTAATTTCGGGATTATCGGCAAAAAAGATATTTCTGGAAGTCGCGGAAAATAATATAGCCGCCCTGAACCTTTATAAAAAACTTGGATTCGAGGTTTATGGTAAGCGCGAAAAATATTATGCAAATGGCGATGCGGCAATATTGCTGCACTTAATAATTGCAATTTAGCAATAATTTCATTATACCAACCCCGCTAAGCACTGCTATCAAAACATAAAAACCAGAGGATTAAAAATGGCCGAACGTACATTATCAATTATCAAACCCGATGCTACACGTCGTAATTTGACCGGAAAAATCAACGCAAAATTTGAAGATGGCGGTTTGCGCATCGTGGCACAAAAGCGCGTTAAGCTTTCTACCGAACAAGCGCAAAAATTCTATGAAGTGCACAAAGCACGCCCGTTTTACAATGATTTGGTGGAATTTATGACATCAGGTCCGGTTGTTGTTCAAGTTTTAGAGGGTGAAAATGCGGTTTTGCGTAATCGTGAGATTATGGGCGCAACCAATCCGGCAGAAGCAGATGCGGGCACAATTCGCAAAGAATTTGCTGAAAATATTGAAGCAAACTCGGTGCATGGCTCAGATTCACTTGAAAATGCAAAAACTGAAATTGCATTCTTCTTCTCTGATGATGAAATTGTAGGTTAAGTTGCTTTACACCATAGATTGGCTATAATTGCCTGCATGAAGATATTACTCATAGAAGCACGATTCTACCCCGAAATCGCTGACTTGCAGCTAGATGGCGCTAAAAATCGGCTGCAAGAGGAAAATATAGCATATGATGTCATAAGCCTCGCAGGCGCGCTGGAAATCCCTCCGGCAATTTCTATGCTACGCGGTAAATATGACGGATTCGTTGCGCTGGGTTGTGTAATACGGGGCGAAACCTATCATTTCGAGATTGTGGCTAATGAATCTGCGCGGGGAATTATGGATTTAGGGCTGGAAGGGTTGGCAATCGGTAATGCCATTCTTACCGTAGAAAATAAGGCGCAAGCATTAGAGCGCGCGGAAGAAAAAGGCAAACATGCAGTGGAAGCCTGCTTACAGCTAGTGGATATAAAAAATGGATGATAGGACATTAGCGCGGCTTGCAGCAGTTCAGGCAATTTATCAGGATAAATTCAACGAGAATATCGTGCCCGATCCAAGGCAATATGTGGAGGCAAATGAAATCCGCAAAATAAATAAAAAGCTATTTGCGGCAATTCTGGAAAACTGGTCAGCGAATAAAGCAGATATTGATGAGTTGATTAAGAATAATCTCAGCACAAATTGGCGGATGGAAAGAGTTGACGAAGTGCTAAAAGCGGCATTGCGCGCTGGAATTACCGAGATTCTGCATATGGGTGCGCCAAAAAAAGTGGTGATTTCCGAGTATATGCTGATTACCGATGAGCTGCACAGCTCGGACGGAGTAAAATTTATCAATGCGGTTTTGGATAAAATCGCCGCTGATAAGAACTAGAACAAATCACCCAAAGCCTTGTTGAGATTGCCTTTTATCTGGTCGGTAAACTTGCCCGCTTTCAATTTCAGCAACTCCTTATTCAATTCGGCTATAATCAGCTCAGAGGCTTTTGCCGGTGATGTGCCGCCATTTTTTGTACCGATATCGGTTAAATGCATATCAGGGAAATCAATTTCTTCACCAGCCTTCATCCCGAATAAATCGGCAGATAGCTTCACCTTGCCCTGCTCCAGATACAAATTCTTGATTACCACATCCTTTTTCTTGCCGCTTCCTGCGCTTGATGAACCGGACGAAATTTTGCCACTTTTGATATTGTTTAGCAATGTGCGGATATTATCGCCATTTACCCCAATTTCATAATTTATGACGGGTTTTTTGATGCGTAATTCATCAATGATAATCGTATCGGAGAATATTGAAGAAGTATCAACATCAGCGCTGATGGAGGAAAATTCAATAGCGTTCTTTTGCTTGAATCCCTGCGGATTGCCAACATCCAAACCACCCACACTAATATTGCCCGAAAATGGCGAAAGTGAGGCATAAGTTATGCCGACTTCAGTTTTTGTAATTTGCTTGCCATAATCTTCAGCAACATTCTTGAAAATCGTGTTGAGATAGATAAATGCGATAATAAACAGCGCAATTATGGTGATTAGAGAGAGTTTTAGGAGTTTTATCATTTTAGCCTCACGATTATATGTTTCTTTTTTCCTGAAGATAGCTTCATGCCATCATTTAGTTTTATAACTTGGTTCTCATCTTCAACTTTAGCATCATCAATTTTTGCCCCGCCGCCTTTGATTAATCTGCGTGCCTCGCCGCCGCTTTCCGCTAGCCCCGCTTCTTTGAATAAAGCGAATGCAGGCAGCTCAGTCTCGGCAATTTCTACTTCCGGCAAACCTTCCGTTCCCCCCTGTTCAAATGCCGTGATAGCAGCATCTTGTGCAGCTTCGGCAGCAGGCTCGCCATGGCATAATTTCGTTGCCTCATAAGCCAAGATTTTCTTTGCTTCGTTGATTTCCTGCCCTTGTAATTTTTCCAATTCAGCGATTTTTTCTATCGGCAATTCCGTGAAAAATTTCAGGAAGCGAATAACATCAGCATCTTCGGTGTTACGCCAGAATTGGTAATAATCATATGGCGAAAGTTTTTCTGCATCCAGCCAGATAGCACCATCGGCAGTCTTGCCCATTTTTGCACCGGATGATGTGGTGATTAATGGCGTTGTGAGGCCGAATAGATTCTTGTCACTTCCGAGTTTTCTGCCTAGCTCAATCCCCGCCGTAATGTTTCCCCATTGGTCAGAACCGCCAATCTGTGTGTTACAATTATATTTTCTATTCAGTTCTACAAAATCATATGCCTGAAAAATCATATAATTGAATTCCAAGAAAGATAAATGCGCTTGCCGTTCAAGGCGTTGTTTAACGCTATCTTTGGCAATCATGTTATTAACTGAAATAAGCTTCCCATATTTACTCAGGAACTCCAGATAACTTATATTATCCAGCCATTCGGAATTATCTACAAATAAGCAGTCACCAAGCCCGAATTTATCAAAAACCTTTTTGATGCCTTGCTTGTTTCGCTGAATTTCTGCTTCAGTAATAACCGGACGAGATTCATCCTTGCCGCTTGGGTCACCAACTTTTGTGGTCGCGCCGCCCAGCAAAATTATCGGCTTATTTCCTGTTTGCTTTAGCAGGCGCAAAACCATGATTTGCATCAACGAGCCGACATGTAATGAATCTGCAGTACAGTCAAATCCTATATATGCGGTAATATTCCCCAGCTCGCCCAATGCCACTTCGTCTGTGCATTGATGAAAGAAACCGCGCTGTTTAAATATTTCGAGAAATTTGCTCATGATAATCTTTTATCCAGCCTTTCTCCTCATCTGTCAAGATTTCCCACTCGATTAAATTCTCATCGAAAGGTGCTTTTGTCAGAGTTTCAAAACCGAGATATTTAATTGTTCCCCTTCGGTTCTTCTGAACCTCATTTGGAACTCCGCTTCGCGGGCTCATGGCTGGCTCGCCTACTGACTCGCTTTCTTTTTCCACAACAACTACCAGATTTTCAATTCGAATTCCATATTCGCCTTCTTTATAATAACCCGGTTCGTTAGACAAAATCATCCCCGCCTGTAAAACCGTATCATATCTCTTGGAAACCCCGCAAGGCCCCTCATGCACACTCAGATAGGCTCCAACACCATGCCCCGTGCCATGCGCATAATCTTTGCCTTCCTGCCATAAAAACTTTCGCGCCAGCACGTCAAGCTGCGCTCCGCTTGTACCCGCAGGAAAAACTGCCATGGCAAGTGCGATATGACCTTTTAGAACCAGCGTATAATCATGCTTCATTTCAGCCGTTGGCGTGCCGATTGCAATTGTACGAGTAACATCCGTTGTTCCGCAAGCCTCACCACTGCAATATTGCCCGCCGGAATCCACCAGATATAATCCCTGCTCAAACTTCTTATTAGTTTTTGCGCTGGCATGATAATGCACAATTGCACCATTGCTACCAAAGCCGGAAATTGTAGCAAAGCTCGGCTCGATATATTCGGGATTTTCTTTGCGAAACTCTTCCAGCTTAGCCGCAGCGCTAATTTCATCAAGCCCGTTTTGATTTGGCAACCATTGCAAAAACTTGGTCAATGCCACACCATCAATATCATGGGCTTTTCGGATAGCATCCAGTTCCGCATCATTCTTGCAGGCTTTTGGCAGCAAGCACGGGTCTTGCTTTTCAGTAATCTCGATTCCTTTTTCCTGCAATTTCTCAAAAATCGCATTAGGGCATAAATCTGCATCAAGCTGAACGGATTTTGCTGTAATCTCAATAACTTCCTCTAGCGGGCGGATATTAATTCCGGTTAAATGCGATTCGGATTCCGGTGTTAGTTTTCTGCGGTCAATGAATAATTCTGCCTTGCCATTTTTACAAATCGCGGCATAACTCAAGGCTAAAGGTGAATATTCAATATCGCCTCCACGAATATTAAATAGCCAGCTCACGCAATCAGGTGCGGTTATCAATGCTATATCTGCCGCCATTCCTGATGCAATCTCAGCAATTTTATCGGTATGTTTTTTCCCTGCATATTTTATATCGTGAACCTTAATCGGCGCTAGAGGAGCAGCCGGACGATTCTTCCAGATTTCATCCACAAGATTGGTATAAATCCCAATACCGTTGAACCGCCGCGCAACTGCAACGCTCATATGCCAAGGGTCATAAGAGGCTTTTAGTTCATTTTCTTTGAGCCATTGTTGCGGGGTTTTCTCGGCAAGATTATATATCTCAAAAATTGCGCTATCCACCTGTGCTGCCGCCTGAATCGTATATCTTCCATCGGTGAAAAACGCCGCTTTCTTATGGGCAATAATGGCTGTCCCGGCTGAGCCGGTGAATCCGGTTACAAACTCCAGACGCTTTGCAGAATCCGGCAGATATTCATTTTGGAATTCATCATTATTGGGAACAATATAGGCGTTTACAGCATATTCAGCCATTATCTCACGTAAAGCATCAATCGAATTCTTCATTGCGATAAACCCCCCAAAGCTTGTTTTTCTCTACCCAGCCATGTGCCTGACTATGCTCAATTTCGCATTGTGTAGCACGGCATTTCTCAACCTGCACCTGCACACCGGGAGATAGCCTTGCTACTGCCCGCTCACCTTTATACACATTATGAACCACCGCTTCAGAAGTCACAATAGCATAGCGCCTGCCGGAGAGCAGCACTTGCATAATCCAACCCTCTTCACCATCATAATCACGGATTTTGCGCCAATTGCCAAATTCAGCAACCACCTCAACCGGAAGATTCTGTCTTTTATACATCCATTTAATTGGGTAATTCATACCGGGTCCAACGCGCATATTCACATCTTCGGATTTGAAAGATACAAAACGCGGGATTGGCAATCCTGAGGAGTTTAGCATCTGTGATGGTGGTGCAGATTCCTGCTCTTCCGCAGCAAATGCCGAGAATGAAATAAGCGCAAACAAGATTGTAAGAATTTTAGCTTTCACAGTCTAACAATATAACATCATAAATGGGATGCTCCATAGAAGAAATTGCCGGACTTGAAGAAAACATCCAGCCATAAAAAACCTTATCGCGGCGTTTATCGAGAGTTTTCTCCCAAATTTCCAGCAAAACCATATTCTCTTCCTTTTCATCATCGGAGCTGCTGATGCAGCGTTTTACATGAAATTCAAGCTCATGATAATTCATCGGCTTGTTTACAATAGGTTCTATTTCTTCGGTTTTTGCATCAATTTTATTGAGAATTTGCAGCTTAGCCTGCGCCGCATCAATTCTTGCATTTGCAGCCGTTGAAATACCAAGAGCAATAATTGCCGATATTAATAATCCGCAAAAACCCATTCTTGGCATATTACTCAGCATCTTTCTCACTTTCCGAAGATT
>Ga0210019_1002273_pt1 | contig 18870 bp, 15 predicted proteins | sample CryGeyCG2114_020_2_FD_183969 | JGI IMG/M metagenome (GOLD analysis project Ga0210019, IMG submission 183969) | Groundwater microbial communities from aquifer - Crystal Geyser CG11_big_fil_rev_8/21/14_0.20 (SPAdes) (version 2) | ecosystem: Environmental > Aquatic > Deep subsurface > Groundwater ...
TGGTGCAGGTCGGTCGTCGCAGTCCCCCGGGCGGCTGAGGCGTAGACGATCGGGAAGTCCAGCTGCTGGTCGTTGGCATTCAACTCGCAGAAGAGGTCGAAGGTCTTGTTGACGACCTCCTCCGGCCGGGCGTCGGGCAGATCGATCTTGTTGACGACGACGATCGCCCGGTGCCCCAGTTCCAGCGCCTTGCGCAAGACGAAGCGGGTCTGCGGCATCGGGCCGTCCTTGGCGTCCACGACCAGCAGGACGCCATCCACCATCCGAAGGGTCCGTTCCACCTCCCCCCCGAAGTCGGCGTGGCCCGGGGTGTCCACGATGTTGATCTTGGTCCCCTCGTAAAGGATGCTGGCGTTCTTGGCCCGGATCGTGATCCCCCGCTCCCGCTCCAAGTCCATCGAGTCCATGACGCGCTCCCCCATCTCCTCGATGTTCCGATGCACGCGGGTCTGGCGGAAAATCGCGTCCACGAGGGTCGTCTTGCCGTGATCGACATGGGCGATGATCGCGATGTTGCGGATCGAGCCGGCCTGGGTCATCGGAAACGGAGCACCTGGACCGTCACGACGGAAAAGAAACAAACATTGATCACTGCGAAGACCCGGAAGATCGGGTCGGCCGAGGCCAGCCCCGCCGGCAACATCCCCAGCAGGCAGACCTCCACCCCCAGCACCCAAGCCAGACTGAGGTCGGCCGAGGAGCGCCGCCGCTGGATCCGGAGGATCAGCGGGATGTTCCAAAAAGGCAGCGTCACCGCCGCCGCCATACCGATGGTTTCAATCATGCAGGTCCTTTCAAAGGCTCCTATTCTATCTCATCCAGGGATCCGTTGCCGCACTGAGACCCTGAAATCGCCTGCCCCAATGATGAAGGTGCTTGTTGGCCGCTTGAAGCCACTCCTCTGAAAAAATTAGTCGTTATGAATTTCTGGATATATTTATTGACACGAGATTCCGTTTTGGATACCCTCTCCTTACATCGCGGAGTGGCCGCTTTTCCATCCTTAAAAGGAGCTGCTTGAAATGTCTTTTCTCAGATTGTTTTCCCTGATCTCGGCAACGACGATGGCCCTCTCCTTCGGCCCTCCAGCCCAGGCCCTGCGCGCCCAATCCGGCCTGGAAGCCAAAGAGACTGAGCCGCTGTTGGCGACCTCCCTTCTCGCCGCCGGTTTGGAAACCGCCCACCAATGGACGATTGTCTCTTCCGGTTTGCACCCGCTTCCAGGCGGACTGGAACTGGGAGCCGGCAAGCTGTTCGATCGGCTCATCCGGAACGCTGTGAGAAGGAGCGGCCGGGGAACGGAGATCGCCCTGCGTCCATTGGCAGAGAAGCTCCAGCCCCATCTCAACGCCGGGCCGGGCGGTCCCTTGACCAATCGGGAAGCCGCTCTCCTGGCCGAGATCAAGCGAAGCAGCGCTACCGGAGGAACCCGGGATCTGGCGGCACAACAACAGATTGTGGAGCACATCCGGAACGCCCACCTGAAGAGGGAGACAGCCGCCGGGCTGGAGACAACAGCTCCTGCCGCCCTGACGGCCACCTGGACAACCGCCGCAACGATTCCAACCGATCTGGTCCGGATCGCGGCCGGAGTGCCGGCCGAGCCCCGGTGGAGGCCGCTGACCGGAGAACTTCAGCTCATTGATTCGGCGGGCACCCCCGTTGACCGGCTGGCGGATGATTTGAGAGTGGCCTGGAGCGGCCGGCCATCCGAATGGGAGTCCAACCGCCCGGCCGTCGTTGATGCGGCGCTCTCCGTGCTGAACGGCGCGGTGTTGGACCAGGCAATCCTGGCGGCCCGGCTGCTCGGAAATCTGGACGCCATCGAGACGGTCCCCGCCCTCTTGGCCCGGGCGCAAGCCCTTGGAAGGACCGCCGAGCCCGGCTTGCCGCAGCAGCTTCGCAATGAACTGGTCTGGGCGTTGGCCCGGATCGGACAGCGGCATCCGGAGACCGTTGCGGAAGGGGTCCGCTCCCTGCTGCTGGAAGCGGCCGCTTCCGAGGGGGATACCTGGACCACGGTTGCCCCCAGGATTTGGCGAGACAGTGTCCGGGTGGAAGCGGTCACCGCCCTGGCCGGAACGGGGAATGCCGAGGTGGCGGAACGGCTGATGAGCTTTCTGGTGGTGGACCCGGCCCAAGATCGGGGCCGGGCCACCTTGGAAAGACAGCGGGAGTACCCGGCAGTCCTCCTTCGGACGGCGGCCGAGCAGCTCGGGGTCCTGGGCCGTCTCAACGGATCCGACGATCTGCGCGACCGGATTCGAACGGCGCTCGAAGCGCTGCTGCCGGTCACGCTGGTTCAATCCGCGGCGGCGGCCGGCCTGGCCCGCCTGGGAGACCCGGCCGCTTTGCCGGCCCTCCGGGCGGCCATACCGCCGAACCCGGTCTCGAATGATCGCCGGGCGGCGGTGCATGGCGCCCTGCCCGATTTGAAGACCCATTGGACCGCGGTCCTGGACGCCATTGATGCCCTGGAGACCGGGACTGACGCGACGGTACTCTCCACCGGCCTCCTGGAGGGAAACGCGCGGGACATCCGGGTCCGGATGACGGCGACTCCGAACGATCTGGGACGGATTCAAGCCGCGCAAGTCATGACCCTTTGGGACGAAGCGGCGGAGGCGAAAAAGCCCTTTGCAATCGGCCTGGCAACCGGCTCCACCCCCCAGCCGCTCCTGACCGAGCTGGCGCGGCGGCTGAACGATCTCCCGGCCGTTCAGCTGGAAGACCATCTCAAGAGATTGTTCATCGTCGCGATGGACGACCTGGTGGATCCGATGACCGGCGCCAACATCCCCCCCGACCACGAGCGGTCGGCGGTCCGTTTCTTCCGGGAGAACTTCTTCGACCAGGTGGAGGGATTTGATTTCTCCGATCGCTGGACGCAGATTCACCTGATCGTCCCAACCGTCGGAGAAGTCTCAGCGCAGGCCGACCGGGTCCGGAAACTGGGGGGTATCCGGTGGCAGCTGATGGCCACCGATCCCAACGAACTGCACGTGGCCCAGGTTCATGCCGGAGACCGGTTCGGAGACCCCGCCATCCAGGCGGCCAAAGACCAGCCCCGGGAACTCTCCTCCCTCTTCCTCCAGCACAATCCCTGGGCGGCCGGTTTTCGGGGCATCACCTTCACGCTGGACGATTTCCTGAACATGCTGGCGGATGACGGCGTCGTCAGCCTCGCCCTCTTTGGAAAACCGAAGCGGGACGCCCTGGGGAAATTCGCGGCGGCCCGCTCCTACAACCCCGATCAGCCGATCACTTTCCTCTGGCTGCCAAACTGGGACGCCAAGCGGGCCCGTATCCATCTGCTGATTGACGAGGAGGTCTCCAAACCGATCAAGGAGAAGCTCACCGCCGGGCTGGAAGCCGCCTTCCTGAACGCCCGGCTGCCGGAGTACACCTGGACGAGACGGCTCCTCACGATCGGGGCGATCTGGAGCCGAATCAGCCGGCCCGGTCAGGCCGCCGTCAGACGGGAGCGCTTCCGCCGGCTCTTCGGAGAAGAGGAAGCTGACCCCAGAGAGGGAGATCTGCCGGAGATCGAGCCGGAAGGCGTCCCGGATCAGCTGAAACGCTGGCTCGCCGACGACGGGATCGTGCAGTCGGGCCCGCTGACGGCCGGCTTCCACAGAACCGAGGCGGTGGAGGAGACCCTCCGGATGATCGCCGAACTCAACCCTTACGGAGAGGACCGCCTCGTGGAGCTCACCTCCCTTCTGCCGTCGGTCGCCGCCTTCAATGAGGGGAACCCGCAAGCGGCGGTGGAGTTGTTCGGGATCAGGGAGTTCGACAACGCCGTCGGCTCCTTCAAGATTCGGCAATACGTCCATGAGATCCTCCATTCGGTCGCCAACGCGGCGGATCCGGCCGTCCCGCACTACGGGGGGATCGGGATGTTTTCAACCGGCAACGGCATCCGGGCCGCCGCCGCGGTCGTGGAACATCTGATCGACTGGAACATCCTCCCCGAGGGCTTTCAGATCACGATGGTCTCGGAGCTGGTCAACCCCGACAAGCTGGCTTACCTGCAGCCATATGTTGAGAAGGGGATCCTGGTCATGAAGCCGGTCGGGGAAGTGGCGGAAGCGTACCGGGCCACCGCCGTCACGGAGGGCCCGTTCGCCGGCATCCCGACTGAAGGAAAGTCGCTGGACAACATCAACACCCTGCTCAGACTCATGGATTGGTGGACCCGGCAGAACGGCCTTTACCATGTGAAGGCATCCGAAAGTTTCAGCGCGGCGGTGGGCGGGATCAGCATGGCCCAAGACCTGGACACCATCCTTCCGGACGCCGATGTCGTGATCATGCCGACCGCCGGGGGGATCCCGGGGGTGGGACTCGCAACCGGGTTTCTGATCAATGATCGGCAGGTCCGGGTGATCAGCGCGATGTCGGCGGAACGGCCGGCCAGCATCGGTTCCGCCCTCAACATCCAGAACATCCAGCCGCTGGCGGTGAATGGATCCATCCTGCTGGGGGCCGAACGGAACCAGGTGACCGAGGTCTCCGACTTCGCCACCATCAAGGGGGTGGTGGATCTGGAGCAGCACGCGGGCTTGAAGGTGGAGGTCACCTCCGCGGTCGGCCTGGGACAGGTCTACCAGTGGATGGCGCAGCAGAAGGATTTTCTGGAACAGCTGCATCGACAACTGGGCCGCCGGCCCAAAATCGCCCTGCTCCTGACCGGACAAAACCGGAGCAAGGAGGATGTCGCGCTGGCCCATGAGGTCTACAAGGAGCGGGGGCTGGAGAACCTGGTGCAGTTGGAACAGAACATCCCCTCGATCGTGGCCGCCGGCCTGGAAGCGGGAACCGCCCTGGCCAACCTGTCCGGCGCCGCAATCTCCCGCCACGAGGTGGCCGTCGTCGATCCAGCAAACGCAGATCTGGCGCTTCTGCTCTCGAGAATTCAGCCGGCCGACGACCCGGTCGTCCTGATCACCGCCGGCCTGGAGCACGAAGCGGCCGTCCTGAAGGCCGGCTTCACCGGGATCACCCTCCGGGGGGACCTGTACGAAAGCATCGAGCAGGCCCGGGCGGCCGCCGCCGCCCTCTTTGCCGGCTACACCCCCCGTTTCTACCGGGGGGATCAGCGTCCCAACCTGCTGGGCTGGCTGGCCGGCCTGCTGGAGCGGTACAACATACCGGAGAGTCTGCTTTCCGTTCAGCAGGCGGCGGACATCCTTCAAGCGCTGGATCCCTTCCGCTCCGCCTAATCTCCGAGCGTTCCGATCGCCTGAGTTTCTCCCATCGGGGTGCGTGGGGTTTTCCCCCGGGCTTGTGCTAGGCTGGGACGGGAGAACTGATGCCGCAAAAACCGCTGATCGCCGGGGTCACCCGGATCAAGGATGAAGCCGATGTCATCCGGCTCAACCTGGCCCATCACCTCCGGCTGGGGATCCGGCATTTCGTGGTGATCGACAACGGCTCGACCGACGGCACCTTCGAGGAGGTGGAACGGTTCCGAAAGGAGCGCCCCGACGCCCTCCTCCGTTTGGGAATCCGATCCGAAGGTCCGCTACTTCCAGAACGAGCAGCGGACCGAAGCGGCCGAATGGGCGAAGCGGGAATGGAACCCGGAATGGATTTTCTCCTTCGACGCCGATGAATTCCTGGCCTGCGAGGGAAATCTGTCCGACGCCCTGAGCGCCGTTGCCCCGGAGATCGTCTGCATCGGCCTTCCTTCCAAGCACCACCTCTACCGGGAATCCCAGGAGCCGGACCTGTTCAAACGGATGCCGGATGTCCTGCCCGCCCCCCTGAGCAGCAAGGTGCTGGTCCGCTGGCAGCCGGGGATGCGCCTGCGCCCGGGGAACCATTTCCTGGATGACCGGGGGCTGTGGCGCCCCTTTTCCCCCCGCCGGGTCCCCAGTCCCTTCCAGGTTCCCCGGGAAGAGCTGTGCCGGCTGTTCGGCCCAGGCAGCACCCCGGGAGAGACCATCGGGTTTCTCTCAGACATTTTCCCTACCGTTCCCGGGAGCAGATTCGGAAGAAGATCCTCAAGTGCGGCGAGACCCGAAAAACCGACCCGCCCCCGCCCAACCGAAGCAATCTGGGCCGGCACTGGGAAGAGGCCTATCGGAAATACCAGGAGGAGGGGGAACCGTACCTCGACAGGGTCTGCCGCAACCAGTCCGGGACCCCCGGCGTTCGGGACCCGCTACGCGAACCGGGCCTGAGCGATCCGGTTTAAGCTCTGCTCCTTGTGGAGCCGCTCGTCCAGCGCGATCCGCCGGAACAGATCACCGAGTGAGCGATAGCTGCCGTATTCCTGCTCGAAATCACTGACGAACGGCTCGGCTTCCAGCGCCGGGTCCTCTGAGACGAACGCCATGTACTCATGCTCGGCGTGATCCTCAAAATCGGCGTTCAGCCCATAGCTTAAGGCCGGTCGGATCACATACAAGAGCCAGCTGATGTGGTAGTAGGCAAAGGCCAGGATCTGCGGGATGATCCGGTGCCGGAAGAAGTTTTCCCGGATCTTCCGGTTCTGCACCATCTCTTCCAGGATCAGCAGATGCCACTGTTCGTTGTCCTGCTGGTGGCGGGCCTCCCGAACGAACTCAAAGATCCGCCGGGCGAAGTGGGGCCGGCCGTAGGTGTGGGTCATCGCGATGTAGGCGACATGCTCCCACGCCTGATAAGGGACCCGGGCGACCACCTCCAGCACCTTGAACTTGGAGAGTCCCCGCCCCCGGCCGTAGAAGAGGTCCATCGTCAGGAAGAGTCCCCGGGCCAAAAAGCCGTAGCGGCGCCGGGGGGTCTGCAGCGTCGTCTCCTGCTCCCGCGTTAAGACCGCCGGATCCCGGCTGGTTCTCCAATCGGACGCTGTCATGTCCATGAAATGATTGTACTACCGGCGGGTTGGGGTTGTGGGGCCACTATAGACTGTCCCTCTGCGGAGCGTCCCCAAAGCCACTGCGGAGCGTCCCCAAAGCCAAAGCCGCCCAAAGCCGCTGATTCCCTGGCCGGCCCGCGTGGTGTACCATAAGCGGAGCCGGCGGCCTGAGCTTAAAACCGGGCCGTCCAGTCGAACCGCCGGTACCGGACGCGGGCAAGCCGCGCAATCTCCTTCGCCGGGAGCCGGACCGGAGCGCCGGAAGCGCTCCAGGCTTCCGAGAGGGCCCGCTTGACGGCGGACGCCGGCAGAGGCAGCGGCGTCAGGAACGCTCTGTGTTCCCGGTCCTTCCGATAGGCCGGCCGCCGGGCCGGCAGCGGCAGGAGCGCCTCCATCAGGGGCAAATTCAGATCCAGCAGGAAACAGCCGTGAAACAGCATGTGGGTCCGCTTTCGGCGCTGGGCGCTGCCCGAGAATTTCAGCCCCGCGAGGGTCAGGTCGGAACAACCCTCGGCTCGGACGGGCCCGGCCAGCAGCGGCTGGAGGGCGGACCGGTGGCGATCCAAGATGAAAGCGTTGGTTGAGGCGATGCCGGCCAGCGGGCCGGCCGGCGGGATCTGGAGAACCAGCGAAAAGTTGAGGCAGCCGGGGCCCTGCAGCACGGCCCCGCCGCCGCTGATCCGCCGCAGGATCGGAACGCCTGCGGCGCCGCAGGCGGCCGCGCGGACCTCCGATCCGATGCGATTGGACAGACCGAGGACGACAAAGGGACGGTCCGGCTCCCAGAAGCGGAGCAGTTCGGTCCCCCGCCCGGCTTGGCACCCGTCCAGCAGGGCTTCGTCGCAAGCCAGATTCTCCTCGGGCGTCGGGAAGGTCAGATCAAGGAGCTTCATGGGTGAAGGCCATTATAGAAGACAAGCCGGCTGAATGTCGCTGAACACCCCCTATGTGAACACGATTCCGGCTGATCGGGAGCCTCCCTACCCCGGCGACCGGGAAATCGAGCGCCGGATCAAGAGCCACATTCGGTGGAACGCGATGGCGATGGTCGTTCAGGCCAACCGGCTGCACGACGGCCTGGGCGGCCACATCTCGACCTACGCCTCCTGCGCGACCCTGTACGAGGTGGGGCTGAACCACTTCCTGCGGGGGAACGGCGGAAAAGATCCCGCCGACCTGGTCTACTTCCAGGGGCACGCCGCGCCCGGCAACTACGCGCGGGCCTATCTGGAGCGGCGGATCGACACCGGCCAACTCCACCGCTTCCGGCAGGAGTTGGCCGAAGAAGGCGGCCTCTCCTCCTATCCCCATCCCTATCTGATGCCGGAATTCTGGCAGTTCCCGACCGTCTCGATGGGGCTCTCGCCGATCCTCTCCATCTACCAGGCCCGATTCATCCGGTACCTTCGGGCCCGCGGCTTCCTCAAGGCGCTTCCACGCGTCTGGTGCTTCGTCGGAGACGGGGAGATGGACGAGCCGGAGTCGCAGGGAGCGCTGACGCTGGCCGGACGGGAGAGCCTGGACAACCTGATTTGGGTCGTCAACTGCAACCTGCAGCGGCTCGACGGCCCGGTGCGGGGCAACGGCAAGATCATCCAGGAGCTGGAAGCCCTCTTCCGGGGGGCGGGCTGGAACGTGATCAAGGTGATCTGGGGGAGCGACTGGGACGCGCTGCTGGCCGCCGACAAGGGCGGCAAGCTCGTCCGCCGGATGGAGGAGGCGGTGGACGGCGACTACCAGAAATACTCGGTCGAGCCCGGCAGCTACGCCCGCAAGCACTTCTTCGGCGTTTCCCCGGAGCTGATGGAGCTGGTCAACCACATGACCGACGAGCAAATCCAGAAGCTCCTGCGCGGCGGCCACGACCCGCAGAAGGTGCACGCCGCCTACCGGGCGGCCGTCGAGCACAGCGGATCGCCGACCGTCATCCTCGCCAAGACCATCAAGGGATACGGGCTCGGAGAGGCCGGCGAGGGCCGCAACATCACCCACCAGCAGAAAAAACTCAACGAGAAGGAGCTTCGGGAATTCCGGGCCCGGTTCGAGATCCCGCTCAAAGATGAGGAAGTGGTCCAGGCGCCGTTTTACCGCCCCGCCGCCGACTCGATCGAGACGAAGTACCTGCTCGAGCGCCGGGCGGCGCTCGGCGGATTCCTGCCGGAGCGGAAGTACCGCGCGGAGAAGCTGTCCCTGCCCGCCGCGGCCTTCTACGATGAGTTCCTCAAGGGATCCGCGGCCCGGGCGGTCTCCACGACGATGGCGTTCGTGACCGTCCTGACCAAGCTGCTGCGGGACAAGACGGTCGGAAGCCGCGTCGTTCCGATCATCCCGGACGAAGCGAGGACCTTCGGAATGGACGCGCTGTTCCGCCAGATCGGGATCTACTCCCCCAAGGGGCAGATGTACGAGCCGGTTGACAAGGAAACGCTGCTCTTCTACCAGGAAGCCAAGGACGGCCAACTCCTTGAGGAGGGCATCACCGAAGCGGGCGCAATGAGCTCCTTCATCGCCGCGGGGACCGCCTACGCCAACCTCAGCCTGCCGATGATCCCCTTCTACATCTACTACGCGATGTTCGGGTTCCAGCGGATCGGCGATCTGATCTGGGCGGCCGCCGACAGCCGGACCAAGGGGTTCCTGCTGGGAGCGACCGCCGGACGGACGACCCTCAACGGCGAGGGGCTCCAGCACCAGGACGGACACAGCCACCTGGCGGCCTCCAGCGTGCCGACCCTGATGGCCTATGATCCGGCCTTCGCCTACGAGATCGCGGTGATCGTGCGGGACGGGCTGGAGCGGATGTACACCAAGGGAGAGGATCTCTTTTATTACCTGACGCTCTACAACGAAAACTACCCGATGCCGGCGATGCCCAAGGGGGCCGAGGAAGGGATCCTCCAGGGGCTTTACCGGCTCAAGACCGGCCCCAAGCGGCGCAAACTGCGCGTTCACCTTCTGGGCAGCGGCCCGCTGCTGCGGGAAGCTCTGAAAGCCCAGGCTCTGCTGGACGAAAAATTCTCCGTCAGCGCTGATGTCTGGAGCGTCACGAGCGCCAAGCGGCTTCGGGCCGAGGCCTTGAGCGCCCGGCGATGGAACATGCTCCACCCGACGGCCAAGCCGAAGGTCTCCTACCTGGAAGCGGCCCTCTCGAAAGAGAAAGGAGCGTTCGTCGCGGTCTCCGATCAAATGAGAAGCGTCTCCGATCAAATCGGCCCCTGGGTGCCGGGCGGCCTCTTCTCCCTCGGGACCGACGGGTTCGGCCGCAGCGACACCCGGGCGAACCTGCGGCGCTTCTTCGAGGTGGACGCCGAGACGATCGCGGTCGCGGCCCTTTACGCGCTGCACCGCAAGGGAGAAGTCCCGGCCAAAACGGTCGAGCGGGCGATCCGGGATTTGAAGATTGACCCTGAAAAAAGGTATCCTGAGCTGAGGTAACCCATGGAAATCCGACTGCCGCAACTGGCCGAAGGAGCCGATTCCGGGACCGTCGTCAACCTGGCGGTCTCCGTCGGCGACCGCCTGGAAAAGAACCAGACGATCCTGGAGATGGAGAACGAGAAGGCAGTCGCCCCGATCCCCTCCCCCGCCGCCGGCCGGGTCGTGAAGGTCCATGTGAAAGAGGGCGACACGATCTCCGCCGGCCGGCTGCTGGTCACCCTCTCCGAGTCCGGGGAGGAGGCGGAGGATCCGAAGCGGAAGCCCAAGGCCAAGCGAGGGAAGCAGGCGGGCCAAACCGGTCGGGAAAAAGCGAAGAAGGGCCGGCAAGAAGAGGAGGAGACGCGGGAGGCGGCGCAAGGAGCGTCGAGGGAAGAAACCGATGAGCCGGGATACCGCCCCGCCGCCGGGAGCGGCGCCCCGCCGCCGGCATCCCCCTCGGTCCGGAAACTGGCTCGGGAGATGGGCCTGGACTTGACGCGGGTCCGGGGAAGCGCTTCGGGAGGGCGGATCACCCCGGAGGATGTCCGGCGGCACCTCCAGCGGCTGCAGGAGGCGGCCGCCCGGAAAGGCGGGGCGCAAGCCGCCGCCGGAGAACCGGCCGCTCCGGCCCCCGAACCGATGGACTTCTCCCGGTGGGGCAAGGTGACCCGCCGGCCGCTGACGCCGACGCGGCGGACGATCGCCCGGCGGATGCAGGCGGCCTGGGAGACGATCCCTCATGTGACCCAGTTCGATGAAGCGGATGTGACCGGCCTGATGGCGCTCAAGAAAAAGCATGAGGATGTTTACCGGAACCGGCAGGCCCCGCTGACCTTGACCGCCTTCCTGTTCAAGGCGCTGCCTCCGATCCTCAAGCAATACCCGGTCTTCAATGCCAGTCTCGATGAGGCGTCGAACGAGCTGGTCCTCAAGCAGTATGTCCATCTGGGGGTGGCGGTCGACACCGATAAGGGCCTGCTGGCTCCCGTGATCCGGGACGCCGACAAGAAGAGTCTCGTGGAGTTGTGCCAAGCTCTCCGGGAGACCGCCGAACGGGCCCGCGACCACCGGCTCCCGCCCGATGCCCTGAAAGGAAGCGGCTTCACCGTCTCCAACCAGGGAGGGATCGGGGGGGGCCACTTCACGCCGATCATCAAGAAGCCGGAGACGGCGATCCTGGGCGCGGGCCGGGCGGCGGAGCGTCCGGTCGTTCGGCAGGGGGCGGTCACGCTCCGCGTGATCCTGCCGCTGGCCCTCTCCTATGACCACCGGGTGATTGACGGGGCGGACGCCGCCCGCTTCATCACGGCCCTGGTCCGGGCGCTGGAGACCTTCCCCGAGAGCGAGGTGGCGCTGTAATGGGGCTGGAACCGATCCAGACGGAGGTGGTGGTCGTGGGGGCCGGCCCCGGCGGGTACACGGCCGCCTTCTACGCCGCCGACCGGGGAAGGAAAGTGATCCTCGTGGAGCGGGAGGCCGCGCTCGGCGGCGTCTGCCTGCAGCGGGGCTGCATCCCTTCCAAGGCGCTGCTGCACGCCACCGAACCGGTCCGGGAGGCGCCGGCTTCCGCGAAACGGGGGGTCAGCTTCGGCCCGCCCGTGATCGAGCTGGAGAAGCTGCGGGCCTGGAAAGGATCGGTGCTCCAGAAACTCTCCGGCGGCCTGCAGTTCCTGGCCAAAAAACGGGGCGTCGAGGTGCTCCATGGGCGGGGCCATTTTGAGGATTCCGGTCTCCTGCGAGTCGAGACCTCCGAAGGGCAGCGCTTCATCCGGTTCGAGAAGGCGATCATCGCGGTGGGCTCCAAGCCCGCGATGCCGCAAGCCTTCGATTTGGGCAACAAGCGGATCCTGACCTCCACGGAGGCCCTGGAGCTGGAGGAGATCCCCAAGAACCTGCTGGTCGTCGGCGGCGGCTACATCGGCCTGGAGCTGGGGACCGTCTACGCTTCCCTGGGGAGCAAGGTGGTCCTGGTCGAGGCGGAAAACGCGATCCTGATGGGGGCCGACCCGGACCTGGCCCGGCCGGTCCTGGAATACGCCAGACATTCCTTCCGGGAGGTGCGTCTCGGCACGAAGGTCGAAAAGATGGCGACCCGCGGCAAGCAGATCCAGGTTGTGATGAACACCGGCAAGGAAAAATTGGAGGAACTGTACGACTGGGTGTTGGTCGCGGTCGGCCGGATCCCCAACAGCGGGGAGTTGGGGCTGGAAAACACCCGCGTCCGGCGGGACCCCAAGGGGTTCGTCCAGGTCAACGACCGGCAGCAGACCGCCGACCCGAACATCCTGGCGATCGGCGACGCGGCCGGCGGGATGCTGCTGGCCCACAAGGCGGCCAAAGAGGCCCGCGTGGCGGTGGAGACGATCCTCGGGGAGCAGAGCACAATGAAGGAAGTCGTGATCCCCGCGGTCGTCTTCACCGACCCGGAGGTGGCCTGGTGCGGCCTGACCGAGACCGAAGCGAAGGAAAAGAAAATCCCCATCCAGGTCGCCCGCTTCCCCTGGAGCGCCTCGGGCCGGGCCCTGACGCTGGACCGGACCGACGGCGTGACGAAGCTGATCCTGGAGCCTCAGACCGACCGGATCCTCGGGGTCGGGATCGTCGGCGCCCGGGCCGGCGACCTGATCAGCGAAGGGGTGCTCGCGGTGGAGATGGGGGCCACGGCCAAGGACTTGGCTGAATCGGTCCATCCCCACCCCACCCTCTCGGAGACCCTGATGGAGTGCGCCGAATCCTTCTACGGTTTCTCCGCCAGCGCCCTTCCCCGGAAATCCCGACCCGCCGCCGGCCGCTCCTGAGGAAATAGGACATTGGGATGAACGAATCGTCATCCCGAAGTCATCCTGCCGTTAATCCCCCGAAGTACTCTTTCCCTTGGAAGCCATGAGATCAGCCGCCGATCGCCAAGGCGCTGTTCGCGCTGTTCTTGGTCCTCTTCGCCGTGTCCCTGATCGCGGGACTGGCGCGAGGCCGGGCTCCGAGGGCATCAGGCGGATCTAAACGGCTGTTCAACCAAAGGAGGCGACCATGACGACGGAAAAAGGAACGCTCGGGAAGATCAAGGACAAACTGTCCGAAGCGATTCAGAGCGCGGGGGATCTGGTCGAGACGGCGGCCCGGGAGGCCGGCGAGGCGATCAGCGGCGTCGCCCGCGCCACCGGAAAGGCCGGAGGGGCCCTGATCGAGTCGGCCGCGGAGGTGCTCGGCGAAATCATCCGGGCCGGCCGGGAGGTCGGCAGCGACCTGGGCCAGGTCGCCAAAGGAGCCGTCATCGGGACGCTCCGGGCCATCGGGGCGACCGGGAAGGAGGCCCTCGATGCGATCCAGAGGGTGTCGGAGAGGGGCATCCAGACGGCGACTGCCGTCGGGGCCGACATCGTGAAAGTCGCCCAAGGGGTGGTCGAGGGGACAATTGAGGTCGCCGGGAAGCTGGGGGTCAGCGTCTCGGAAGCGGCTTCGGAAGCGGCGACCGCCGTCGTGAAAGCGGCCTACGCGATCGGAGCGGAGACCGGGGACAAGGTCAAGAGCGCCGTGACCGGAACAATCGCCGGCGTCAAGGTGGTCCTCAAAGAACCGTTCAAGAAGAAAGCGGCCTGAAACGCGAATGGTGGAGAAACGATAAAAAGGAGGAACAAGTCATGGCACAGCAAAATCAGCAGCAGCAACAGCGGCAACAACAGAATCAGCAGCAACAGCAGGCTCAGCAGAAACGGAACCAGCAGCAGAAGCAACAGCAGAAGCAGCAGAACCAGCGAAGCAGTCAACAGTAAAAACGAGCGCTGAGGAAATGAGATGAGAAAGCCCGTCCGCTGGATCCGGATGGAAGTGGCCGCCTGTCTCTTTCTAAGCGCGACGGCCGCCTGGGCGGTCCCGGAGCCGGCGTTGGCGCCGGTTCCGGGCCTCCCCCGGCCGCTGCTGATCCAGCGCTCAGAGGAAGGGTTCTCTCTGTTCCAGCGGGAGGCGCGGCGGGCGCCGCCGGCTGATCCGGCCAGGCCAAAGCAGCCGGACCCTTTCCGGGAATCAGCCGCAGCGGCCCGATACCTCCAGACCCAATCCTAAACTTTCCCTATCCTGGGTACTATCCTGGGTACCGTTTCCAAACGTGCCGGGTTCATCGGATCAAACCTGACACTTCTGGAAACGGTACCGTTGCTCCTAGTTGGCGAGCTTGAATTTAGTTCGGCGTCTGCAGAGAATCTACCACTTCGATGCCACACCTTTGGGCCGTTTCCTCAAGGTTGGCATGAATATAATACCTACCGATTATTTCAGCAACCTTGACCCTTAAAGAGTCTCGGTAATAAACAAATCTTTGGGAATCACCATCGAGTTCAATTTCCGGCAATGGCATGAAGAACCGCCCGCCGTCACAAGCCACGAAAGTCAGCTCCTTTAATCCAACACCGCCGACTTTAAGATAAACCGGATAGGACGACGTATGTTTGTCAGGAAAAACTCTGGTCCACTCCTCAGAAAAATCGCCTCCCGACTGGGTTTCTCCGATTTTAATTTGAAACATATTATCCACTTCGGACATCCATACTTCTGCATGACCTACGAATTCTTTCCGCCAAGAGTGCTCGAGTAGCGACTCGAATCCCGTCAGATTTTTATCAACACTTGTAATCAGAATAGGATCTAAATCGACTTCCGAGCCTTTTAACTTCAACTGCGCTCTAAGCAATAGAAAATCGGGAGATCGCCATTCCTTGACGTTGTCTAGTCCGAGAGCGATTGCGTGACCCGTTCGGAGATTGGTCAGGCTGATGACTGATTTGTCAACTTTTCCAACCTTCCAACGATCGTCAACCGGCTGGAATCTGCGACTACTGCCCGTATCCAAACAGACCGCTCTAGGCCTAATTCGGATATCCCTACCTTCCCACGCTTTGGCCTTTTCTTTCTTCATTACTGAGCACCAAACCTTTTATTTAAAAACCCTTTCCTGTGCGCAAATCCTTGTCCAAAGCAGTTACTGAACTCCAGAAAGCTCTCAAATCTGCAGGAGCAACAACTTTTAATTCGTCCAATTGCCCATCGGTCGATGCGGGCAAATCAAGCAGTACCTCCTGGGTACCGTTTCCAAACGTGCCGGGTTCAACCGATTCGGAACCCGGCACTCCCGGAAATGGTACCTGTAAGTATTCGGAACCCGGCACTCCCGGAAATGGTACCTGTAAGTAGGTACAACCGATTCGGAACCCGGCACTCCCGGAAATGGTACCTGTAAGTATTTGAAACTGCTGCTTCAGAACTGCCAGATCAACGACGTAAGTCTTTGTGTTGCCTACCGAAGCCCATTCGACCTGTTCGCAAAAGCCACGTCTCGTACAGAGTGGCTGCCCCGCTAGGATTCGAACCTAGATAGCCAGATCCAGAATCTGGAGTCCTACCGTTGGACGACAGGGCAAAATAGGACTAGGACCCCCACATTATAGCGGGATTTCTTGAGGTTCGCCCCCGGAAATCCCCTCTGCAGGGCCGGTTACGCCGGGCAGAGGGTGGCGGCGGCTTGCCGAAGGCGGGGGATCACCCGCTCCCGCCCAGCCACCTCCAGAATGTGGAAGAGGGAGGGACCGACCGAGCGGCCGGTGACCGCCACCCGGGCTGGGTGGATCACCTCTGCCGCTTTGATGGAGCGGATTTCTGCCAGTTCCCGGCAGGCCGCTTCCAGTTGGTCTGAGGTCCAGTTGGATAGCTTCTCCAGGCAGGCGGCGTATTCCTGCAGGATCTCGGCCACCCCAGGCTGCTTGAGGCGCTTCTCGACCGCTTCCGAGTCGAAGGGGATCTCCTTCGTGAAGAGTCCCTGGGTCTGCCGGCAAAGGTCCTCCACCGTCTCGGCCCGACTCTTGTACAGCTCGATCACCTGCCCCACCCAGGCCGGGTTGAGCTCGTCGGACCACCACCCTTTCGCTTTGAGGTTTTCCTCCACGAGGGGTTTCAGCTGAGGGAGGGGAGCTTCCTTCATATAGAGGGCGTTCATCCAGCTGAATTTCTTCAGGTCGAAGATCGCGCCGGTCTTGCCGATCCGTTTCAGATCAAACGCCTCGGTGATCTCCCGGATCGTCATCTTCTCCCGGTCTCCGCCGGGGGACCAGCCCAGCAAGGAGAAGAAGTTGACCACCGCCTCGGGGAGAAAGCCCATCAGCCGGTATTCCCGGATCGCGGTGGCGCCGTGCCGCTTCGACATCCGGGAGCGGTCGGTCCCCAGGATCAGCGGGATGTGGACGAACTGGGGGATCGGGAGCTTTAGGGCCCGGTAGATCAGCAGCTGCTTGGGGGTGTTGGAGATGTGGTCGTCCCCCCGGATCACATGGGTGATCTTCTGGTCGGCGTCGTCGATCACGCAGGCGAAGTTGTAGGTGGGGGTGCCGTCGGACTTGATCAGCACCTGGTCCTTGATCTCCAGGGTGTTGAACCGGATCTCCCCGTGGACCGCGTCGTCAAACTCGATGATCTGCCCGGGGGTTACCTTGAAAACGATCGCCTGGCCGTCCCGGACCGCGGTTCCCTCATTCAGAAGTTTCTCCGCCTCGGCCCGGTAGCGGTCCAGCCGCTTGCTCTGGTAGGTCACCTCCCCGTCCCAGGTAAGCCCCAGCCATTGGAGCGAGCCCAGGATCTCCTCCAGGAACTCTCTCTTGGAACGGGCGGCGTCGGTGTCCTCCACCCGCAGCAGGAACTGCCCCTGGTGGCGGCGGGCGTAGAGCCAGTTGAACAGGGCGGTCCGGGCGGAACCGACATGCAGGTTCCCCGTGGGGCTGGGCGCGAAGCGGGTCCTCACCTCCACTGGAGAAACTCGCTCACAGGCCGACCTGCACCCGGTAGGTCACCTTCACCTCCCCGTCTTGAGGAACCGGCACATCGAAACGCAGGGTGTGGGCATCCACCTTCGTGAAGGGGTGGCTGTTCCGGATCACCTTCCAGTTGCCGAAGATCGGTTCCATCAGCGCGACGGTCACCGCCTCCTTCTTGTGGTTGCGCAGGGTAATCTCCCACTCCGATTCGTGGAGGTTGCTTGTGATGGCCTTGTAGTCGGTCTGAACTCGGTCGGCGACGACATCGAACGCCTCCCCCACCTCCAGCCGGACCTCCTCATCCTTCGGGGTGTGGTCGATCCGGTCCTCCCCGATCAACTGGAGTTGGCCGGAGCCGTCCCGCTTGTAGAGCCGAACGATCCCGGCCGGCAGCGGCATTCCCAGGCCGCTTTCCTTCTCATTCTTGAAGCGGACGGTCACCTTAACCGGCTGTTTTTCGATCCGCTCCTGAAACCGGTAGGTGAAATAATGCTGCAGGCCATAGAGGAGGAACTCCTTCCGGACCGGAATCCCCTCGCTCTCCAGCAGGCCGATCTGTTTGGTCTGCATCTGTTTGAGCGTCGTGGGGCGCTGCAGGTCGTAGATGTGGTACTCGAAGAAGGCCTCCTCCTGAAAGGCGCTCGCCTGCCGGGCCTTCAAGCTCTCCATCGCCATCATGGCGAACTGGTCCCGCTGACGGTCCTGCGCCCGGTGGATCTGGCCGGCAACCAGCTTCAGCTTCGCGTCGCGGTAGGCGGCCCCCGACTTGTTGTCCACGGTCACCCAGCCGGCCAGGCCGGCCGAGGTGTCGGTCTCATCCAGCGTCATCACATAGTCGGCCGACCAGGTGATGTTGTTGGTCAGGTACGAGACCTCCAGGGTCTGGGGCTCGGCGGCGCGGTTGTCGTAGGTCCAGGTCAGAGTCGGCTTGTCAATCAGGTTCTCCGGCAACTCCGGCAGCACCTGAACGCCGGGGTGGCCCAGGTAAATCTCCGAGCCGACCTGGTAGATCGGCCCCTGGTTGTTGCTCAGCAGAGTCGCCTCAACCGTCTCCTTGCGGTCCTGGTATTGCTTCCACTCGATCAACTTGATCTTCTTGCCGACATATTTGTCCAGCAGTTTGGCCGGGCTCATCAGGTCGTACTCGTAGTTCTGCTCCAGCACCTCAAAGTCGTCCGAGGCGTTCAGGGAACGGGCCCGGACCGTGACCGGCATGATGCTGGAGGCGACATCCATGAAGCGCAGCTCCCCCTCCCCGGCCGGCAGCCGGACGGTCCGGACATCCTTGACCAGCCCCAGGTTGCCGTTGTAGACCGTCACCTCCACCGCCGACTGGTCCGCCTCGGTGCTGCGGATCGGCGCCGCCTGGGCCGGGCCGCCGGCCCACAGAGCAACCGAGAGTGCCATTCCCAACCCCAGACGATGTTGGGTCATGCTTCCTCCTGGTCCGCTTCGTACTCCCCTTCCCCGGTCTCCCGCAGTCGTTCCCGCACCTCATCGAAGAGGCGGCTCTCCAGCTTGCCGCCGGAGGATTTGACGAGCACCTCCACCTTTTTGGCGGCCCCTTCCAGCGACTTCTTGCACTCCCGCACGAGGGCCACCCCCTCCTCGAAGCGCTTCAACCGCTCCTCAAGCGGCAGGTCGTTCCCCTGCATCTCTTCGACGATCGCCTCCAGCCGCTCCAGCGATCCTTCAAACCCGCTCTTCTTCGATTCCTTCGCTTTCGCCATTTCTATTCCTCCACACGGCTTCTGATTGTACCCCGCCGCAGGCGGGTCTCCAGAACTTCTCCGGGCCGGACCTGATCGGCCC
>Ga0210019_1002278_pt1 | contig 18846 bp, 27 predicted proteins | sample CryGeyCG2114_020_2_FD_183969 | JGI IMG/M metagenome (GOLD analysis project Ga0210019, IMG submission 183969) | Groundwater microbial communities from aquifer - Crystal Geyser CG11_big_fil_rev_8/21/14_0.20 (SPAdes) (version 2) | ecosystem: Environmental > Aquatic > Deep subsurface > Groundwater ...
TTATATTTTCTGTGCCTAAACATAAAAGAAATATAAAATTAGAAATCTTTGATTCATTAAAGCAATTTTTTTGGAACAAACCATTCTTACTTTTGATAATTTCAATTATTACTTTTAATTTATTTGGAAAAACAGATTATAACCTGTTATCTTCAATTTTTTTCATTATATCAGATATTATTTATGCTAAATATATTATTTGGAAAATAGACAGACCTTCATTAGTATATCACATATTTGCAATTATTTTAATGATTATATTTACTCTTATTTCTTTTTTTAAAATGATTCATGATTATGAAAAAATGAGTTTTGTTTTTGTTTTGGGTGTTTTATTAATTTTCTTATTCTTTGTTATTCTCTCGTTTACTTTCTTTTGGTTTAATAAACCATCTAACAAGCATAAATGTTTAAAATGGATTTGGTTAGTTAGTTCTTATTTATATTTTTCTTTTTGTTTAATAATATTTTTTGCATTTTTATATGCAATTTTTAATTATACAGGCAATTATTTAGCAGTAATAAATGATAATATAAATATTTCATCTCCTTGGGATTACGTATATTATAGTTTAGGCACGTATTATTCATCCTCTTATGGAGAAATATATCCTATAAGCGCGCCATTAAGATTAATTTCTTCATTAGAAATAATAGTTGGCTCCGTTGTACATATAATCCTCTTAGGTATTCTCATCTCAACATACTTAAATAGTAAAAAATGAAAATTTTTAAAGTTTTGATTCATTACTTTTTATTGTGGTGAAACTCTTAAGGGCATACATTGCTGGGTTAATATTTCCTGCAACAATACTCTCATTAGCGCTGATAGTGCTAAACTTTGCAGGATTGCTCTTCATCATAGGAATAGTACCAGTATACGCAATACCACTGATTTGGGGATTCTGGAACGTTTTATACTTCGCAGTGGGCAAGAAGTGCCAGATTAAAAACCAGAACAAAAGATTATGGGCAACAGGAGCAACACTCGGATTCCTGCTCGCACTGACATTAATCTTTGTGCTAAGAATCCCGGCAATGATAGGAATCACCGGATACCTGCAAATCATACCATTAGTCACAGCAACAATAATTTACGGAATATTCTGGAGATACATAGTCAAACCGCTTAACCGCGTTCTAGGACTAAAAGATTAAAAATTATTGCAGAGAGTACAAGTAACCGTCATTGGACGTGAAGTAAAGCGTGCCGTCCGAGCCCATTGCAGGAGAAGCCTCAGAAATTCCGCCGCCAGTCTCATAAACCCACTTCAAAACGCCGGCATTATCAACAGCGTACATGTTGCCATTAATTGAGCCGAAATAAATAGTCCCGTCCTTGTCAGCAACAGGGAAAGAAGGCAATCCCACACCCGAAGTGCTGTAATCCCATTCCACTTCACGCGTTGAAGGATTAACAGCAGAGATTAACCCAGCAGAATTGCCAGCGTAAATCATACCATCAGGACCAATAACCGGACTAATAATGCCGGACAATTCAGGCATGACTCCACCCTGGCAAGGAGGCAGAGGAGGCAAACCGCAAGACTGGCCAGAACCCGCACCACTATCAGACGGTCCAAGCTTCCAGTCAAGAGTCCCATCAGGGAATAACACGATAAGGTAAGGAGACGCGGATAATACAATCTCGCCATCACCGCTGATTACAGGAGTTCCAACGCGCATAACTCCAGTGTCATAATTCCAGCGCAACTCACCACTAGGAGTGAATGAGTAAACTTTCCCGTCCTCACCGCAATGAGCATCACCCCCTCCAAGGTAAATGAAACCACTACTGTCAATGCTTGCAGGATAAGAAACGCACCCGCTAGTTTCATACTTCCATTTCAGAGTGCCATTAGGATTAATCGCGTAAAAATAATGGTCCCAGCTGCCCTGATAAATTGTCCCGTCAGAACCAATAGTCGGGCCGAACAAAGCATCACTGCCAACCTGAAACTCCCAAATTTCAGCACCATTCACAGAATTAAGGGCTCCGATAAAACTCTGGCCAGCAAAATATATTACTTTTTCATCATTTGAGAGTGCAGGCCCCTGAACACTATTATAATCCTCTTTCCACAATTCGCTGCCATCAGGATTCAGTGCAGTAATTCCCTCATCACTGCCAACGTAAATAACCCCATTACTTCCGATTATGACGCTGTTCGGAGGAGGAGCGCCCGCGTTGCCGCTGCCAGTTTTAATTTTCCACTTCAAATTGGCTTCAGCCGGGCCGCTCACATTGGCAAAACCTGTATGAAAATAATTCCCGCGGAACATTGTCCAGGGAATAGAATCCTCAGGAGCAGAAGCAGAGAATGAAGCATTAAATTCCCCTCCTGACTGCTCAGCAGCAGACGAATCAGGAAAAACCAGTAATTTAACTGTGCCGATAATAACAATTACTATTATGAAAATGATTAACCACTGCTGCCAAAATATTTTCTGCTTCATTGCCTGCACAATTTCAAGATTTTGTTGAAATATAAATATTTCATTCGCGAGCAGATTTTTAAATAAGCCAAGACTGACATTTTATTTATGAATAAGGCTGCATTCGTTGCTGTTCTAGTGCTTATTTGCGGATGCACAAATAATAATTATGACAATGTGAGCCCGAGTACTCTTACAATTTATCCTGTTTATGGAGGGGAGTGCACTGTGAATGAAGCGTGCACTGTGGAAGTTGCTGAAGCGTATGGAGGAAGCGAGCCTTACACTTTCCAGTCTGACTCTTACGCTACTGGTGCGCCTCCAATGGGAATGATTGTTTCAATGGACGGGACATTAACCGGGACTCCGACAATGGAAGGGGATTACGAGTTCGGCGTGTGCGTGACAGATGCCACAAGCACTTCAGAATGCACGCAGACAGAAGTGACAATTGCTCCTGACAACAGCGCTTCTGCAATTATTGACTCACTCACCTGCGCATTCATTAACTCAAACACTTACGGGAACGCTAAAGAATACAATTTCAGGATAACAGCGTCAGGCACAGCATCAGGCCCAGTAGGTGCTGAAATATATGTAAGCGGCGACATGAGAGGGGAAAACAGCGTAATACCAACCACTGTTATTGATTCATGGACTGGCGCGTCAGAACTCCAGCTGGCAGCCAGGGGTTCAGGCAATTCTCAAATTACTGGCTGGAGCATTACAGGAGTGAATGACATTACTGACTATTTCGGCGGAGCGCTCAGCCCTTGGGATACTTTTGAAGTGCACGTGTACGTATTCATTAATGACGGATTGGCGGCAAGCGATTACGCAACAGTCACTTGCGTAAGGCAATAAAAAAAAATTATTATTCTGTTAAATTAAATGTCCAGGTTATTGTGCCTGTTCCTGAATTATTTATGCTCTCGCATGCGAACATGTCTTCAGGAGGGTATTGGGTGAATGTTTTTGAGCCTGACAATTCAGCATCGTAAATTACGTATTCAATTATTGCCCCTTCAATTTCAATTTCAGAATCATCTCCGTAAGTGTAAGGGCTTATTCCAGCGCAGCCTGAAGTCGTTGTTCTAGTGAAATGCTCGGCCATAATGCCTGACATTGAAGGGTAATTCCATTCAATATCATATTTTCCATCACTTTTGACTGTAATAGTTGCTGTCACTTCATCAGTGTTTGAAGCACTAAATTCACGGTTATTACTAGTGTCTGTTGCAATTAACCCCTTGCTGCCAATTGGGGCTTCAGGATTTAAACAAGTCTGCATGTACTCGTAATGACTTGACATGTCTTCGCTGCCAGATAATGTGTAAGTTCCTGTCCCTTTATAGTGATAAACTGTTTCCCAGTTAAGCCATGATAATATGCCATTGTCCGCTTCTGCTGCAGTGTCAGGCACTAAGTTTACTGTAAAACTCTGCACAATGTCCAGCGTTTGAATGCACGTTTCATCCTCACCCAGTTCTTCATTGCAGTTGCAGGATACTTGATGGGATACCTGCACTGTTATGCTGCCTGCGCCCCCGCATAAGTCATGGCTGACTTCAGTTCCTCCTGCCTGTTCGCAGACAGTCCGCGGCATTAAGTTATAAGCGGGCGCGCAGCATATGCTGCACTCTTCCAATTCACTGCATAATAATTCTTCATGCCATACTCCTCCGTAGCCGTACTCTTCCCCGCATAACACCTGCGTTGTCTCAGCGCAGAAAGGGGTGCAGCAGCCGCTCTTGCATTCATCAACTTCTGAACAACTAGTTGCTGCAAAGGTTCCTCCAGATTCAGTACATGCCTGCTCGTTTTCCGCGCTTGTGCAGAATGGAACGCAGCAATTAACTGTCAGAGAATCCTGCTCATCAGCGCCCGGCACTGTTGTGCAGCCTAATGAGATTATTATTAAAATAAGCAATATTGCCTGATAATGTTCCATGAGTTAAAAAATTATAATATTCCAATAGCTAATAAACATTGCGCTCAAAATAATAGCTTCTTATTGAAATTATTGGCTGGGATGAATTTGAATAATCTTTATAAAAATTACGCTTATTGTTTAGTTTCATACAATGGCAAAGGGTTTCAGCATAGACAAGGACAAAATAATTAAAATATTGAAAGATTCGGCAATAAGCGCTTACATTGACGTTGTATGCTTGTCTGTTGCGAAAAACATTAATTCAATCGCACTCTTTAAAAAATTTGTAAGCGAGATTGAAAACCCTAATGATGTAATAATAAATTCTCTGGGAAAAACGACGATAACAATGTTACTGCACGAGAAATTATTGGAAAAAGCGAAAAACGTTTTCTCAAAAGAGATAAGGGACATAAATGTTAAAACCGGGGCAATTTTTTTAAAATGTCGTAAAGATGTTAACACCACTCCTGGAATCACTGCTTACTTGTCATCATTATTCGCTGACAAGAATGTTGCAATTTATGAGATGATATCAACTTACACTGATTATGTAATAGTTATTAATGAGAAAGAAACCTTCAGAATGGCTTCATATATAAAAAAGAGTTTGGGGTGTTAAATTAAATGACTATACAGCAGGCAGTTAAAAAATTTTTAAGGGAGCAGAAAGTCAGGAAAATACTTAAAACCAGTGAGATTGGCGCAACAACAGACCTCATACTTTTTAACATAAAAAGGAACAGTTCCTCAATCGCTGCTTATGACAATTTAAAAGTGGAAATGATTAAGACAAGCAATCACATAAGGGGTGCTGCTGGCGAAAGGTATATTACAATACTTGTAAACGAGACTTTCTATGATTACATATTAAACATTTTCAGGGACAACATTATTTCTGTCCAGAAAAAGGTTGCATGCATATTACTTGACTGCTCGAACACTGACAATGTTTCAGGGATAATAACTTATATTACTTCACTGCTTGCGGAAAAAAATATTAATATGCACGAATTTTTCACAAGCCAGGATGACATGACTTTAATAATTGACGAAAGCAAAGCATTCGAATACGTTGATGAGCTTAAAAAGAAACTTAACGCTTAAATTCGTGGTTGTTAAAGAAAACTAAAATGTTTTAAATTCCTGATTATTTTTTTATTGTTTATGAAGTATTGGTTATTATTGGTTGTTGTTTTTTGCTGTGTTAATTTTGGTTGTTCTGAAATGACTAATGCGCAGGCACTGGCAGGGATTAAGGACTGCATATTGGATGTGCAGAACTGCGATTGTTCAATTTTTGAAGGGCATGAATCAGAGTGCGAGTCGCAGGTGAGTATTGGAAAAGCCTGCTTAATGGATTTGACTGCTCCTGAATGCAATGATATTGACTTAAGCATGCTGGATTTAAGCGCTGAAGGTGCTGAGTTAAAGGCATGGATTGAGGACACTGTCCATTCCTACCTGCCAAGCATTGAATCATGCGTGAATTTGGAAGCTGGCTGCGATTGTTCGCAGTTCCCTAAAGGGATTGACGAGTATTGCGAGAATTTCGGCACAAAACAATCAGCCTGCCTAAACGAGTACGATTTGGAGGCGTGCAATTTCCTAGAGAATCAGGATATTGAAGTATTCCCTTCGTGGACTCCTGCGTGGGTGAGGACTTTGCTGGAACCATTAGTCCGCCCTTTGGTTGAGTTCAGGCAGGAAATGATGAGAAGTGCGGCAATAGGTTCTGCCATGGCTTCAGTCGGGGAATGCTTTGCAGACCCTTACAATTGCGACTGTTCAAGCATTAATTATTATACTATTAGAAGCGACTGCGAGCACAGGGCTGACCTGATGAAGAATTGTTTGGATTACAGGGACTGCGCATTAAATGGCGAGTCGCCTGCTGACTGCGAAGGGAAGAATTACTGCACTGAATTGGTAAATATGCCTTTAGTGCCTGAAGCAACTCCTGATTTCATGAAACCTTTAATTGAACCAATAGTATTGCAGAACGTGTGCCCTATGATGACAGGGTGGCCTTATGATTATGGAAATTACGCAGCGTGCGAATAATCCATTTCACAAATTATTTCTTATGTAATTGCCTACCTGAATTGCCTTGTATGTTAGGCTTATCTCATCCTGCTCTAATCTTATCATGCCTAATTTAACTAATTTGTTCAATCCTGCCTCATAATCTTTTTTAGTAACTGCATCACTTATGTAGAAGTAAACTTTTTCAGAATTAATGCTTGAATTTGAGATTTGGTTGAAAATAATCATTGCATTCATATCACTGAGAACAGTAATTATTAAATTGTTAATCTCGTCATCACCTAATACTTGCTCTAAATTGCTGTCCATTAAATATTAAAAGAAATTATAGGGTTTAAAAAGTTTTTTTTAGTAAATGAATGGCAGTAATTTCTTGGTTTTCTCCATGTAATTCTTGTAGCCTTTAAGTTTCTCAGACAGGAGTGATTCCTCATACATTATCTTGAACAATACGATTACAATGTAAGGTATCAGCCATAATAGTGCGAAGTAAGCGGATGCCAATAATGGCAATCCTATCATGAATAGTATTCCTGCCAAATCCATGGGGTGCCTTATTAGTTTGTAAGCGCCGAAATCAATTAATTTATGCTTCTTCTTCACTTCTATCTTCGGCGAGTAATATTCGCCCAAGTTCCTGTTTGCAAGGTAAGTTAGGATTAAAATTATTAAGTAAATAGTCCATCCAATGTAATTGTAAATTTTATTAACTGCGTTGTCGAACAGTATTACTTCAAAGATTACTGTGCTTATCATAAAAACCTGCGCCAACACTATTGCAAGTGTTGTCCAGTGGGTTCCTTTCTTCTCAGCAAATTTGTACGATGGTATGAATCCCCTTGCTATGAACGTGACTGCCTGAAGCAACACTATTGTTACTATTGCATAAATGAATCTTACGTTGTCAATTAAATTAACCATTAATGAAATTATTGTCCCCAGTATTTAATAAGATTTTGCTATGAATAATTCCTCATGCCCTGTCTTATTGCAGTTAGGGCATTTTCCTGAGCCTTTCGAGTTAATGCTTGTGCCGAAACCCTCGTATCCCTCATTCAGGTTCACTAACGCGTTGTAGCATTTCTGGTTGCCGCACCAGTACATTTTGGCTATCTTCTTATTTTCCATAATGCCCTTGATTTCTTTCTTATTATTCGTGAATATTATTGAATCCTTTAATTTTTCCCGGCTCTTATCCAGCATGTCGTTTTGTATTTTGTCCAGCATTTTTCCAATACTTTTCAAATCATTAATTTTCATTGTCGTCTTAGCGTCACTGAACCTTGCGCGAATCACTAACTCCTTATTTTCAACTTCCCTTGGCCCGATTTCCATTCTTAAAGGCACTCCTTTGACCTCCCAGTCATTGAATTTCCTGCCTGGAGTTATGTCGCGCGCGTCCAGGTGCACCCTTAACCCTGAACTGGTTAATTCCTTTTTCACTTTCTCAGCTGCTTCCCATACCTGCTGCTCTTTGCCTTTGAATATTATTGGTATTATCACTATTTGTATTGGTGCAATTCTTGGCGGGAGTATTAATCCTTTATTGTCGCCGTGCTCTGAAATCATTGCTGCAAGGAATCTTCCGCCGTTCCCTGTGCATATCATCCATGCGTAATCCTCTTTGCCTTTCTCGTCCTTGAATTTTATGCCAAATTTTTTCGCGTATGCCTGGCCGAGATTATTCGCGCTTCCGTTCTCCATTACTTTCCCGTCAGGCAGCAAGGAGTAATACTCGTAAGCTCCGACTGCGCCGGGGAAGCATTCCCATACTGGCTTGTTAACCCTGAACGCTGGCAGTGCCAGCATTTCCTCAAACATGTAATCAAGAAATTTAACGTGCAGTAACAATTCCTTTTCTGCCTCTTTCTTAGTGGCATGGCAGGTGTGGATTTCGAACCAGTTAGTGATTTCCCTGTCCCTGATTAAGGGGCGGGTTTGCTTGGTTTCGTACCTGAAACTGCTGACTGTCTCGTACATCCTTATTGGCAAATCGTTGCGCGTCCTAACCCACTGCGCGTATAAAGGGTAAATTGCAGGCTCTCCTGTGGGGCGGAGCGCTCCCTGCACTTTGTCATCGCTTCCTGCAATGACTTTGTAACCTTCTTCCTTGAATCCTTCCCACCATACCTTGTTAATCTTGCAGTACTTCATGGGCACTATTTGCGGGAAGTACACTTCTTCTATTCCGTGCTCATTGAATAATTTGTCCCACTCGTTGCGCAAAAATTTCATTATTTTCAGGCCGTAAGGCATCCATACGAACATTCCTTTCATGTCATAACTTGTGTCAAGGATTCCTGCAGCGCTTAACACCTGATTATACCATTCGCTGAAATCTTCCTTACTCTTTATTACTTCGTAAGTGCTGTCTTCCCTTACCATATCTGAATTTTAAAAAAAGGACGGGATTTTATAAAACTTTCAATTCAGTTTCTTCTTCATCACTAATTCGCCGATTAATTTGCCTTCTAAATTGTGGATATTGCATTTTTTGATTAAATTTTTCCTGAAAATGAACCCTAACAAGTATTCCTGGCTCGTAATTTCAGGCCCTTTCTCTTCAGGATTAAACGGCGGGAGTATTGTGAATGTCCTGTTGTCTTTCAGCACTCCTTTAAGGAATACTCTTTTCCCTTTCAGGTACGGGTGCGTGTGCCCCATTATTAAATGCTTGGCATCAGGGGCGTAATCGTAATCCCCGTGCATGAACGCGCAATCATTAATTTTCATTAACGGGGGGAACATTTCATGGTCATGATTGCCCCTGAGAACTACTATTTTCACGACTTTGCTTAATTCTTTTTCAAAATTGTCAACTTTTTCGCCGCCCATTCCGAAGTTGAACAAGTCCCCTGCCACGATTAACAAGTCTGCTTTTGCATTTTTTACAATTTTTTTAGCTGAAGAGATTAAAGAGTTAATATTAGTGGTTTCGTCTGATAAGTGCAAATCACTTATGACTATTATTTTCTTGCTCCTGATTTTTAGCAGTACTGCCCCTGCATTTTTTATTATCTCTTCGTTCATTGTCTTACAATTATATTTGATTAAGGAAATCTTTATGAAGATTACGATAATACTTATAGATTATGGCTGACGAATTTGATGTTATAATCGCTGGCGCGAGTATTAGCGGATTATGCATGGCTAATTATTTGGCAAATAAGGGCATTAAAATTTTAATAGTTGATTTGAACAGGATTAAAAGCATTGGCGAGAGTGTTGGCGGTAAAATTTTGACTGAGGAAGCTGTTACTTTCCTGAAAAACACTTTCAATATCAGGATTCCTGCAAAATTTGTTGAGAAAAAAGTTGACAATACGAGCATTGGGCTGATTAAGGGCAGTGAATTATTAATAGGCACTGATTATTATATTATTAACAAGAAATTATTATCCTCTTACTTGTTGGGCAAAATTATTGACTCTGAAAACGTGACACTTCTTGAAAGGCATAACATTATAGGATTATTGGAGGATGACAGGTTAATTAATGGTTTGAAAATAAAGGATATGTCAAGAGGGATAGTTAAGGAAGTGAAGGCGAAAATTGTTGTCGATTCCAGCGGTTCGACTGCTTTTATCAGGAGAAAAGTCATGAAAAACCGCTTCTTTCCAAGGGATATTAACGAGTTTGACAAGGCTGTAGTGTATGAGGAAATTATAGAATTAAATGATGAAAAAATTAAGCATCCAATGTTTTATTTTGACCCTTCTAATTTGAAGTCAGGCTATTTCTGGATAATTCCTGAAGATGGCAGCAGGATTTGCGTGGGTATTGGGGTTCAGGGCAAAAGCGACAATATTAAGAAATTGTTCGATTCCTACAAGAACCAGTTAATTAGTTCTGAAAATGCCAAAATAATTGAAAAAGGCAGCGGCATTATCACTTTAAGGCGCCCTTTGAACAGTTTTGTTTACAAGAATGTCATGCTGGTTGGCAGCAGTGCGTGCCAGGTTAATCCCATCATTGTAAGGGATATTAGTTTCGGCATAAAAGGGGCTTACTATGCAAGCAAGGCTGTATTGAACGCGTTAAAGAGTGATGAAATTAAAACTTCAAATTTATGGGATTACAATATTAATTTTATGAGGGATGTCGGCGCAAGATGCGCTTTGCTTGAAGGTGTCAGGGATTTCTTTTCAAGTTTAAGCACTGAAACTTTTGATTTCATAATAATGAATGAAGTGATTACTTCCGGATTGATTGAAAATATAGGCACTAATTTAAGGAGAAGGGATGTTTTGTTTAATACTGCTAAATTATTCCTGAAACCAAGATTATTGCACAAAATTATCAAATTGTCAAATTACTCCAAGAGGATGGAGGAGTACTATAATAATTATCCTGCGTATGATGATTTTAACACTTGGAAAATTAAATTAAACAACGAATTAAAGAATATAAGAGAGTCATTCTTCGTTTAATTTCTTCATGACTTCGAAAGTTTCAGCGCACGCATTGCATTTGAATGTTTCAACCAAGTTAAAGCATAATTCTTCCTTGGCGCTGTAATCATCCTGCAAAGGGATAACACCCATGGAAGTCATATCTTCCCCGCACTTAGAGCATTTCATACCTAATACATTACACAATATATATGAGTATTTAAATATTACTCACCACTAACCAGTTCACAATATTTTCTTTGCAGAGTATAATCCAATAACTGCTTTCACAACTCCTTTCTTCGGAATGTTGTCCCTGCCAATAATTAAGCATCCTTTATTGTCGGTTTTTCCGATTAAGGCGTTGTTGAAGAATATTTTAACTCCTGAAATTTCTTTATTGTCCCTGTCAATTACTTTAAAAATAATATTGTTTTCTTTTTTCCTGATTTTAATCTCCATCCTTGAGCCTTCAGTGAATGCTTCGTTCAATTCGTCCAAGAAATTCATAATAAAATGTTATAATACTGCCAGCATTTATAAATAATCCTTGCCTTAATTTTTTTATTATGAATTCAAAGCAGGAGCGCGCTAAGAAGGCAATAATGAAAGTTTTGAACAGGGAAGTTTCCAGCCATGTTGAGGATTTTTCTGAAAAAATTGAAAGCATTGCAGGGAAATTAGTGCACCGCGGGAAGAGCATGAATTTGGACTTGTCCAAAATTATAGGTTTACTGCAGAGTTTAAGGATTGTCAGGAGGAAGAAGATAAAGAATCATGAGAAAAAATTAGTATTATCCATTATTATTGCTTCAATTATTGTCACAAGCATTGGATTATTTCTGAAAAGCTACCATAAAATTAAGGAAGGCAGCACTGCTGAGGAGAAGATAAGAATTTTTATTGAAAGTCTGGAATTGGACAAATTAAAAGATAATCCTGTTATTGCAAAAATCAGGAATGAAATTAAAGATTTAATGGTATAATACTGAAAATGATAGAAATTCGCGAAGATATTATTTCAAAGAGAATAGTTGTCATTAATGAAAACAGGAGATACAGGTATAAGAAAAAAGTCAGGTACGAGGTTGAACCTGGCGATGGATGCGTTTTCTGCCCAGGGAATGAGAATGAAACTCCTGCTGAAATCACGCGCACCGGCTCCAAAAATGAATGGAGCATAAGGGTTTTCAATAATAAATTCCCTATATTTGTTCCGCAAAAACCCACAAGCATTGGCAAAGGATTATACAATGCGTGGAAAGGGCACGGAGTTAATGAAATTATTGTCCTGACTCCAAAGCATAATGAGAGTCCTTTAAATTTCGGGCTGAAAAAGTGGTTTGAAATCCTGAAAATTTACAATGAAAGGACTGAGGAGAATTATAAAATGAAAGGCATTAATTACGTTTTAGTGCTTGAGAATCACGGCGTTAATTCAGGGGCAACTCTCCAGCACGCGCACGCGCAGTTAGTGTCTTTCCCTTTAATTCCGGAAGTTATCAAAAAGGAATCGGGCAGCTGCAAAAAAAAGTTGTGCTGCAAAATGATTGAAAAAGAATTAAAAAGCAACCGTTTAATCTTCAAGAACAAGGATTTCATAGTTTTTTCAAATTATGCAGGCAGGTTCCCTTTTGAAATCCATATTTATCCTTTCAGGCATGTTAAAAGCCTTGCAGTTTTAACTGATGACTGTATTCACTCGCTTGCGGAAGCGTTAATGATTGCCATGAAGGCTTACAAATCAGTTTTAAAGGAAATAGATTACAACATGGTTTTGCACACAGCGCCGAAAGGGAAGGATTATCATTTCCATATTGAAATTTATCCGCAAATTAACAGGTTCGGAAGCGTTGAATACGGCACTGACGTGAACATTAACACTGTCAGCCCTGAAACAAGCGCAAAAATGTTAAGAGATGCGTTAAGATGAGCATTGATGAATTATTAATTGACAAGAATATGAACCAGGTGATTAATTCATTAAATGAGACATTGGATGTTTTAAAGGATTTAACTCACCCTTTAAGGATTACTATGAATCCTGAAGAGAAGAAAAAGGATGAATTATTCAGGAGAGTCAGGGATTTAAGACTGGAAACTGAGAAATTAGTGCAGATAATGAATACTGACGATGCAAGGAAGGACTTGAAAACAATCAGGGAAATCACAAGCAAAGTTAAATCAATTGTTGAGGAAAAAAACCGCTTAAAAGAAGAAATAAGACTAATGAACGAAATCAAAGTTTAAGAACGTACTTATCAACTTTCTTCACAGCTTTCTCCCGCTCCTTCTGGTGGTTTGCCAAAAATATGTTTAACTTGTCCACCAATATTTGCTTTAATTCACCGGTGAGCATTTTCCCGCTCTTGTAATCCTCATAAATTTTTTTCAATTTAGTATCATTTTCTTCGAAAAAAGTAAGCCACTGGTAAGACACGTCAACATCAGGATTGCCTCCTTTCTTCCTGTGCTCTTCAACAGTTTCCCTGCCTCCGGAAAAAGCATACTTCATTACTTTCCTCCTTACTTCTTCAGGAGAATCAGTTGTGCAAACAGCGGCATTCGCCTCCGAAGAACTCATTTTCCCGCCAGGCCCTGTTAAAGGAGGAAGGAATACTGAATGAATAGCAGCAGGCTTGTAATAACCAATCTTAGGCAGCGCATCCCTTGCAACCCTAAAATGAGGGTCCTGGTCAATAGCGTAAGGTATTAAGCAGGGAATATTTTTCCCGGCCATTGCTGACGGGAGTATTGCAGGAACTGCCTGCATTGCAGTGTAAAAAATCTGCCCGATATTGTAACTGTTGTCAAAACCGAATGCTGCTTTAACTGTTGAAAAAGTTATTTTCTTAGCAATCCTGCACGCTTCCTTGTACATTAACCCTGCATGCTTAGTATCAATCAAGAATTTCGTCTTCTTAGGATTAAAACCAAGAGCTATAACATCCAGCATGTTCTCTTTCAAATAATTGGCAGTATCCTCAAAAGTTAATTTTTCCTTGAACAAGAATTTCTCCTCATCAGGGAACTGGAACCATAAATCCACATCAAACTTGTCCTGCAGCCACTTCGTGAACATCCAAGTAGTCAAATGCCCTATGTGGACAGGGCCTGAAGGGCTTCTCCCAGTGTATAAGAAGAATTTATTGCCTTTCTCGTACTCGTCAAGCACCCAGTTCAAATCCCTGTGCGAGAAAACTATTTTCCTCCTCAAATAAGGATGCAGTTCACCAGTGTGCTTCTTAATCCTGCTTAGTAATTTGTCAGTGATTTTTTCAGTGCCGAACTCTTTAATCAATTTCTCATAATCAATATCTCCTGACACTTCCCATGGTGTGACTTTCATAAACATTTTGAATATCCTGCGATTTTATAAAGGATAAGGTTCTTAAAAAGAACTTTCTCTTATCAATAGTTAGTTATGAAATTAATAAAAAATGTTAAAGGTTTTAAAGGTAATTTTATCGTGCCTGAAACAGTAACTGAAAAAGAGTATTTACTATTTGAATTAAGAGCCAATTACGCAGGCGAGAAATTAACCCATTTAAACGTTAAATTAAGGATGTATGGAATTAATTCCTTCAGCATGTACTACCTGCCTGAGGCAGTATTTAATAGAACTAGTTTGGACAGCATACCTGCTCTTAACATTACTGAAAAATTGGATAACGAAAATCTTGAAAAATTAGTTGACGAACTAAAAGCGCACAGCGGGATAGAAATTGAAGCTTACAAAATCCCGAAAAAATTATAAACAAAAAATTATCAATTCATACTATTATGAAAATGGGAAAAGATTACTTAATAACTCACAAGGAGAATGAAATATTATTCATTACTGACGAATTAAAAAAAGAGAACAATTTCTTTAAAAAATTAAAAAATGATACAATTTACAATTGCAGTATAGGCTGTGATACAATAAATAAATTTGTTATCATAGATTTTTATGAAAAAATATCACACCCCCAGCTTGAAAAAGTGCTGGGAAAAATAAAACAAGAATTCATAAAAAGCAGTTACAACGATTACAATTAAAAGAATTAAAAAAAAAACTTGTTAATTCCGATTATATTCATCATATGCTTTCTGTAATTAGACTAAAAACAAATATACTTATTAAAGTTTAATTTAGCTTCAGGGGAGAATTGAACTCCCGACCTCGTGCTTACAAGGCACGCGCTCTACCGCTGAGCTACTGAAGCAGGTTAATAAATATTGGTGACTTTTTGATTTTTAAAACTTAGTATCAGTAGAAATTGCTCAAAACGTAAGATAAGATTCCGTCGCGCAATCCTTTATTGCCTGTATTATCATAAGCGCTGATATTATCATTTGAAGGGTTCCATTTCAAAGTAATAATATAAACTTCTTTTTTATTACTTTCACTATTATCCTCACCTGCACCTGCCTGCCTCCTTAAGAAGTTCTCAATAATGGAGCATTGACCTTCCTTAGTCAAACCGCTTTCTATTTCAAAATTCCTTTCATCAGCGTAAAATTTAATCTGCACTGCTCCTTCCAGACTCATAATTAAAATGTAATGATTAAAAGTTATAAACTTTTTCATAAAAAAAAATTAAGAAAAAAAGAATAATTAAAAAAAAGAGTGCGGGATTAAAAATCTTATTTCTTCATCATTTCCATATAGATTAGCCACAATCCTGATAATCCAACTAAAGCGTAAACTATAGTTGCAAGTATAGGAATGCTTCCTAAAAGCAGGTAAATTAAGTCCATGCCTGCCAATCCATATAAACCCCAGTTCAATGCTCCCACTATTACTAGTATGAGAGCAATCCAGTCAATAATTGATTTCTTAGCCATACTACCTAAAAACTCCCTAAAGGTTTATTAAAATATATCGACAAATGACTATAATCACTTGGACTGGGCGGGAATTGAACCCGCAGTTTCCTGCCTGCCAGACAGGCGCCATACCACTAGACCACCAGCCCTTAATTTTTTCACATTTTTACTATACTTACCAAACTTTTAACGCCTATGATGACAAGCAAAAACTGGCTGATGCCCGCGAATAATCCGTAAGTTATGCTGATTATTGTTAAAATGCTTGCCATTAAATCCAATAAACCCAATCCAGTGAATAACACGTCCCTGCTTATTAATAAAGTCCACAAGCCCTTCAAACCCAATAATGTTAAAAATATTATGCTAAAACCTGCAAAACTTTTCGTGTAAATAGTTGCAAGCGAGAAGAAAACGCTCGCCAAATCCAGCAATCCGAGGAATAATATCATTTTTTCAACCTTTTATTATAAACGTAAGCAGCAAGGAATGAAATGAATACTTGCAGGATTATTATTTTCGAATTCAGCAAAGCTTCCGCGTCAGTAAGCGAGGAATAAGAATACACAAAAGTTGACAATACAATGCTTAATAATTCAATTAAGGAATAAATTATAAGCAGCACTAATACGTATTCAACAATTTTTTTCATAATATTATTTTTGAAATAAGCATATTAATAAAAAAGTGTCGGTGGCGAGATTTGGACTCGCGGCCTCTACGTTACCCAGTTTATTAGTGCTGACTCATCATCTTTAAGTCAATCAGAGCTCACAAGAGCAATCCTTATGAGCGTAGCGCTCCACCAGGCTGAGCTACACCGACGCAATAAATTAAATTGTATGTTTTGAATTTAAAAAGTTAATCCTTATAACTTAATTGTTGTGGAATAATAACATAATTGTTTTAAAATGCGGATTAAAAATATTAGTTAATGGTTTACAAAGCAGCAATTATCGGGTGCCACGGGGCTGGGAATTCGTGAAAGGCGAAAAGAATGAGAATGAGGGTGTTGAGGAGTGCGCTGTGAGGGAGGCTAATGAGCAGAGAAGAATCCTTTACTTCCTGGTGAATCACGCGGGGCATGACTGGATTTTTCCTGAAAAATTATTATGCATGAATGATGACAAGCAGCTAATCATTGACAATATCCGCAGGAGGGGCAGGAAAGGTTTAAAGGAAAGTGATGAAAAATACTTGGACACTATCCACGGATTGTTCGAGAAGTTTTACAGCAATGAATTAATTTTTGAGCATTTGAACCCTGAACTTGGAGAAAAAATTATGAGAATCCCGAAGCATTTAATAAAAGGCATGGATGACTTGAATAAAGTGATGAAATTATTGGAGGAATAAATCAATGTTTTTAACCAGCCACTTAATGATAGCATTCATATTATACAAAGTGCTGCACTTGGATGCTAATGTTTGGCTGTTCCTTTTTTTCAGCATCCTGCCTGATGCTTCCTGGCCTTTCTATAATAATCACAGGAAAGAGTCATGGTTTCATACTGTCTTAACATTTTCATGGACTTTATTCTTTTACCCTTACTGGATTGCAGTATTGTCCCATTTCGTTGCAGACTTCTTCTTCGGCGGAATCAGGCTAACTCCATGGAGCAAAAAAAGAATAGGAATAATCAGCAGGAAAGGAAAACCAGTAAGCAGGAAGTATTCAGTGCCTGAAAGAATACGAAAGCACTTGGTGACAAAATACTTCAACCACCCATTGTATGCCTTATTAGAAATAGTATTGTTAATTGTTACAATTGTTTTAGTAATAATTTAAGCGTATTTGAAGCTTGGAGGTGGATAATCCCCAAAGTCATGCTTATCTAAGTGCTCGTGTGAGTTGTCCACGTGCTCATTTACTTTATTAGTCCACGCTTCCTCTTCTTTTTTCCTTTCTTTTGGGTTCTCTATTGCCTTCTCACTTTTTGAGAATGCATCAGAGCATGAAACGTACGCATCAAAAGCAGCTCTGACTGCAATAACCCCAGCAGCAGCTCTCGCAACAGGACCCCCTTCTAATATAAAAAAGCCTGTAGCGAGCGCGGCACCTATTGCACTAAAGCAATCAAAATAATCATAGGGCTTAACAGGTTTCACATCGCAAGTGTTAACTACATGTACTGGCGCTATGCCTAATGCATTTTCTAAATCATCATAATTTTCTTTAGGCAGATTGTCATTAAAATTCAAGCAATTGCGGAAATAAAGCGCCCATGCAAAAAGGTATCCTGTCTTGTTTTCTTCCCTTTGGATTAAATTTTCCAATCTCGGCAATTGGCTGACTTTCTCGCGTATGGAAAAATCCGGGCTGCCCTGCCTGCCTTCTCTTAATCCATAATTTATCCAATGGTCTAATGCAGCATGATAATTTTTCTGCCCGAAAGCATTCTGCAAATCAACATGGGAATCTAAATAAAATTTTGGGCTGAATTCTAAGCAGCTTTGCCTGCCTTCGTTTATTCCATAAACATGCCAGTGGTCGATTGCGGCTAAAAAATTGTTCTGCCCGAAAGCATTAACTAAATCAACATGGGCATTCAGATAATAACTTACATTAAAACAAGGAGAGCTTGCCCTTCCTTCATTCCTGCCGTAAAACATCCAATGGCCTGCAGCTTCTCGGTAATTATTAATCCCAAATGCCCGAATCAAATCATCATGTTTAAGCAAATAAAATGCTGGATTAAAGATTGGACGAAGCTTATAAGTTTTATCAGGTAAAGGCATGTAAAAAAATGAATAATTCATAATTTAAAAATATTTTTCATTATTTGTTTAATTCAAGCAAGTGCTCGTATTGCCAGTCCCGTTCTTTGGCAACTGCTGAGTCTGCATCAGAGGGTTTGCTTGCTCTGTGAATCGCCTGCAAAGCGTAAATTGCAGCACCAATAGAGTGGGTTGTGACGTGCGCAGTTGCCACTGCCTGCCCTGCTGCTCTTGCTGCAGAACGGGCAGCATTATCTTCCCCTGCTTCACGGGCAGACGCATGGGAATCAAGCGATGCTTTGCGTATGACGCTCATTTTGAACTCGCCAGTGCAAATCCAATCCTTCAAAATTTCAATTGCCTTCCTCGGGCGCTTATCTTTTGGATATTTTTTTTCAAAATAAGGAAGGACTCGCTCGGCGCAGTCAATTGCCCAGACTGCCAATATCTTCTTATCAGTCTTTTTCACAAGATTCACAATTCTTTCATCTTTTCTGTATTGCAAAAGTG
>Ga0210019_1002282_pt1 | contig 18831 bp, 15 predicted proteins | sample CryGeyCG2114_020_2_FD_183969 | JGI IMG/M metagenome (GOLD analysis project Ga0210019, IMG submission 183969) | Groundwater microbial communities from aquifer - Crystal Geyser CG11_big_fil_rev_8/21/14_0.20 (SPAdes) (version 2) | ecosystem: Environmental > Aquatic > Deep subsurface > Groundwater ...
AGCGCCTGAGAAGCGAAGTGGATTCGCAAATCTTCCAGAACGAAATTTCCCATGAGACGGTTTTCAAACGAACTGACGGCTCCCCTGGCATCCCCCTTCTTTAACTGGAGAAAACCCAGCGCCAATCCCAAAAGATTTTTGGCGTGTTGAGAATTGGCCTCGTTCCACGCCTTTTTGTAAACCGCAAGGGCTTTGTCGAGTTCCTCCCCTTCAATCGATTCCAAGTCATACACCTCTTCCCGGGGCAGTATTTTTTCGATGGAAAACGGCTGGTCGGAATGAAAAATATCCAACTCCCCGGCCAGCGCCTGGCCGCAACCCAAACGCAACGCAATATTCAACAACACCATCAGGAAAGCGAAATGAAACATTCGGTCTGGGAGAAAAAAGAGGAAGGTTTGAAAACAAGGTGAAGGACCGTTGCCAACTTGTCGATTATACCTGTTTGACAAGGCCTTTGGGGGAGGAAATCCGGTTTTTTTAGACTGCGATTCCTTTTTTCGGCCTGTTCATGAGAGGCCCTCCGGCCTCCGGGTCGAGGAAAACCTTAGAGTTTTACCAGGCCCTCTAAGCCGGGGGAGAGGTATGGCTCAGGGTGACGACATAATCCTTATCTTCGTCCGGGTTCGGACTTTTTCGATCCGATTCCGGAGCAGGGGGAAAGGTTCCCGATGGCTCGGGCGAGTGGGCCGGAATTGGATGAATGAGAACCTCGTCCCCGGGGTTCCAGGGATCCGGATCCGACGCATTGTGCTCCACCGCGATCACGATATAATCAAACCGTTTACCCTGATCGCTGGGAGGCAGGAGTTTGCGGGATTCTTCTTTCCTGCGATCCTGCCCGCCGACGTGAGGGTCTCCGGCCCCTAAAGGATTTTTCCGCCGCTCTCCCTCCCTTCGGTCTGAGCACCGCAGGACCACGCCTTTCCGTGCCGGTCGAAACCGATGCTGGACCGCCCGTTCCTCGGTCCGGGAAATGGGAAAACTCCAATGGGAAGACGCCACTTTTTCAACGAGCTTATCGGGCGGAGTTGGAAGATTTCGTTCGATTTCGCTGATGAGCATAACAACCTCCTGCCGGGTCAGCCAACACTACGTCCCATTACTCTTATCGGCTGAAAACTCAAAGAGTATTAGTCTCCCTCATTAATAATATAAGGCGGAACTGCGGAAATACTCCAGGAAGGATGGATATATCAGAAAAACATAGCTTAAAGCAATCTATGAGTATTTATCCTCTAACCTTGTTAAATATATATTAAAAATAATTTTAAATGTGGAGGTGATTTGGGCGGGATCTGCAGTGAGAATCTCCCGAATCTCCGGGAGGGTCCAATAACGGCCTTCGCTGATTTCCCGGGGGTTGACTCGAATCGTTTTCCGTGTGGTGCAGGTGAACACCCGGACATGTTCCCAGAAGGTCTCAGGTCCCGCGTTCAGCGACAGGAAAGGTTTCAGTTCCTCGTGAATCCCCAGTTCCTCAAACAACTCGCGGACCGCGCTGTCCTCATAGGTCTCCCCCGCATCGACATGCCCGGCGGAAGAGGTGTCCCACAAACCGGGATTTTCGTCTTTTTCATGGGACCGTTTCTGAAGAAACAGGTCTCCCGCCGGATTGAATACCAGAACATGCACGGAACGATGATACAGGGAACGGGCATGGATTTCCCTTCGCGTGGCCTGCCCGAGGACACAGTCATTCAGGTCCACCACATCGTAAATTTCTTCTCCCACATCCATGCGAACCTTTTTTGCGGCCCGTCAGGCCGTATCTTTAAGTGCGCGAAGGTAACTCAACTCCTGAGGAATTTTTTTATCTTCGCAATAATTTTGCCGGGCAAGGATCTTGAGATCGTCGATCGCGCGTTTGTCACCCTCAAACGTTACGGCCTCCAATCCCTTGTCGGCGATCGCCCCTCCCGCCTGCAATAGACTCATCACCGATTTGGCGTTGTATTGCTCGCCGTCAACGATGAGGAACAAATCGCAATTGTGTTCCCGCGCGATGAGTGAAATATAAGTAGACGGCCGGGCATGAAAGCCCAAGGGCTTGGGGATCGGCAGTTCGACCCGAACAATCTTCTGGAATTGAGCATAAATCTCATCGGCGATGCGTTCCCCTTCCCGGATGAAATGCAGGCTGAAATGAAAACCGTAATTGACGATGGTGTTCAGCAATTCGTTTTTGTCCACCATCATCGATATTTTCCGTTTGCATTCCCCGTGGCGAATTTCGTCTTCGTGGCGCTCGTAAAAATGGCAGAGCCACAGCACAACTTCCAGAAGGTGAAGGGGCAGGGAAACATATCCCCGTATTTTTTTTAGACCCTCATGGGACTGTTCGATCATGGTATTCTTGACGTAAGTGTCGAAATCGGACTGAACGCTGTGCACCTGATTGGCCAACATGCGGGCCTTTTTCTCATCCATTTTATAGGGAACGAGTTTTTTGAGCGAATCCAGATCCTGCGCAAGATCGATATTTTCCCGCGTCATCAAACGGGAGACCGACTTTACTTTTTCACACAAATCGACGATCCGGTCTTCCTCCCCTTTCACTTCATCCTGACTGATGTTTCGGGGAAGCCGCTTGTTCGCCTCGATATCCGCGATCTCATGGGAAGTGATCTGATCGTTCACCGGTTCCAGTCCGTTACGCTTGCCGGTGCTCCAGGTTTCCTTGAGGAGGTTCATAATGGAGCGGTTTAAAAAACCAAGCGCTCTATCGGAGTCCCTGCTGAACGATTCCACCAGTTCGGGAGTTTCCCTGAGGTTGTAGTAAGGGTAACGATCCATTAGATGACGAATAAAAAACGCCGCGATGCCCAGGTTCCGAATGGATGCGACGTACTCGGTGAAATAGAACCAGCGGCGGTTTTCCCTCGCTCCATGTTCATCCAGGAAACTCTCCAGAGAATCGGCCTCGTGAATGAGGGTGGAGTAAAATTTTCGCGAAACATCCTTCTCCTGCCCCATGATCTCCGAAAACGTGTTTCCAATCCTGAACAAGCCGGTGCAGTACTCCTGCACCATGGGGAGAAACTCATCTTCGGTGATAATCTGAATCAGGGATTTAGGTTCCAAGACGACCGGTCTCCACGGGGGGATGAACTTTCAGCGGATACTACAATAGAATATCAATTCAGGATAGATCCCGCAAACACCCCGGCGGGAAGGTATTTCTGCCAGATCTCGACGTGCGATTGGGGACCGGGGGGAACATGGAATTGCATGTATTGAAAGTCCGGCTGGGTTGGGGGGCAAATCAGCTTCATATCCGCTTCGGCCAGAGTCCGGTTCCCCTTCCGCAAGTTGCACGGTTTGCAGGCGACAACCACGTTACGCCACTCGGCGATTCCGCCCCTCGATTTGGGAAAAATATGATCGATGGTCAAAGTCGAATCGGAGTCACCGCAATACTGGCAGGTGTAATTGTCCCGGCGGAGAATATTCTTTTTGCTGAACGCCACCCGGTTTTTACGGTTGCGCCGCACCATCTTGAGAATGCGGATAACGGCCGGAAGTTTGAAATGGGTTGAGGGCGACCGAACCACGTAGCCATCGCACTCGATGCCCTCCGCCCGTCCTGTCAATACCATCACGATGGCATGCTTGGCACTACAAAACTGGAGAGGCTCGTAGGAATAGTTGAGAACCAGGCTTTTCAAAGAGTCTAGCATAACACACTTCCTTACGGTTGCGTTTCAAAGACCCCAAAGCACATCGAATCAGCCCAAGAAGTTTAGCTTTCCCACCCGCCCCTGTCAAGCCGGAGTCTCGCGGGATGCGGGTTTGCCGGTCAGAATATTACCTCGTCCCAGCCGCCATGCGGGATCCAGGGCTTGCTTGATTTTAAGGAGATCCTGGATAGCGCGGTCTCCCACCATGCGCACGAAATAATCCCGCTTCAGTTTCCCGATCCCGTGTTCGGCGGAAACGGTGCCGCCCCACTTCAGCACCTGCTCCACAAGTCTCCCGTAGACCTCCCGCGCCTTCTCTTCTTCTCCCTTTTGCGGAAGAAGGTTGACGTGAAGATGATTGTCTCCCAGATGCCCGAACACCACGTACTCCACCCCACCTCCTTCGAGAACATCGCGGTAAAATTCCATGAGCGGCAAGAGATGAGAATGGGAGACGGCCATGTCGGTTCCCAATTTAACCCGCCCCTTCCGGCTGTTTTCTTCATTGACGAGAACCGGAAGCGCATGGCGAAACTCATGAAACAGCCTCACGTCCTTTTCGGTTTGAGCAAACCAGGAGTCATCCAGCATCACCTCACGGAGTTCCAGATAATCGCACCAGGCCTCCAACAGAGAATCGTAATCTTCCTGCCGTGGAACATCCTGCTCGAAAAACAGGGCCGCCTGCGCCCGTTGAGGAATATTTCCGTATTGCGTCCGGAGCCTCTGCAGGGAATGACGGTCGAAATATTCCAGCGAGCAGGGAGACAAGATTCCTCCAACATTCCGATGCAGGGCATCCACCAGTTCCCAGCTGGACTCCTCATGATCGAAAAACAGGACACCGCTGAGAAAATCGGCGGGCCGGGCCATGAGTTTGAGTTGGAGCCGGGTAAAGATCCCCAGCGTTCCATCGGAGCCGATGAAGAGGTCCAGCCAGTCCATTCCGGGCTGGATGAAATAGCCCGCCGCGTTTTTAAATTGCGGGCTGGTATAGGCCACCTCGGGAAATTGGATTTGAAATCCGTCGTCGAGCGTCAACGGCTGGTCGATCGTGAGTCCGCGCGCCAGCGTCACCGTTCTTCCGTCGGCGAGGACGACGTCGGCCTCCCGGACATATTTCCGGGTGGCCCCAAACTTGTAACTCCGGGAGCCCGACGCATTCGTCGCCACGGTTCCTCCGATGAAGGCAAGGGATTCCGTCGGATTGGGGGGATAAAACCAGGCGGTGCCCATAAGAGCCTTCTGCAACTCGATGAGCCGCACCGCCGGTTGAACCACGATGGTTCCATCGGAAACCTCGTCCATGCGGTTCAATCGTTCAACCGAAAGAATGACGCCCGAAGCGGGGATCCGGGAAGCGGTGAGCCCGGTTCCCGCGCCCGCCACGGTTACCGGGCGAGGATCGTTCTTTAAAAAATCGGCAATTTCCGCGGCGCTTTCGGGAATGACCACCTCTTCGGCGCACCCGGCGGAAAAATTGGATGCGTCTTTAAGATAGGGAGCAATCTCCTCAATGCCGGTTTTACGAATCATGGCTTAAAAACATGGCGACTCAAAGGCGGGTCGATTCCATCAACCCGTCTGCCTGGGGAGGGAGAAAACCCATGTATCCATTATGGCGTTCGATCAGTTCGAGAACGGTGTATACCTTGCCTTCTCTCATTTCCGGTTGAGTGAAAATCTGTCTGAGGTCGGACCCGGGACCGCCGACAATTTCACCCACACATTCGATCCCGTTTGCTTTGAAGCGGAGGATCGATTTCTCGATATCCTCCACCAGAATGGCCAGATGGTGAAAACAACGGTCCCCGTGCGCCTCCACCCAAGCGGGAATCAGGCTGGCCTTTCCCCGTTCCCCGTCAAACGCCTGATCGATGAACAGGGCCGGATAGCCGGGCCTGCGGAACACTTTGGCCCACCAGGAATCAAAATCAAGTCTTCCGATGGTTTCATCGAATCGATACCCGAGTGCGAGAATTTCCGCCGCGCGGGCGTCCACATGACGAGTCCGGATCGTACAATGATCGATCAAGGGCCATAACCCGACCCCACACTCGTCCAACACGCGCGCGAGGTATTGACCGGCACGATTGCCCTCAAGAAACCGCGAAAGATATTGTTGGAAAAATTGTTCGATGGAAGAGCTCATAAAACCTCAACGGTTTCCGGACGAATCTTCGGGCGATCCCGTGGGGTCCACAACACCCTTTTCCTGCCGCCTTTTTTCCCCTTCCTTGGGGTAGTTGTGGATAAAGGAAGCATATTTGAACATGGAAAAAACCATAAAGATGATCACCACGACCACAATGACTACTATTATCGTATCCATACGTTCCTCGGATTATGCAATTTAAGGGGAGAGATAATGGCGCCAGCCGTCACCCTGTTCATTTTATTTTAGCACCCGGCGGCAAACGAAGTAAATCACCCGGAAATCCTCAGCGAGACTTTTCATTCCGCGCCTCGCGTTCGAGCCGGGCGCGCGCCAAGTCGCACGCCTCATCGAACCGGTCGCGGGACAGCAATTCAAGAATTTCCGTATCGTGATTTATCGATTCGAGGAAGGCCTTTCGGCGCTCGGGGGTTGGAAGAATATTTTTGGCATGCGGGCGGAGTTTTTCCTGCAGATCAATCTGGTAAATATCTTCTTTCTTCACGAGTTTCAACAAAACCGCCTCTGTCTCTTCTCGAAGCTTTTTGGCCATGAGCGGACTCCGGCCTCCGGTAGAAACTGCCACCTGGATCCGGTCATAAAGATTGATCACGGCGGGATGACTGAAATCGCTGAACTCCGGATCGTCGGCGCAGTAGCCGAAGCACCGCATCTCTCTTGCGGCCGCCACAAGGTTCCGATTCAATTCACGGTCGCCGGTAACGGCAAGGACCAGATGAAGCCGGGGATACTGTTTCAGGAACCCACCATCCTGAACCCGCATCCGAACCCATGAAATCTGCCCGCGCCCGGCCCGCTCCACGATGGATTTCGCGGCTTCCGGCGCCACAACAATGATCTCGCATTCCTGTGACACGAGGGATTCCACTTTACGGGCGGCTTCCCGCCCTCCCCCCACCAGGAGGACCTGTTTTCCCTTGAGATTCAGATCGACAATCATGGTTTCATAACCGGCCCGCCACTTCGGCCAGGGGCAAGGCAGGATCTTCGATGGTCTTGAAACACGAATCGATTTTCAAGCGCTCGGAGTTTTCAAGCCCCACCGATCGGAGAAGCTGACGCCCCTTTTCGCAATGATAAAAAGGAAAGTCAAGTAACAGCCGGCCCACGGTTGCGGTGCTTCGGATAAATTCATCTCGGGTGTAACCTGCCGCGTGCACGTAATCGGCCGCCGTGTGCTCCCGCTCCCAATGCCAACGGTGATCCGGTCCCGGATCCAGCATGTGGTTCCGTTCCAGAGAATGGGCAATCGCATCGGCCATGATGAGATGTCCGTTCACATTGGGATGAACGTGTTCGATGAAAAAATTTTCCCCCACCAGGCCATGGGGCGATGCCTCATCAAACACCTTCTCCATGTCCAGCAGAAAGGAATGAGTTTTCTCCGCCACCTCGCGCACGATCCCGTTCTGCCGGGAGCAGGCCCGCAAATGTATCCCGTCCTTTTCCCGGGCCAGAAGGTATTGCTCGCGGGCGCGGGCGAAATCGTTGACCTTCTCGTAGGTTTTCCCCAGATCATAATGAGCGATGGCGAAATCGGGATCCATGTCCGACGCTTTTTTAAAATATTCGAGGGCCTGGGTCCATTCGTGAGATTTCCAGGCGCTCTTTCCCTCGCGCAAAAGATCGCCCATGCGGTTTTTCTGTTCCTCGGTCCGTGCCTGGTGGAATTGGGAATGAAGCGGAGGGAAATCGCGTAAATTTGAAACCAGGGTGGAAAAAACCACCGTGGCCCCCTCGCTCTTTCCCAACCGGGCAATCTCCGTCAGATTCGCCTCAAAATTTTTCTCCGACACCTGGTGGTCCCGCTCGTTCCAGGTGACCTTTTCGTCATTCAACATGGCCTTGAACAGATTGACCCCGCTGTCACGCATCGCCTCCGGCTTGTACAAGGACTTCAAATGGAGCAACAGGACTTCATTCAACAGAAACAAGCGGGAATGCTGGAGGCGCAGGACCAGATCGATCAGGCTCCGGTTCTGTCCCAGCCGCACGTTGGAATTGACGCCAAAATGTCCGATAAATTCATTATGTCCCGTATAGGCAATGATCATGTCCGGTTCATAATCGGCCAGTTGGCGGACAATATCCAGAATCCCGTAACTGCTCATTGCGTCGTATCCGGCATTGATCACCTCAATCTCGCGGCCGGGGGCGACATCGGACAGAATTTGCCGCAAAAATCCGGCGTAGCTGATTTCCCGGCCGGTAAAAGGGAAACCGCGGGTGGTTGAGGCTCCCACCAGAAAGATCCGGACACATCCCGGTTTTTTGTTTTTCGAGAATTGAGTATCCTCAAACCAGGGGTTATCCTTGAAGACGGAGGTGAGATCGACGGGCAAGTGATGAAAGTAATGGAGGGCAATGTACTGGCTGTTCAGGGCTAATTTGTTTTCCCGCCCTTCACCCTTGCCCTGGAGAATAAAATCGTATTGGGTGCCAAAACCAAACATACGGAGCAGGACTTCAAAAAGAAGAACCAGGCCGATTCCCAGCAAGATCCGGGACATTCTCAGGAGCCAGCCTGGCAACGGTTTGACGGTCATGGTCCGGTCCGAAATTGCAGAATTGGATGGGAAAAACCGATACTATCATACAATAACTGCGCGGGCTCGAAAACCGGGCAATATGCCGGTCCTCAGGATATGAGATGATTGCCACCCTTAGTCGAGGAAAACGGATCCGGGTCGTCGGGATAGCTCTCCTGCTGGCATGCATGGACGGCAAGGTTTGGGCTTCGCCTCCTGCCCCGTCCGAAGAAAAATCCTATCAGATCCGGGTGCAGGCAAGCCCTTTCAAACAGGATGAAATTCGGAAATACGGTCTCCGCATTATCCAACCCTATTCTTTCGATCTCCAGACTCTGCAAGGAAATATGGACCAGTTGGCTTACCAGACCAAGGGGTTTGGCTGGTCGGATCCCAAAAAAGTGTTTCATCCTAAATTGGTCACCCAGCTGGCACCCAGAATTGTGGAAGAGTTTCGAAGGGTTAACAACGTAAACAAGGTGGAATTCGCCGTCCTGACCTCCACCGGGAAAACCTACCTCGGGGGCGACGTCTTCCTGGCTCAGGATGGATTGCACTGGCGCATCCTATCGATGAAATACACGCCCCGTCCGGTGGGCGATTTCAGCATTTCCGGGGAAACCTGGAGACTCGTTCCACACGGGGGTCAGCAATATAAATCCATCGAGCGGTTCAAGAACCTGGTGCAGGAAATCACGAACTGGGTGGTTGATGGCCAGGTGCGTCCCGAAAGGAACCGGGTCCTCCCCGCGCACACCGTCCCCGAAACCCCTTTGCCCGCCACCGAAGGAGGTCAAAGACCCAGTATCAAGGAACGGTTAAAACAGTTGGAAGAGTTGAAAAGTGACGGGTTGATCAGCGAATCCGAATACGAGAAAAAAAGGCAGGAAATACTGAGCGAGCTGTAAACCCGCCCCCATCCGGCGTTCCGCCTAGGCCCCTTTGAAATAATCCATAAAAAACAGAGCGAGTCCGGCAAAAAAGAAAGCCCAAACCAGGCAAGCCGTCCAGATTCTGCAAAAAATTGACACGGTGATCTTCCTAAAAAATATACAACATACGGGACCAAAACTAGCTGACTATACAATATATAGGCCCAATCAAGAAACACTTTCCCCGCCCCTCCCCGATATTCCATTCCAGACAGATAAAATTTTTTTGGGATTATTTTTTACGAAAATATGCCGCAAAGTCAATAAACGTTAAAAAATCAAAATATTACCTTGACGATGGGAATGCCGAGGGAATATATTGGAAGCAATCGGAGACCACCAATGCGTAGAATTTCAAAAAAACATCCTTTCGGGATGGTTTTGGGATTGGGATTCGTTCTCCTGATCTTTAGTTCCCACGCCTTTGCCATGGAAACCTCCATGGAAAACATGTTTTGCACCACCTCCAAAAATTGCTCGGCCTGTCAATCTTCCCTTGTGCAGGATTTCTATGAAGGGGAGCCGGTTTTTTTTCATATCAACACCCCCGAACCTTTTACACGGTTCATTCCGGAAATCCGGCAGGATCCTTTCGAGCCTCCCCCCAGATAACGTCTCCGCAATCCAGCCGTACCCGATCTACTGATTAGCCTATTTTGGCATTTTTATTGACTTTGCGGAGCCACCGGTTCCCCAAACTTCGGGCCTTCCCATGAATCCTTCAAAACATTGTTTTCTTGCGTTATTCATACTATTGACTTTTGCCACTCCCTCGGGAGCTGGGGAGAATCCTGTTCTTCCCGAGACACTTCGGCAATTCATCGCTACCGCGCTCCAGAATAACCCCGCCCTTGCGGAGGCGGAAAACCACATCAAGGTATTGAAGCAGGTTCCGCCCCAGGCCGGTTCGCTGGACGATCCCATACTTCGTTTCGAGTTAATGAATATGCCGGTGGACACATTCGATTTCGGCCAGGAACCCATGACACAAAAAAAGATCACCGTTTCCCAGAATTTTCCCTTCCCTGGAAAACTGGGCCTTCGATCCGACATCACTTTCAAGGATGTCAGCGTTGCCGAGAACGATCTGGATGAGTTGAAACTCCAGATCGCGCGCGAGGTTAAACAGGCCTATTTCGAACTGGCGTTCATCCTGGCGTCCACGGAGATTACCGAGAAAAACAAATCCCTGCTGGAGCAGTTTGTCACCATCGCCGCCTCGAAATATACCGTCGGAAAAGGAATTCAACAGGACGTGCTGAAGGCGCAGGTGGAATTGTCCAAATTGCTGGATGAACTGATCCGCCTGGAAAAACTGAAACAGTCGGAACAGGCCCGGCTCAACTCCCTGATGGACCGGCTCCCGCAATCTCCGTTGTCCATTTCGCCGCAAATGTCCAAGCTTCCCTTCCATCGGGACATTGAGACCCTTCAGACCATGGCTGAAACACATCGGCCCATTCTGAATAAATTGAAAGTTCTGATCGACAAGTACGGCCTCTCCCGGCAGTTGGCGGAAAGGGAGTACTATCCCAATTTCAATGTGGGTTTCGGCTATGGCCAGAGGGAGGACGGGCCCCTGGTGGACCGCCCGGACTTCTTCTCCGCATTCGTGGGAATCAATATTCCGCTTTGGCACGACACCAAGCAAAGTAAAAAAGTCGCGGAAGAGTCCTATAAAGTGGAGGTGGTCCGGGAAACCTATCGCAAGGTAAAAAATGACGTTTATCTCAGGATCAAACAAATTCTGGACCAGGAAGCGGAAGTAGCCCAACTGATCACTCTCATTAAAACGGGGATCATTCCCCAGGCCGAACAGTCCCTGGAGGTCGCGCTGGCCGACTACCAGGTCGGAAGAGTGGATTTCCTGACCCTGCTGGACAACCAGATCACATTGTTCAAATGGGAGATCAAATATCACCGCGAGCTGAGTGATTACAATAAGGCGATCGCCGAACTCGAAAATATGGTTGGCACCGAATTGACCCAATGAGGAAGGTCAAAAATCATGATGGACACCAACTCCAAAGATCCAGAGGGGCAAAATGAGAAAAGGTCTGCACCCCCCGAACCGGCTGGCGAAACGAACGGGAAACCGGATTCGGACCGCCTTCCCTTGACTTCAGGGGAAGGAATCATTTTCCCCCTTCATGAGGAAACAGAATCGGAACCGTTCGGGGAGGTGAAGAAAACCCACCGCATGTTCAAAATGCTGGGATGGATGGTTCTTCTGGGGATCATTTATCTGCTCGGATTCGCCACCCGGCCCGACATGATGGACCGGACGATAATGAATATAAAAAAATGGTCGTCCTTCGCCCTGCAGGAGGTCAAACCGGTTAAAGAAAAGGTGTCTCTAACAGTAACCGGATTGATCGATAAAAATTTTCCCGGGCCAAGTGGCCCCGTTCCTCAAGCTTCCCTCTTGCCGGAAGGATCGGGGATCGCCGGTGAGAGAAAAATCAAATACTGGAGGGACCCCATGGATGCCACGGACATCAGCGACCGGCCGGGAAAATCCAGAATGGGAATGGATCGGGTGCCTGTTTATGAAAACGGGATGGGAGACACCGGGGCAATCAAAATCAATCCAACCATGGCCCAAAATATCGGGGTCAAAACAAGAAAAATCAAAAAAATGGAACTGCGGCGGGAAATCCGCACCGTTGGCCGCCTGACTTACGACGAACGCAAAGTACACCATATCCATACCAAATACGAAGGGTGGATCGAGAAACTACAAGTCGATTTTACCGGGCAGGAGGTAAACGAAGGCGATCTCCTATTTGAAATTTACAGTCCGGAACTGGTTTCGACGCAGGAGGAACTGCTCCTGGCCATGAAGTACAACCAGTCTCTCAAGGATAGCTCGTTCCCCGAAATCCGGAGGGGCGCGCAAAATCTTCTGGAGTCCACCCGCAGGAGACTCGAACTGTTCGATGTCCCCGGCCACCAGATTGAAAGTTTGATGAGAGACCGGAAAATCACCAAGACAATGCATATTCATTCCCCGCACCAAGGGTTTGTTATAGAGAAAAAAGCCCAGCATGGAATGTATGTAAAACCGGGAATGAGCCTGTATACCATAGCGGATTTATCCAATATCTGGGTGCTGGCCGACATTTATGAATATGAAGTCCCCTGGATCCAAATCGGACAGGATGCCGAAATGAATCTCACCTCTTTCCCCGGAAAGACCTTCTCGGGGAAAGTGACCTACATCGATCCATTTTTACAATCGGAAACACGAACGTTGAAGGTCCGGATGGAATTAGACAATCCCGGCTGGAACTTGAAACCCGACATGTACGCCAATATCACCTTGAAGTCCGTGATAGCCCGGGACGCCGTCGCCGTACCTGAAGAAGCCGTTCTCTTTTCGGGAGAGCATACGCGGGTGATCGTAAAAAACAGCGCCGGGGAATTCGAACGCCGGGAAGTCCGGCTCGGGGCGCAGGCAAAAAACAATTACCAGGTTCTCGACGGACTGAAAGAAGGCGAGACGGTGGTCATTTCGTCCGGTTTTCTCATCGATTCGGAGAGCAGTTTGAGGGAAGCTCTCGGCAAATTTCAGTCTCAAAACAGACCGCCGGAAATGAAATCAATGAGAAACGAAAGCCCCGGGGAAGGCCAGGCGGAAGGGTCGAAAATGGAAACACCTCCGGCGCCACAAGAGAAAAAGGCAACCCGGCCACCCGGAAACATTCTTTTAAAGACCGACCATGAAAAAATGGGGCATTAGCCCGGATATTGCGCGGGTGGGTGAACTGCAAGGGTTTCAGGATTTATGCTGAAAAAAATCATTTCCTCCTCATTGAAAAACCGGTTCCTGATTGTTGTGGGAACGCTGTTCCTCATCGCGTGGGGAGGGTACTCGATGCAGAGGACGCCCCTGGACGCCATTCCTGATCTGAGCGACGTCCAGGTGATCATTTTTACCCAGTTTCCCGGGCAGGGTCCTCGTATCGTTGAAGACCAGATCACCTATCCACTGACGACCACCATGTTGTCGGTTCCTTACTCCAAGGTCGTGCGGGGGTATTCCTTTTTCGGCCTCTCGTTCGTATACATCATATTTGAGGATGGAACCGATTTGTACTGGGCCCGGAGCCGGGTTCTGGAACAACTCAATTATGTCGCCAACCGTCTTCCACCCGGCGTCACCCCCTCCCTGGGCCCCGATGCCACCGGGGTCGGCTGGGTTTTCGAGTACGCGCTCGTGGACACGACCGGCAGTAACGACCTTTCGCAACTCCGGTCCTTGCAGGACTGGTACCTGAGATACGAGCTTCAAACCGTTCCGGGGGTGGCCGAGGTGGCCAGTATCGGGGGATACGTGAAACAATACCAGGTGGAAGTGGACCCCAACAAGCTGAACGCCTACGACATTCCCCTGAAAAAGATCATTCACGCCATCCAAAGGAGCAACAACGACGTCGGAGGGAAACTTCTGGAAATGTCGGAAACCGAGTTCATGGTCCGCGGCCTGGGGTACATCCATGACGTGGAAGATATAAAAAAGGTCCCGGTCGGGGTGGACCCCAAAGGGACCCCCATCCTGGTGCGTGATGTGGCGCGGGTGCAATTGGGGCCTGAACTCCGGCGTGGACTGGTCGAGCTCAACGGCGAGGGAGAAGTGGTGGGAGGCGTCGTTATCATGCGTTTCGGAGAAAATGCGCTGAGCGTCATCCAACGGATAAAAAGCAAACTGGAAACTCTGAAGGCGTCCCTTCCCAAGGGGGTGGAAATCCGGACGGTTTACGACCGCTCCGCCTTGATCGAACGGGCGATCGAAACGCTGAAAGAAAAGCTGATCGAGGAAAGCCTCATCGTCTCCCTCATCTGCCTTGTTTTTCTCCTCCACCTGCGTTCTGCTCTGGTGGCCATTGTCACCCTTCCGGTGGGAATTCTGATCGCCTTCATCATCATGGAAAAGCAAGGGCTGACGGCCAACATCATGTCCCTGGGCGGGATCGCCATCGCCATTGGAGCCATGATTGACGGGGCGATCGTCATGATCGAGAACGCCCACAAGCATCTCGAGCACGACCAGGGTGAAAAAAACCATTGGCAGATCATTTACGAGGCCGCGTCGGAAGTCGGCCCCCCCCTGTTTTTCAGCCTGGCGATCATCACCATCTCTTTTCTTCCCGTGTTCACCCTGCAGGCCCAGGAGGGGCGGTTATTTTCTCCCCTGGCCTTTACCAAAACGTATTCCATGGCCGCGGCGGCCTTTCTCTCCATTACCCTCATCCCCGTTATGATGGGATATTTCGTGCGCGGGCGGATCCTCCCCGAAAAGAAAAATCCGATCAATTTTCTTCTGATCGCGCTTTACAAACCGATCATCTGGGTGGTCTTGAGGATGAAATTCCTCATCATCCTTGTCGCCTTGCTTATTTTGCTGGTGACCCTGATTCCCCTCAATCGTCTGGGCTCGGAGTTCATGCCTTTCTTGAATGAGGGGGACCTGCTTTACATGCCAACGACTCTTCCGGGCATCTCCATCACCAAAGCGCGGGAACTCCTTCAGCAGACCGACAAGATCATCAAACAATTTCCCGAAGTCCACCATGTTTTCGGCAAGATCGGGCGGGCGGAAACCGCAACGGACCCTGCTCCCCTGAGCATGGTGGAGACCACCATCATGCTCAAACCCGAAACTGAATGGCGACCCGGAATGACCATCAAAAAGCTGACCGAAGCAATGGACTCGGCCATTCAAATCCCCGGCGTCACCAATGCCTGGACCATGCCGATTAAAACACGTATCGACATGCTCTCCACAGGCATCAAAACCCCGGTGGGAATAAAAATTGCGGGAGCCGATCTTCCTACACTGCAGGATCTGGGAGAAATGGTGGAATCGGTTATCCGGGAAGTTCCCGGCACCCTCAGCGTCTTCTCGGAGCGCGTGGTGGGGGGCAACTTCCTCGACTTCGAAATCGACCGGGATGAAGCGGCCCGATACGGGCTGACCACCGGGGATGTCCAGGATATCATTCAAACCGCAATCGGCGGAATGAACATCACGACCACCATCGAGGGATTGGAGCGGTACCCCATCAACTTGCGGTACAGCCGCGATCTGAGGGACAATATCAACAGCCTGCAACGAGTCCTGATTCCTACCTCCCGCGGGGAGCATATTCCCATGGCCCAAGTCAGTAAAATCCAGATCAAAAAAGGGCCCCCGGTCATCAAAAGTGAAAACGCCCGGTTAAACGCCTGGATCTACATCGACATTAAGGATATCGACGTGGGCACCTATGTCGAAAATGCCAGGAAAATCATTGCGGAAAGAATCTCCCTTCCCCCAGGCTATACCCTGACTTGGAGTGGACAGTACGAATATATGGAGCGTGCGAAGAAACGACTGAAGATTGTCGTTCCGTTTACCCTTTTCATCATATTTGTGCTTCTTTATCTCAACTTCCGGAACGTCACCGAAAGCCTGATCGTTATGGTTTCCCTTCCCTTTTCCCTGGTGGGGGGAATCTGGTACCTTTACTATTTGAAATATGAATTGAGCGTGGCGGTCGTGGTGGGATTTATCGCCCTTGCCGGAGTGGCCGCAGAAATCGGGGTTCTGATACTGGTTTACATCGACCACGAATTCAAGAAAAAACTCGCTACCGGGGGAATCCATAATCTGAAAGACCTGCGGGAGGTGTTCATCATGGGGACCTGCGAGCGGGTCCGGCCCATCATGATGACGGTGTGCGCCATTATCGGCGGGCTTCTGCCCATCATGTGGGGTCACGGAACCGGATCAGAAATCATGAAACGCATCGCGGCGCCCATGGTGGGAGGAATGATCTCCGCTAGCATTTTAACGCTCATCGTCATCCCCGCCCTCTACGCTCTGGTCCTGGAACACCGGATGAAGAAACACCTCCGTTCCCGCAACCTCTGATCCATGTGGCTTGACACCCCCGTTCCCCCCTCAGTATGCTAAAGTGAACGTCAAAATGGACCCGGCGCCAAAGACGGCTTAAAGCAAATTCAACGAAAGGAATCGCATTGGAAGACCAAATTACCAAAGGACAATCGGTCACGCTCGACGGGGTGACGCTTAATCTCAGCCGGCCCGATCGCACGAAACCGGAATGGATTGGGCAAACGGAGGTGCTCAAGCAGGTTCTCGCCTGTTGGCTGGTGGTCGATCCCCGGGATTTCCCCCTCGCACCCCGCATCATTGGCATGCCGGGAATCGGGAAAACCACTCTGGCGATGGTGGCCAGTCAAAAGAGAAAACAACCGCTCTATATTTTCCAATGCACCAGCGACACCCGGCCCGAAGATTTGCTGGTCACTCCCGTTCTGGCCGAATCGGGAAAAATCTCATACCACGCGTCGCCTCTGGTCAGCGCCATGCTGAACGGGGGAATCTGTATTCTGGACGAAGGCAACCGGATGAACGAGAAAAGCTGGGCCTCGCTCGCCCCCCTGCTCGATCACCGACGGTATGTGGAGTCCATCATTGCCGGGATCCAGATCCAGGCGCACACGGAATTCCGGTGTTGCGTCACCATGAACAGCGATGAATCCACGTTTGAAATTCCGGATTACATCCTTTCAAGACTGCAACCCACGCTTCAGTTGATCATGCCCAGCCATCGGGACGAAATGGCCATTCTCAAATATCATCTTCCGTTTGCAAGCGAGGACCTGCTCCAAAGGACGGTGGAATTTCTACAACGGTCGCACCAGCTCGATCTGGATTTTTCTCCCCGTGACGGGATCCATATCCTGCAATATGCCTTGAAACGGCTCAGCCAGAATTCCGACCACCCCCTGTCCAAAGACAAGGCATGGAAAGAGGCGGTGGAAAAAGTCCTGGGCGATGAGGCCCTCGATCTGGATCAGATGGCGGCGCGAAAACGGCGCGCCCTCGGTGCGGAACGCCTCCCCCTGGGGCTTGGTGACTTTTTCTTCGGAGACGACAGCCCCCTGCACCCGGACACCGACCGGTGACGGAATCCGGCATGACCGACACCGGCGTTTTTGCGATCGGCGAAAAGATCCGCGTCATTCCCGTGATCCACGGTAGCGGAAGTTTTGCCCGCGTGGTGCGCCAACGCCTGTTGTCGTCGCCCTGCGATTGCCTGGCCGTCGCCCTCCCGCCGGAGTTTCAGTCCACCGTGGAACAGGGCATCGATTACCTTCCCATCCTCACCGCCAGTTGCCAGATGGAAACCGGCGGCGTCCTGAACATGGTTCCCATCGATCCCTGTCAGCCGTTGATCACGGGCATCCGCATCGCGAGGCAGGAGGGAGTTCCCCGCGCCTATATCGATTGGAGCACCCGTTGTTTCGAAACCCGCAAAGTGGCGTTTCCCGATCCCCTGGCGCTCAAGTGGTTGTCCCTGGAAAAATTCGATTCCTCCCTCATGCTGTTTCAAAATCCCCCGGCCCCGGACAGCCAGCACGACAAACGCGCTCGATGGATGGGATACCAACTCCATCGGCTGGAACTGGATTACAAAAATATCGTCCTCATTTGTTCGGTTGTGGACTGGCCCTGGATCAAGGACGCGTACGACGAGCGCAAATCCTACTCTCCCCCCGAACCTCCCGATTCCGCTCCCCGGTTGCATGCGCTGAATCCGGGCACATTGTTTTTCGCACTCACCGAGTTTCCTTATGTAACGTACCTGTACGAAAAAAACCGGATCGAGATGCGGTCCGACAAGGATGTCGAAGTGGATGGAGTGAAAGAAATTCTGCTTCGCGCACGGGAAAATTTTATCGACCGCCATAAGGTGCGTTACCACAACCTCACCTCCCAGTCGTTCCAGATTTTTCTTCAGTACGTCCGCAACCTGACCCTTCTTGAAGGCCGGTTGACCCCCGACCTGTACACCCTCGTCTGCGCGGCCAAGCAGATCGGCGGAGACGCATTTGGAATCTCCGTGCTCGAAGCCGCGCGGGAATATCCTTACCAGGAAACGGAACAAACGGGACTGGAACCGTTATCTTTGGGGATCGACAAGGCCATCGTCGACGAACAGGAAGGCCATGCGGCTTCCGCCAAAAACCGGTTAAACGAGACCCAATTCGAATGGAGGACGCTGGACCTCAAGCCTCAACCCGACATTAAAAAACGGGAAGATTGGAAATACAATTGGAATCCCCACGGACAATGCTCCTGGCCCCCGGAGGACGAAAAAATCGAAAATCTCAACAGCCACGTCCGGGAGCAGTCCCGATGGTTGTTGAGTCACGATCTCGCGCGGTCGGAAAAATTCACCTCGTCGGTCAAAGACGGACTCGATATCCGGGAAACGCTTCGGCATTGGTATTCCGGCGATCTGTACGTGAAAGTCATCCCTCCCTCGCGGGGAAAGGTGGAGATCGTGGTTTTCCTGTTCGATCCGGAGCCCGACCCCAACGTGTACAAGTGGAAACAAACCTGGTACTCGGAACATGAGAATGAATCGACCCTGTGTTTTTTCGCCACGGAATATCTGAACAACATGGTGGGACCCGGGATCGGCCAATCCTGTTATGGC
>Ga0210019_1002283_pt1 | contig 18828 bp, 20 predicted proteins | sample CryGeyCG2114_020_2_FD_183969 | JGI IMG/M metagenome (GOLD analysis project Ga0210019, IMG submission 183969) | Groundwater microbial communities from aquifer - Crystal Geyser CG11_big_fil_rev_8/21/14_0.20 (SPAdes) (version 2) | ecosystem: Environmental > Aquatic > Deep subsurface > Groundwater ...
TGGATTCAACCTCACGGCCTGGATGACCCCGTTTGTAGCCCTTGTGGCCGGGGGATTTGGGGTTCGTAAAGTTCTGCAGGCATGGGTGGGAAAAAAAACCGGGAGCGGTTCCGAAGAAACACCTGTTGCAGAACCCAAAATTTCTGAGAAATATTCCAAACGTTTAAAAGATGAACTAGACGGGATCGAGTTATAGGAATGGGATTTATCCACTTCTTGGAGTTGATTCTGGTTATTGCGATCCTGCTTGTCGTGGGAATACCGCTTTTTGGAAAATTAAAGCTCAAAAAGCTTGTGGACCCCGTGGACCCCGCTGTTGACGAGTATAAACATCTTTTAGTGCGCAAAGAAGAAACACTGATTTCTATTAAAGAACTGGAGTTTGATTTCAATACAGGGAAAATCTCAGAGCCCGATTATAATGAACTTCGTCATAAGTTGGAAATGGAGGCGGCGGAGATTATGGAGCAGTTGGACCGGTTAGAGCAGGAACGCAAAAAAAACAAACCCCAAAAAACCCATTAAACCTGACACAACCGTTGGGCCCCATTGATAATGGCAGACAATCCCAAGCCCGACTCTTCAGAGTCCGCTATTGAAGTTCGCCAACTCCGCAAAGAGTTTGGGGTTTTGAAGGCGGTAGACGGCATTAGCTTTGACTTGAAGCGTGGGGATTTTTTATCGGTGTTTGGTCCAAACGGAGCAGGCAAGACCACCCTGATTAAAATTCTTACGGGGTTGACCCGGCCTTCCTCGGGAACAGCAAGAGTTGCCGGTTATGACGTCGCGGAGGGGGTGCCCGAAATGCGGCGTGAGATAGGTGTTATCTCTCATTCCCCTGCTTTATACGCAGACCTGACCTCCATGGAGAACCTGGTCTTTTTTGGCAAGATGTATGGGCTGGAGTGTCCTGAAGAGTCAGCGTTGGCGGTTCTGGAAGATGTCGGGCTGGCACCGCGCAGGCATGACCGGGTGAGAACTTTTTCCAGGGGAATGTTGCAGAGGCTATCCATCGCCAGAGCAATCCTGCATGATCCTTCCATACTATTTCTGGACGAACCTTTTACCGGCCTGGATATCCATGCTTCCAATGTGCTCAAGGAGCATCTTCAATTTTTGCATAACAAGAAGAGAACTATATTGATGACCACACATGACGTTTCCTGTGGGCTGGAAATGTGTGACAAAGTGGCATTGCAGGTGATGGGCCAATTCGCTTTTTTTGAAGATATTAAAGATATTGATAAGGAAAATTTTGAGACCATGTATTTTGACGCGGTTCGCAATAACCAGTTCACCATGGGCATTCGCCCTCACTGACAACAAGTTGAATCCATGAACCTTTTTTTGAGTCAAATTTCAGCGATTGTCTGGAAGGATTTCGTGACCGAACTCAAGACCCGGGAACTGTTCAGCGCGATGTTCATCTTTGCCTTGCTGGTGATCCTGATATTCATTTTTTCCGTGAATCTGAGCATTGTTAAGGCCAGCGAAGTCGGGCCGGGAATCTTGTGGGTGGCTTTTTTGTTTTCCGGGACTATTGGCTTGAATCGCTCTTTCATGCTCGAAAAAGAAAATGGATGCCTCATGGGCCTTCTGCTGGCTCCTGCTGATCGAACGGCTATTTACTTCGGAAAACTGATCAGCAATTTTGTTTTCCTGACCATCATGGAACTATTCATCCTGCCACTGTTCATGATTTTTTTTAATATAGACCTCATTGAACACTTGTTCCCCCTGTTGTTTGTTATATTTCTGGGGACTCTGGGGTTCTGCGCGTTGGGGACCTTGTTGTCTTCGTTGGCATCAAACCTGAAAACCCGGGAAATCATGTTGCCCATTTTGCTCTATCCTCTGCTGGTGCCTGTTGTCATCGGAGTGGTTAGGATGACCGGGCAGATTCTAGCCGGGGAACCTTTGTCAGAAATGATGAACTGGATTGGTTTGACGACATCCTTTGATATCATTTATATTGGTGTCTCCATTATGACAATTGACCATATTCTGGAGGAGTGACGGAATGGATAACCTGGGGTTTTTATTTGCGGCCAATGCGTTTGTATGGGGTGGCATTATTTATTATGTTTATACCCTGAGGCTACGCAACCGCGCTCTTGAAAAAGACCTGGACTTGTTGAAAAAAACTTTGAGCAAGGAAGGATGATGATGAACCCCCCTGCTTTAGAAGAAAACCAGGCGGAAGGCAATATTCTGGTCTGGTTGACCGGCTTTGCATTCCTGGCGGCAATGATCGGGATATTTATCTATGTTCCCACCGAGCGTACCGAAGGAGTGATCCAGCGGATCATGTATTTTCATGTGCCTAGTGCCTGGCTTTCATTTTTTGCTTTTTTTGTCGTTTTCATATGCTCCATTCTGTTTCTTTGGAAAAAAGACAGGGAGTGGGACATTTATGCCCATGCTTCAGCAGGGATTGGTGTGGTTTTCTGTTCCCTGGTTTTGATCACGGGTCCAATCTGGGCAAGGCCAATATGGGGGGCCTGGTGGGTTTGGGATGCACGCCTCACCTCTACCCTTATACTTTGGCTTATATATGTGGCCTACCTCATGCTCCGCGCGCAAAGTTCTGCCGGTTCCATGCGGGCTCGTTATGCGGCGGTACTTGGTATTGTTGGATTCCTGAATATTCCCTTCATCCATTTTTCCGTACTATGGTGGAGGACATTTCACCCCCAGCCCAAGGTTATCAGCAATGAAGGGATTGGAAAGGGCATGGATCCCAGCATGTTGGCAACGCTGGGTGTGTCCCTATGTGCCTTCACTCTGCTTTACTTCCTGCTGATGGGGGAGCGGGTGCGGCAGGAAAAACTGAAAGATGAAATTGACCGCCTTAAAAGAGAAAAGCTTTATTCGTCCTAAAGACGGACTGCTGGGCCTGTTAATCATTGTGGCCCTGACTCTCCTCATACTCCGCATCCAAAAACCCGGCCCGGAAAATCTGGAGCCGGAAACCAATCAGTTCAAGCCGCAAGAAGGCTATCTGGCCCCTCCGTTCAAGCTAAGAAATCTTAAAGGCAACCTTGAGGGGTTGGAAGATTACCCCGGTAAAGTAATCATTGTGAATTTTTGGGCAACCTGGTGCGCTCCCTGTGTGAAAGAAATGCCAAGTTTTGAAAGCTTGTACCGCCGTTTTCGTTCGCAAGGGTTTACCATTCTTGCTGTCAGCCTGGATAAAGGAGATTCTTCCAAGGTCCAGGAATTTGTGGATAAGCATAAATTATCTTTTCCGGTTTTACTGGATATCGAAGGGGTGGCAGAAAAACTTTATCCGTCTTTCACCATTCCTTTTACCTATGTGATCAATAAGCAGGGCAGGGTGGTTGCCCGTGTGGATGGCGCCAAAAACTGGGAGTCCCCTGAAACCTTTGAAGCCGTGGAACATATTTTAAAACAATAAGTCGGCGAGGAAAGCGCTTAATGATAAATGAAAATAAAGCCAGATATGCCAATGAAAGTTTTTACGAAGCTTTTAATAAAAGAGATATTGCGGCGATGGAAAGGGTATGGGGGGAGGATGAAAATACCACCTGTGTGCATCCCGGATGGCCTCCCATCAAGGGGTTCGAGCCAATCCTGAATAGCTGGGCAGGTATTTTTGAAAACTCGGGAAATATGGAAATTAAGATTTCTGATGTACAGGTTATGGCATCGGAGGACCTGGCATGGGTTTCGTGCATCGAAAAGCTTTATACCATCGCTGAAAGTGGAGTTCTGGTCTCCAGAGTTTTTGCCACCAACCTGTTTCACCTTGAGGGTGATTCCTGGAAGATGGTCATGCACCACGCCTCGCCTGTCCCTGACATCAAGGGAACGGAAGAGGTCTCAAAGAACTGAAGACGTTGTGCAAGAAAAAAATCATTGTTTTAAAAAACACGCGGCATAATGGCCGGGTGCGATTTCTTTGAGGGCAGGAATTTCTTCTGCACACTGTTTTTCCTTGAGGGGGCAACGGCTTTGAAACGCGCAACCTTGTGGGGGATTGCCGGGATCAGGAATATCTCCCTTTATAGGGGCCTCTTGTTTAATTCGTCCCGATTCCAGATTGGGAATTGCGTTCAGCAGGGCTGTCGTGTAGGGGTGCTGGGGTGAATTATAAATTTGTTCGCTATTGGCAAGCTCAACAATTTTTCCAAAATACATCACCGCGACCCGGTCACAGAAATATTCCACCACCCCCATATCGTGAGAGATAAACAGGTAGGAGATATCCAACTGTTCCTTCAAGTCTGACAAAAGGTTAATGATTTGAGCCTGTATGGAAACGTCCAAAGCAGATACCGGTTCATCGGCCACCACCAGTTTTGGGTTCAGGGCGATTGCCCGGGCAATGCCCACACGCTGTAGTTGGCCTCCGCTTAATTCGTGAGGGTACCGGTTGAAATGTTCAGGAGGCAAGCCGACACGCTCCAAAAGTTGCGCGGCTTTTTCGGTCTTTTCTTTTTTGTTTTGGAAGCCATGAATTTCAAAAGGCTCTTGAAGGATGCGGCCGATACGCCTTGCAGGATTGACGGAAGAATAAGGATCCTGGAAAATAATCTGCATTTCCCTTCTAAGAGCTCTCATTTCAGTTTCCGGGATATCAGTCAGGTTTTTGCCGCAAAAGCTTATCTGCCCCGACGTGGGTTCGATCAGGCGGAGCAGGGTTCGAGCCGCGGTAGATTTTCCGCATCCGCTTTCCCCCACCAACCCCAATGTTTCCCCTGCTTGCAGGGTGAAGGAAATGCCATCCACGGCGCGAACCGGTGGAGCCTGTTCCTGGAGGAATCTCTTGCGCGGTAGAAAATGCTTCTTGAGGTCCCGAACTTCCAGCAAGGCCGGGCCTTTTCCTTTATTCATAATGATCCCGGTTCCAAATGACAACGCCATTGCCGTTGGCCTTCTCCCTCACGCAGTGGCGGTTTTTGGGTTTTACATTTTTCAATAGCCCAGTTGCAACGCGGGTGAAACGCACACCCTGAAGGACGCTGATCCAGGCTGGGGACGTTGCCCGGAATTTCTTCCAGTCGTGTGCCGGTTTTTTTCAGGGCTCCCAGTTTGGGAACCGAGGCGATGAGGCCTCTGGTATAGGGATGCCGAGGATCATCAAGGAGTGCCTGAGCCGGGCCGGATTCCACAATTTCTCCTGCATACATAATCAAAACCCTCTGCGCGATTTCCGCGACCACTCCCAAGTCATGCGTGATGATGAGAATGGACATCCCGGTTTCTCTTTTTAAATTTCCCAGGAGTTCAAGGATCTGGGCTTGAATCAGGACGTCAAGAGCGGTTGTGGGTTCGTCCGCAATGAGGACCCTGGGAGAGCAGGCTAGAGCCATAGCGATCATCACGCGTTGCCGCATTCCTCCGCTGAGTTGGTGGGGATAGTGTTTTAGCTTTTCTTTTGGTGAAGGGATTTCTACCTTGCCCAACAGGTCTGCTGACTTTTGCAGGGCTTCTGGCCGACTCATGGGTGTATGACGAAGGAGTGTTTCAGCCATTTGTTCCCCGATTGTCAGGACCGGATTTAGCGAGGTCATAGGGTCCTGAAAGATCATTGAAATAGAACGGCCGCGCAGGTTTTGTAGCGCTTTTGCGTTGAGAGACAACAGATTTTGTCCGGAAAACAGAATTTTCCCACTTAAAATTTCTGCCGGTGGTTCGGGTAAAAGGCGCAGGATAGAAAGGGCACTGACTGTTTTGCCACAACCAGACTCCCCGACCAGAGCCAGAGTTTCTCCCTGGTTTAAATGGAAACTGATTCCATTAACGGCAGTCAGCTTCCCCCTGGGGGTGGAAAAAGAAATTTTCAGGTCTTGAATATCCAGTTCCCGGGATGGCATTTTCGTTTTTACAATAAATGGGTTAAGGCGAACCTGATCCTTTATAAATCCGGTTTTTGAATTCCCGATGCTATAATAAAACATTTATACACGTTGTTCTGGAGAATTCGAATTATTCTCAAGTAAAAAACATATGAATCCGTTCACCAAAATATTAGTGGTTGAAGATGACCCCACATCTTCAAAGCTGATGACTTATCATCTTAAGATGATGGGGTTCAAAAACGTCACGGAAGTTATGGACGGGAACCTGGCTCTGGAGCAATTAAAAAAGGAAAAAGCGGATTTGGTGGTAGCCGATTGGCATATGCCGAACTTGAATGGATTGAACCTTTTTAAAGCCATTCGGAAAGAAGGATTGTGGAAGGATATTCCCTTCCTGATGGTCACGGTGGAAAAAGACGACAAAAAGGTGCAGGAAGCCATTCAGGCGGGGGTCCGGGATTATATTGTGAAACCCATTAATGTTGAAATTTTTAAGCGAAAAATCCGCGAAATGCTGGGGCTGAACAGGGATTGAATAAAAACAGTGGTTATAAATAGCGATTGTCAGGGCTAAAGAAAAAGGCGGCCTGTGGACCGCCTTTCGCAAGGACTGGTTTCTCCTGAAAGATCATTTAGATTTAGCAAGACATTCTTTCTCGAGTTCCTTGCTCACGATCAAGTCGCATTTGCCTGGGTCGGCAAGAACAATCGCGTAGCAATATGCCTGGCTGTCCCGGTTGAGAATCAGGGTGCAATAATAATTGCTGTGGTCTTTATGTTTATAGCGGGTTTCGGGGTTGCTGATAGGGGTCAGAGCGAGGCAAAGGTTTCGCTGGTCTTCTTTAGAAAGCTTCCCCGTTGGTTTTGCCGCGGCTGAGAACAAACCGGTTCTGGACATTTCTTCGGTGGGGCCTTTCCCATCAATGACGGGAACAGGAGCTACTCCGGGGCGTCCCTGTCGAACTTCCTGGGTTATTTCATCGCAGGCTTTAGTGTCTGCAACTTCAGATGCCATAGAGAGCGGGGCACTCATAAAAATTGCCAACAACACTACCATCCATCCCGTAGCCTTGTTTATCCACATATTCATCGTCCTCCCAAATGACTTGTTTTTTATTATGGTGACAAAAAAAGAAACAATCTAATGGTCGCAAGGATACCTCATTTTTGCAGGAAAAACCAAGAATTGTAATCAAAACATTGAAAAATAAATGGGCCTGGGAAGGAAGGGAGATGCGGGCTTAGGATGAATTTATAAGCCACCCTTCTGCCTCCTAAGGAATGGGAGTAGGTTGAGCAATAAACCTGATTTGATTACTTTGTTTCAGCCGGTTTTTTTTTACGGATGGCTCCAAAAATTACCTTTGCCACGGTACCAACCATCAACAGTAATAAAATTATTAAGAATGTCTCGTTCATTTATAGGTTTCCTTGGGTTGAATAGCCAATGAAATTTTAAAATTTCTATATCGGAAGATAATCTCGAAAGATTAGTTTCCGGAAATTTATGCATACCCCATTATATACCTTAAGGTCGTTAAAATTGTTACATTTATGTTAAAAACAGGTCGGTTGTTTTAAATTCGGTTGTCCTGATTATTGCTTTAGTGAGGCCGGGGTTGTTGCCTCAACTGCTTGGAGCGCAGGCGACAAGACAAACAATGCAGGGGAATTGTGCGCCTATTATTTCATCCATCAATTTGGTTAGTGTCGGGCCTGCCTGGTTTTTCCAATGGGGGGTTGGCTCTTGAACACTTATTGATTTTTGGTTATCCTCTGCAACCTGATTCATTTTTAATAAAAGGGTTTATGCGAATATTAAGTTGGAATGTCAATGGCATGCGTGCCGTTGTCAAAAAAGGATTTTTTGACTGGCTCAACTCTGAATCACCTGATGTGGTGTGCCTGCAGGAAGTTAAGGCGAGGACGGAAGACCTGGAAGATTCCATACGAAATCCGGAGGGCTACCATGCGGTTTGGAACTCAGCCCAGCGAAGGGGATACAGTGGTGTAGCGGTTTTTATGAAAAAGAAACCGAAAGCCGTTCATTTTGGAATAGGTATTGATCGGTTCGATTTGGAAGGTCGAGTGATTAGAATTGAGTTTCAGGATTTTGACCTGCTCAACGTGTACTTTCCCAATGGTACCAGCGGTTCGGAACGGCTGGAATATAAAATGGAGTTTTATGACGCTTTTCTGGAATACTGCGAACAGTTGCGGACTGAGGGCAGGGAACTGGTGATCACGGGAGATGTGAATACGGCTCATAAGGCTATTGACTTGAGAAACCCCAAGGCCAATGAAAAAAACTCAGGCTTTTTGCCGGAAGAGAGGGCCTGGGTCGATAAATTTGTTTCGCATGGGTATGTGGACAGCTTCAGGGTGTTTCATCCTGAGCCCGATCAGTACACATGGTGGAGCTACCGATTTAACGTGCGGGCTAAAAATGTTGGTTGGCGCATTGATTATTTTTTCGTCACGGAAAAACTCATGCAAAATGTTAAAGATTCGTTCATTCAACCTGATGTCATGGGCTCAGACCACTGCCCCATAGGCTTGGACATCCAGGCCAAATAACCAGCATATGGAACGTTTGGGGATGGCCCGCATCTAATAATTGACCATCCTGAAAACGGGGTTTCTCAATGAGGCATCATAACTAATGAAGTATTTTGAATTGGAGTGGGGATTTTATGGGATTTGAGCTCAACCAGACTTATAGCGGATTCAGATTGACCCAAAAGAAGGAAATTGACGAACTGAAGTCTCTTGGCCTTCTTTTTGAGCACGAAGTCACCAAGGCTGAATTGATGATCCTGGAAAATGATGATGACAACAAGGTTTTCAGCGCGACATTCAGGACTCCCCCGGAAAATGATACCGGGATAGCTCATATCCTGGAACACAGTGTTTTATGTGGTTCTAAAAACTTCCCGGTCAAGGAACCATTTGTTGAACTCATGAAAGGAAGTTTGCAGACTTTCCTCAATGCGATGACTTTTCCCGACAAGACCATGTATCCCGTTGCCAGCAGAAACCGAAAAGATTTTTTCAACCTCATGAATGTCTACCTGGATGCGGTTTTTTATCCCAATATTTCTGAAGAAACTTTCAAACAGGAAGGCTGGCATTATGAGTTGAACAGTCCGAAAGATAAAATTGTTTATAAGGGAGTGGTACTCAATGAAATGAAAGGCGAATTTTCCAATCCGGAAAGCTGTATAGACCGGCAGTTGGCGCATTCTTTGTTTCCCTCCACTGCATATGGATTTGAATCCGGGGGCGACCCTAAATGTATTCCTGATTTGACCTATCAGGAATTCAGGGAGTTTCACCGCAAGCACTACCATCCTTCCAACAGCAGATTATTTCTGTACGGAGATGGGGACACCCAAAGCTATCTCGATTTTTTACAGGAAAAATATTTACAGGATTTTGAGCATATGGATGTCAATACCTCCATTGCTCATCAAAGGTCTTTCCAGAAGCCTAAAAGAAAACAAATGGCCTACCCGGTCTCCAGCGATGAGTCGCTGGGAAAAAAGACCTATGTCCTTCAGGGTTACAAACTGGATAAGGCCGTCAATCATGAACATTGCCTTGGGTTCAGCATACTGAGCCATCTTCTGCTGGGGTCTTCCGCCTCTCCTTTGAGAAAAGCCCTGATCACCTCTGAATTGGGGAGTGAAGTTATTGGGGGTGGGTTCGATGATAACCGCGCTGACACCATGTTTGCCGTTGGGTTAAAAGGTACGGAACCCGAGCATGAAAATAAAATTCTTGCGCTAATAGATTCGACCCTGCGTGAACTGGCCAAAAACGGAATAGAAGAAGACATGATTCTATCGGCGGTCAATTCTATAGACTTCAAGCTTCGAGAAGCCAATTTTGGCGGCTTTCCCAAGGGTATCGTTTACAACATTCAGGCTTTGAGTTCCTGGCTTTACGATAAAGATCCTTTCAGCCATCTCAAGTTTGAAAAGGTAATGCGGAAAATAAAAAAGCAAATGCACGCAGGATATTTTGAAGATTTGATTCGCCGTTACCTGATTGAAAATAACCACCGCAGTATTCTGGTGGCCATACCCCAACAGGGACTGGGCAAAAAATGGGAAGCCCGGGAAAGAAAAATTTTGAAAATGGTTAAAGAGGAGCTCACCTCCGATCAGGTCAATAACCTGATTGCCGAAACCCAAAAACTGCAGGGACTGCAATTGGCACCGGACTCTCCGGAGGCGCTTGCCACGCTTCCCTCGCTAGCGATTGAGGATGTCCCTAAGGAAATTGAAAAGTATCCCCTGGAAATAAAAAAGCAAGGAGAGATACTCTTCCACGACCTGTTCACCAATAATATCGCTTACACACAGATAGGGTTCAACACACACACCGTGCCGGGTGAAATGATTCCCTACATTCCGCTTTTGGGGACCCTGGTACTGGGGATGGGGACTCGCAAGCATAGCTACACAGAAGTTTCCAAGTTGATTGGCATGCATACGGGCGGAATCCGCACCTCCCATTTTACTTCGGCAACGGTCCAGGACCGTCAGCAGGTTCTTTCCTATATCTTTTTCAACGGCAAGGCGTTGATGGAAAAAGTGGACAACTTGTTTGATCTTTTTGATGAACTGCTTGGCGAGTACAGCTTTGATGACACTAAGAGGCTGGTTGAAATTATCCGCAGTGCCAGGGCCGATATGAAAGATTCGATTGTCCCGCATGGCAACCATTATGTGCAGGCAAGGCTTCAGTCCTATCAGTCCCGGCTCGGGAAGTTTGATGAGCTTACGGATGGGATCACGTATTATCGGTTTTTGGAGCAACTCCTGGAGCGTGTGGAGAAAAATCCGGCGGAGGTTGCCGACATGTTCCGACAGGTCGCTGGGCGGGTTTTTACCCGCAAGAACGCCCTGTTCAATATCACGTCAGGGCAAAAGGATTACCAGGTTATAGAAAAAAGAATTGTTAGAACGGTAGACGTTCTTTCGGCTACGGACTGGAGTGAAGAAAAATGGGATTTGAAAGCGTTGCCTCTGAACGAGGGTTTCTTGACTGCCAGCAATGTTCAGCATGTTGGTAAAGGGGCCAATCTGTATGATTTGGGATTCAAATATTCCGGCCAGTTTGAGACCCTCAAAGCTCTCCTCAGAACCGGGTTTTTATGGGACAAGGTTCGCGTTCACGGGGGCGCCTATGGCAGTGGCAACTCGTTCAATCTCTTTACCGGCGATTATAGTCTGGTTTCCTACCGGGACCCCAACCTCACTGAAACTCTGGGAGTCTATGATGAGATTGCGGACTTTCTGAATCACCTGGATCTGTCCTCCGAGGAACTGACTAAAATGATCATCGGCTGTGTCGGAAAAATGGACCCGCCTTTAACCCCGGATCGTAAAGGCTCGGCTTCCATGATCGATCATCTTACCGGCCGTACCCACGAATTGAAACAGCAATACCGTGAGGAACTATTGTCCACCAGTCTGGAAGATCTAAAAGGATATGCTCCCCTGTTTGAAAAAATCAGGGATGCGGGCAATGTCTGCGCCCTGGGTAATGAAGATAAATTGAAGAAATCCAAATCGGTATTTGGACAACTGGTTAAGGTGTTTAATTAACAACCGAGCTATGCCCGGTGATAGCTGGCTTCTTGTTTTTGGCAATTGCGTTAGCGTCATCGCCCCATTGTCTCCCCCGCCTGGGGGTTAAGTTTTTGGTGTTTCCTGTCGATAGAAAAACAGTAAAGCCTATTTTTGACAGGTGAGATATGAAGCTCAAACGCAAAGAAATTTTGGACCTTTTGAGATCATTTGGGGTGAGTCAGGTTTCTGAGTTGAAGAATGGTTGCCGCGATTATGAGTCGTATTTCAAAAAACGCAAGAACCGGGAAAATCAGCGGTTTACGATGCGGCATTCATTTCGTTCATAGAGAACCGTGCAGGCAAAGAACTTCTGCAAGAACTGCCAGCAGTAATCCTATTTGCTCCCGCTCAACGACCGCGCCGTTTCGAAAGCTTTCTCCATTTCAGGCAGTCGAGCCAGTTCTGGCACCACTTCAAGATACCGAATGACCCCGTCCGGGTCGAGCACGATAATGGCTCGGGACAGCAAGCGGGTTTCCTCAATCAAAAGTCCGGTCGATTGACCAAACTCAGCCTCCCGGTAATCCGACAGGAATTGGATGTTGTGAATATTAGCCTCTTTGGCAAAACGTTTTTGTGCAAAAGGCAGGTCCCGGCTGATCGTCACCAGGTTAGCGGTTTGATCCAGTCCCTTGTTCTCTTCGCTAAGTATATGCGTTTGTTTTTCGCAGGTGGGGGTGTCCAGGGAGGGAACGACACTCAGTATTGTCACTTTACCTTTGAACGATTGCAGGTCAATCATGTTCAAACTCAGGTCAGGGAGGAGGACAGCCGGGAATGTTTGCCCCACCCGCATTTTTTCTCCAATAAGCGTCAGCGGCTTTCCCCTTAACGTAACCGTTTGTCCCCAACCTGTTCCCGCAAAAACCAGGGCGATGATTAAACTCAAACATGTTTTATGGAGCATATTAAACTTTCCTTATTCGTTGAAATTTTCTATCCTGATTTTAACATCCTTCGAGGATGAATTTAACCCAGAAACCTTGCATTGAGCCAAGTAATCATGTCCATTTGCCAGCGGGAGCCCACAGCCTCTGAGTTGAAAAGAAATATCAAGGCCTGTACTCTTTGTGAGGCAGAACTTCCTTTCCCTGCAAAACCAACGCTCTCATTCTCTTCGACATCAAAAATACTCATCGTTGGTCAGGCCCCCGGTCTCAAAGTGCATGAATCCGGTATTCCCTGGAATGATGCCAGCGGGGAAAGGCTACGTGAATGGATGAATGTATCCAAAGAGCAATTCTACAATACGAAATATTTTTCAATTGTGCCGATGGGGTTCTGCTATCCCGGAAAAGGTAAGTCAGGAGATTTGCCTCCCCGGCCCGAATGTGCGGAAACATGGATGCCACCCATCCTTGATAAACTTCCCAATCGACAACTCACACTTTTAATTGGACAATACGCGCAAGGCTGGTTTTTGAAATCTGCCAGAAAGCCAACACTGACAGAAACGGTGAAAAACTGGCAGACTTATTTCCCTGATTATTTTGTTCTCCCCCACCCGTCACCCCGCAATAACATCTGGCTTAAGAAAAATCCGTGGTTTGAAAAAAAATTGGTGCCGCAACTGGAAAAGAGGATCGCTGAACTTTTGTGTTGACCATTAAAATTCTACAACAGTGACACCATCACCGCCTTCGTGGCGCGCACCGGGCGTGAACTGTTTGCAGAGTCCGCACTTTTCCAGATAATTGCGCACCAGGGCTTTAATCGTTCCCATCCCGTGACCGTGAATGATGATCACGCGCTGTGCTTTCCGCACAATGGCCTGGCTTAAGAACGCCTCCATAACCGCTTCTGCTTCCTCACAATTCATTCCCCTTAAATCACAAGAGGATGCGGGGCCGCCTTCGGACTCGCTATGAACATTCAGCGAAAAATTCTTTTCGGGTTTTTGGTGACTGCCTCTTTGCCGCGAATTGCCGCGAAGGGAACCCGCTTCAACAACGGTTGTTATATTGCCCATCTGCACCCGCAGTTTTTTCTTTCCATCAGGTGCTTCCAGGAGGGTGCCGAGGGCACCCAGGTTCAAAATTAAAACAGGGTCTCCGGTTTCCAGTTTTTCGGCTGGCAGGGACCATTCATCAATATTCTCCACTTTCGGGGATAAGGGTACCTGACTCATGGACTGCATTTGTTTTTCCACCTTGCGGATTTTGGGAAGGTCTTTTTCGCCTTTGATCTCCTGAATCATTTTCTGGATTTCGGCTTTTCCGGCACGTACTTCCATTTGCAGTTTTTTGGTTTTGTTTTTTTGGAAATCTTTTTCTTCATCCCTTAGTCGGCGGGTCAGGATTTTCTGTTCCCTTGCCAGAGATTCCGTTTCTTCTTTCCACTTTTTAATTTCTTCCCGATCCCGGTTGAGTTCCAGTCTTTGGCGGGTCAGGTCTGCCAAAAGGTCTTCAGCGCGGTTTTCTTTGGCCTGATGTAAACTGCGGGCCCGGTCAATGATGCTTTTTTGCAGGCCTAGTCGCTCCGCTGTGTCGAGGGCGGCACTTTGTCCGGGTGCTCCAAAAATCAACCGGTAGGTGGGGCTCAACGTATCAAGATCGAACTCAGTGCAGGCATTCAAAAAACCTTCGTGAGTCTGCGCCAGAATTTTCAAAGTAAAATAGTGGGTGGAGACCAATGTCATGACATTTTTGCTTTTAAGGTCGAAAAGGATGGCTTCGGCCAACGCCGCGCCTTCTGCCGGGTCGGTGGCAATCCCCAACTCATCCAACAGCACGAGAGAACCGGCATCAACATGATTCAGGATGTGAATAATTTTTTTCAAGTGTCCGGAAAAGGTCGATAACTTCAATTGAATATTCTGGTCATCGCCGATATCGGAATATACCTTTGGGAAAAACGGAATCCGGGATCCCTGCTTGACCGGAAGATACAGTCCCGTTCTGACCATCAGGGCCAGTAGGCCCAGAGTTTTGAGTGTTACCGTTTTGCCTCCGGTATTGGGGCCGGAAATAATCACCACTCTGACCGAACCGTCCCATTCTATAGTATTGGGAATCACGGTCTCCCCATCCAAAACCAGTTCCGGGTTCCGCGCTTCCTTGAGCTCCATGACCGAGTCGCGGTTCATGGGACAGCTTATCGCTGACATGGTTTTCGCCAACCGTGCTTTGGCGTATATGAGGTCGAGAGTTACCAGTGTCTCAAGATTTCTTTCCAGCGGTTCCTGAAACTGCTGGGTTTGAAGAGCCAGGGCTTGCAGAATTTTTATCTTTTCCTGCACGACTTGAAGCCGGGCTATTTTCAATTGGTTGTTCAGGGGAACAATGGAAGCGGGCTCTATAAATAAAGTCTGCCCCGTTCCGGAGCTGTCATGCACAATACCATCTATTCGGGACTTGAATTCCGCCCGCACCGGGATGACCATTCGCTCCTCACGTTCGGTGATGTAGGAGTCTTGAAGCGCTTCGCGGACGCTACTCGAATTAAGCAGACGTTGCAGGCGTTCTTCCAGTTTGCTTTTTGCGGTTTCTGCATTGCGGAGAGCCTGGCGTAGTTCCGGTGTGGCATTTTCCCGGATGTTCCCCTCATCATCAATACAACGGACCAGATCATCGAGGAACTCTTTCAGAGGATCCAGTCTTTCCAGCCAGGCCAGTAAGCGGGGATAATTGTTTTTTTTTCCGCCTTCACGGCAAAGGTTCCGGCACAAGCGCAAAAGTTTGATGAGGGACAGGCATTGCTCCGGCTCGATCATGCTTTGTTCTTGTGCATCCTTAAAAACAGGGCCAAGGTCTTCAAACCGGTCCATAGGAAATGAATCGACAGAATCCAGCAAGGATACCATCTCGGTGGTTTCTTCAAGCAGGGTTTGTGCCGAATTAAAATCGTTTTCAGGTTTTAACTTTTGGCATTGATCCCGTGTGATGGGAGAACAGGCATGGTTGGCCAAAGCCGAAACCACTCTGCCCCAGCCCAAAAGTTGCATTGATTTTTCGATCAATTGGACCGAGTCGGATGAAGGGGTGTCGCTCATAACAGTGTTACACTATGGTGGATTCAAGAAGGATGCTCACCTTGCCATCATAGAGGCGGTTGGGGTCCCGGAAATTTTTGTAACCGTACAAAAGGACGGCGAGGTCCTTTTCCACTTTTTGTTGATAGCTGGTCTTTTTTTCTCCGGGGATCAGGTTGTTGCCCTGAATCTGGATTTTCTGTGTGGTGATGGTGACGGGTTTATCGAAGTCCACCGTTTCGCTATTGAAATACAAATCATATTTAACAATGTTCTGGCCCATCACCTCGAACTGGTTTGGCCCTTTGCGGGAAGCGAACAGGGTGGCGATTTTCCCATCACGTTTAACCGGGTTCGGGCTTTCCGGTCCGGGCAGTTCCAGCAATGCCAGGTTTTTCCCTTCAATCAGCCGCACCCAGTGGATCGCGCCCAGGTGGTTGCCTTCCCTCGTCATGCGCACGACATCCGGATTTCTTTGGCGTTTCTGCTTGCCAATCCACTCCACCATTGCAGGCACTTCCGACTCAGGCAGGAAATGTCCGCCGTGGGCCAGTCCTTTTTCTCCGTGTTCCCGGTAGTGAACGGGATATTTCATATCGGAGAGGATTTTATGAATCCGCCGACTGAGCTCGATAGGAAAAATGGGATCATGCGCGCCTTGAATCATATAAACCGGCGTGTTGCGAAGGTTCACCAGAAAATGCATATATTGAGGTGTGATGCTTCCGGCGATGGGTATCAGTCCGGCGAAGCGGTCTGGATAAAACATGCCGATCATGTAGGCACCGATGGCACCATTGGACAACCCGGCAAGAAACACCCGGTCGGAATCTATGTTGTAGTTTTCACGAATCTGGTCAATTAGGCTGAGCACCATTTCCTCTGCGGGCTGAGCCCACCATGCTCCCATCGGATAAGTTGGGCACAACACCGCAACTTTTCTTTTCAACCTCTCGACCCAGGCGGGAATAGTGTTGGCGCCGCTCCCGCCCAATCCATGCAAGACGACAACCAGCGGAATGCTTTCATCTGATGACTTGGGAAGAAACAAGGCATAAGGGTAGTCTTTCCCATTATGTGTGATCCGCAAGTTCGTTTGAAGTCCAACCGGCCCGGGAATTTTTTTTGCCCGTGCACGCAGGATGGATTTGACGGTTTCGTGTTGGACCTTGCTCGACTGCAAACGTTTCAGCACCTGGTTTTCCACATCGGGGTCCTGAGTGGAAAGAAACAAATCCACTTCCGACTTGATGTCTAACGTTTCCTCCTCCCTACTGCTTTCTTGCGTTGGTTTAAGGGGGGGGATCGTTTTCTGCGCCTTGACGGTCTCCTGCTTTAGCTTGGGGACAATCGTTTCCTGCCCTTTGCCGGTTTCTTGCTTTGGCTTCGGGCTGAGTGTCTCCCGCACCCTGCCGGACTCCTGCACTGCAGAGCACGACACGACAAACAGGAAGACAAAAATAAACTTAAGGATAGTCATAACTTACACAGTATCGAACTTTAAAATCTTTGTAAAGGGTTTAGGGTTGTGCCTAAATTACTAATTTTATTGGAACTTTTTGTCTTCATGGGGTAAAATTTACCTCTGTTTAGCCGCGTTTAAGAATTCTTAACTCTTCTTATGGCCTGCCTGATGAATTCATTAATAGTACCCGTTCAAACTCTGGTTAAAACTCTCAACCTGGGAACTCTTTCGCTGGGGAAATGCCGAATGAACGCGGGGGAACCTGCCGCGCTGACCCGGATGTTCACGTTAAAGAAAAGTGGCATAGATTATGTGGGGCAGGTCAGGGTGCGTCCTGAAAACCCGGCTGTTCGCATCGAAGTTTTCAACGGAAGTTATTTTGAAGAGTTTGAACAACTCCCAGCGGTGGTGCTCGACAACCTGACCGAGAAAGTTCTGAGCCAGGTGTTAAAAGATAAAGAATTGCCGGAGGAGGCAAAAGCCCTGATCCGCGAACATCTTGAAGAACAGGAACCGGAACTAAATCTGGACATTGCCGAAACGGGGAGCGAGCGCGACCTGGATAAAATTTTTGAACGCTTGAATACGGAATACTTCAATAACCGGATTCAGGCTAAGGTCCTGTGGGGACGCGATGTGAAATCGCGCAACAAAAGTGGTTTTCGTTATGGTTCCTACGATGAGAGAAAAAAACTCATCCGCATTCATCCGCGTTTGAAGCAGGACTTTGTTCCCCTGTCCGTTTTGGAGCTGACCGTTTACCATGAAATGTGCCACCAGTTTGCTCCGTCCTACAAGAAGAACGGAACCTGGCAGAGCCATCACCCTGAATTTAAAAAGAAAGAGCGGGAGTTTAAAGATTTTAAGGATGCCCGTAACTGGGAAAAGCATAACTGGCACCGTTTGCTTCTTCCCTCCGAGGAAAATGCTGAATTGGTAACCGTCCCCATTGCAACCGCCATTGATTTGGCCTAAATTGGTTTCATGCCGTGAAAATGATAAAATGCTACATTCAATATGAAAGATTGGAAGCTCTCCGGGAAAAGCTTTTTGAATTAGGGGTGCCGGGAATTTCTGTGGTTGATGCCAAAGGCATTGGCAAACCGATGAGTCAATTGAAATCCGATTCCGATCTGAAAGTCCCGCAGTTTCATCCCCGTGTAGAAATTTCGATAGTTCTGGAAACCGAAGCAGTGGATGAAGTGGTAGACATGATCGTGAAGACGTTGCACACTGGTAGCCTGGGCGATGGAAAGATTTTTGTTCTGCCGGTGGAACAAGCCATTCGTGTGCGTACCGGGGAGCGGGGCAAGCAGGCTCTCTACTGATCAGAGATACTTTGAAAATTTTCCGCTTGAGGCAAGTTTCTATTGATCGCTGAAAATCTGGCCGAGGTACGTGAACGGATTTCCCAGGCAATCCAAAAGTCGGGAAGAGAGCGGGGCAGTGCCCATCTGGTTACGGTTTCCAAGCAAGTGAGTGTTGCCCGGATGGAGGAAGCCCGGGCCGCCGGGGCCGTGATATTCGGCGAGAATAAGATTCAGGAAGCGCTCCCAAAGATAGAACAGATGGGGTTGAAGGGGGTTTCCTGGCACTTCATTGGCCATCTGCAAAAGAACAAGGTCAAGTTTATTGATGCCCACTTCGATCTGATCCATTCGGTAGATAGCCTTGAACTGGCAGAAAAAATCGCGAAACATTTTCAGTCCGTAAATCTGGTGCAGTCCGTATTGTTGCAGGTCAATGTTTCGGGCGAGGCTTCCAAGTTCGGCATGGAACCGGGGGAATTGGAAGAGCACGTGCTTGATTTTTCCCGGTTGCGGGGAATTCGGGTTGAGGGGTTGATGACCATTCCGCCGTTTGACCCCGACCCGGAAAATTCCCGCAGATACTTTTCCCGGTTGCGGGAACTCCGAGATCAATGCGAAA
>Ga0210019_1002284_pt1 | contig 18822 bp, 17 predicted proteins | sample CryGeyCG2114_020_2_FD_183969 | JGI IMG/M metagenome (GOLD analysis project Ga0210019, IMG submission 183969) | Groundwater microbial communities from aquifer - Crystal Geyser CG11_big_fil_rev_8/21/14_0.20 (SPAdes) (version 2) | ecosystem: Environmental > Aquatic > Deep subsurface > Groundwater ...
ACGGCCATCCGCGTACCATCCAAAACCAGATTTCTCGCTCGTTGCTTCTCCATGAAAATCGACAATTTTAATTTTTACTGAATCACCAATTTCATCCAAAATCCTATCAAACACATAAAACGGAGAATCAATCTGTTCGTGCATAAATAATTGGCCCATAAGATTGATGATGGCAACTTTTATAGATCCAACTTCAATCACCCGAAACCCCTGGCCTGGCACATTGCCTACCCAGTTCGCGGGCCGGATGATAGGATACTTTTTGCCTGAAAATAGAATCATGCCATTCTCCTTCCTGGCCCAATGATTGCCGCTCGTAAAAAAATCAACCCCAGCGCGCTGCACCTCTTCAAAGCCAGCCACCGTAAACCCGGAGCCATGCGCCATGTTCTCTCCATTTGCAATCACCAAATCCAAATCATTTTCTTTTTTCCAACCAGGCAAAATTGTTGCAATTGCCTTTCGTCCGGGCTTGCCGACAATATCGCCTAAAAACAGTATCTTCATATATAATTTTAACATATAAAAGCCTTTCGGAGTATACCAGATGCATAGCAATTATGCTAGACTCGTATCATATGAAATGGCTTCCTCCAATCGCACTCATTGCAATCTCCATTGCACTCTATGGCGCGACATTTTCAAGGACTATCTACCTCGAAGACAGCCCGGAATTTGTCGCGGCAAGCCACACACTATCAATACCTCACCCATCTGGATACCCAACCTACTTGATAACCACAAAACTCATTTCGCTGATTCCATTTTTACCTACTGAAGTTTCCCGAATCAACTTTGTTTCCGCACTGTGGACTATTGCTGCGGTAGTGCTTTTATATTTCGTACTGTTGCGATTATTCTCAAATAGGCTCATAGCGTTCTCACTCGCGTTCCTGTTTGCAATGAGCCCTATGGTTTGGCAACAAGCAACCTACGCGGAAGTATACTCCTTAAATACGTTCTTTTTTGTATTGCTCATAGGGGCTGCTGCGTACTACTACACGCACAAAACCGACAAGCGGCTCTCTCTATTTTTCTTTATCTATGGCTTGAGTCTGACAAATCATTTTCTAGCGCTTGCGCTTGCCCCGCTCGTCGGAATATGGCTGCTGACAGAAAAGCCAATAATGAAAAACGCACGCTTCTATGGCAACGCTTTTCTATTCTTCCTCGCTGGCCTCGCGCCCTACCTCTATATCCCAATCCGAAACGCGGGGCGCCCTGCATTCTCCTGGTTTGGTGGAAGCGCGGAAAAAATCCTTACCTATAACATTGCTTATGGCTACCATGTATCCACAGCAACCATATCCTACTTCGCTGACGTATTTCACCAAATGCTCATAAGCTTTGGATGGTTTGGTGTGGTCGCGTTTCTCGCTGGCATCGGCGCACTCATCTACTGGAAACATCCCGGCCGCTGGCATATGCTTTCGTGCCTCGGGCTTCTGTCGATTGGATTAATAATTATGCTCACCAACGGAAGGCCCTATAGTGAATTTGAAAGCCAATTTTACCAGACACTCTATGTGCCGTTCCTACTAGTGAGCCTCCTGCCAATTGGGTACCTCCTCCAAAAAATGTCCAAAAGCCGCTATAAGCTTGTAATTTTCTACACATCGTTGCTTGCGATTCTGATCTGGCCTGCAACGGACATCGGAAATCGATTTTTAAATAATGATCGGTCTGGGTATGTGCTCATGGAAAACTATACCAAAGGGTTGATGGAATCACTGCCCACTGATGCCACGCTTTTTGTGCACCACGACCATATTATAAATGACACGCTGGTGTTCGGGCTCGCCTACCAGCGCTACGTTGCCGGAATCCGGCCGGATGTGAACCTCTACTCGCTGACGCCGGTATTCCCGCCACCGGATGATTTCCAACTTGGTGAAGATCGGAAACAAAAATACACACTGCCGCTCAAGCAGTATCTCGACGAACAGTACGCGCCAGAAGCGGCGAGTGCCACATTTCCGCGGCCAGAGCACGGATTGCCCGCAACCGCGCCCCAAAACTACATTGCAGACAACCTCTATGTGCCGAGCGCAAACGACAACCTCTACCACCGATCATTGCTTGCCAAGTACTACTATGACCTTGCCATGCAATCTTACGCAAAAGGAAGCTTGAGCTCGGGCCAGCACTTCCTGATACAGGCAATTAATTATGATCCAGACCAATTCAGCGACTACTACTATCAAACTCTTTTTATGCGAAGCTACTACTTTGGGAATTGACTAGATGGCAAGATGATACTAGAATAGTCCTGTATTGTATTACAGATTTTCTCTTCGCAACTCACTACTTGGGCCGAGGTACTCCGAGGTTAAGGAGTGAGTTGAAGAGGAGTAGGCGAGCGAAAGGCGAAGCGGCCTCCGAGTAATCTCGGATGACGCGTAGCCTGAAGCACGACTACGACGAGTGCGGGTATCGTATAATGGTTATTATGTCAGGTTTCCAACCTGAAAATGGGGGTTCGATTCCCCCTACCCGCTCCAAAAACACCCCGCCGATTCGGCGGGGTGTTTTTAATGTAAAAAAATACAATAAACAACTACACCTTTTCCAAACCCGGATCAATCAGCTCGCCCGCGGCAATTCCCGCAACATCCTCCTGCGCCGTGCCGCCGAACCGGCGTACGCGGGACGCGTAATCCAAAATCGCGAGCCGAAACTGCTCGCCGCCAAAATCCGGAAAATGCACACTCGTAAAATAGAGCTCCGCATACACGGACTGATACGCCATAATACCACTGGTACGCTGTTCGCCGGATGTGCGAATGATCAAATCTGGATCAGGAATCCCATTGCTGTCCAGGTATGTTGAAATAACCTGTTCGTCCACCTTTGTGATGCCATCTTCTGCCATGCGATTAAACGCACGAACCAAATCATCCCTGCCCCCGGAATCAAGGCAGAGTTGAAAATTGAGGTTGGTATACTTTTCTGCGTCAACTTCAAGTTGCTCGCAAATCGCAATAATATCTTTTGGAAAACGGTCGCGCCTGCCAAAAAGCCGGAACCTGATTTTATCTTCGTGGAGATTTTTTGAAAGCGTTCCCACAAATTCTTTAAAGATACCAAACAAGTACTCAATTTCCTTTTTATCTCGGTTCCAATTTTCTGTAGAAAAACCCCATAAACTAAGGTACTGTATTCCTGATCGGCGACACTCTTTAAAAATTTCACGCATACGCTTGTTTTGCAGCGCGGCGCGGTGCCCAACCCATGGTTGCCACCCCTTGGCGCGCGCCCACCTACGATTGCCATCCGGAATAATCACCACGTGATGCGGAACCTGCGCTTTGTCAGTCCCTCGCAACAATGTTTTCCCTAACTGCACTAAACTACTGAACTCATCAGTCACAAACGATTTCGTCCGCTTGATGGAAAAATCCGCATAGACTGCCTTAGGCACGTGCCATGCATAGCTTAAGGCTTCTACTTTTGCGGGAAAATATCCTTTTTGACACCAAGAAAGCAAGGCTTCCAAATGTGCACGCGTACCTTGAGCCACAACAAACACCGTGCCCTGTGCAGTATTTTGGACTTCCCCCATAAGGCCGTGTTTGCGCGCAAAAAGAGCGCATTGATTCCGAAAATTAACTCCCTGGACACGCCCTTTTACTTCGATATGAATTTCTTGATGCATATATATACCAGCTGATTACGTGATATCGTACCATACTATCACCTCACGCACAAAAAAATAATTTCCAAAAAACAAAACATCTGTGCTATAGTAAAATTATTATGTTCGCCTACGCAATCATCGCAACACTCAGCGTAAGCCTTATATCTTTTATTGGGATTCTTACGTTTTCAAAAGAAATACATACGCACAAATGGCTGCGCCGGCTTATCGGGCTTGCGGTTGGCACGTTGCTTGGGGCAGTATTTTTTGATCTGCTTCCGGAAACTATCAAGTCATTCGAAAACCCGAACACAGCTTCACTCGTCATTCTCGCTTCCATTCTTGCATTCTTTGTTATTGAAAAAGCAATTCACTATCATCACTGTAGATGCGAAGGAAAAGAGCATACATATAAAAAAAACAACCTTATCATCAACAATCTTATCGGCGACGGGATTCATAATTTTATTGATGGCACTATTATCGCGGGCGCATTCTTGGTTGATGTTAGGCTCGGCATTGGCACTACACTAGCAGTAGCATTGCACGAAATTCCACAGGAAGTTTCTGATTTCTCTATCTTGGTCTATGCTGGCCTCTCGCGATTCAAAGCCATACTCTACAATGTGCTCTTTGGACTCACGAGCGTTATTGGTGCGATTGTGGTGTTTGTATTTGCTCAATCCTTAGGAAATCTGATTCCAATACTTCTTGCAATTGCAACCGGAAACTTTATCTACCTTGCAATGGCAGATTTAGTGCCTGAACTGAACCATGAAAATAATCCGAAACGCGTATGGGCACAACTTTTGTGGGTTGGCATGGGCATAACGCTTCTGTATCTTGTTGGCATAGTTACTGGACACGAGTAGCTGCCGCATAATTCACCAAACAGTGTAGTTTATGGTATAATAGTTATACCATGGCTATTTTTAATCCAATACTATTCTTTGTATTAGATGTCTATCGTCAGCTATTAGCTGCGAATGATCCTTTTTATGCTATATTAATTTTGCTGGTGAATGGATTCTGGATTCCGATTGCTTTCATCATATACAAAAATGCCGAAATCGCGTGGAAAGATTGGCGGCAAAGCCTCTATCATAATGCAAAAAGGAGATTTATCCTGCTTGCTATCGACGTGCCGCGTTTAAACGAACAATCCCCGAAAGCCGTTGAAAGCATCTTTACGCAGCTACATGGCGCGCTTCCCGGACGGAACAATATATACGAAAATTGGTGGGTTGGAAAAAATGTAGATTACTTTAGCGTTGAACTAGTTTCTATCGAAGGCTATGTTCAATTCTTGGTGCATACGCAGGAGGAGTACCGAGACATGGTGGAAAGCGCATTTTACTCCCAATATCCAGATGCGGAAATCACGCAAGTGGAAGACTATGTGTACGGCCAAAATGGAGAATTTAAAGATCTTGTATTCCCCAACAAAGAGTACGATTTGTTTGGTTGTGAATTTGTGCTTGCGCGTTCAAACGCATACCCAATTCGGTTGCATATTGCTTTTGAGCACTCTCTCTCGCAAGAATTTAAAGATCCTATGGCAAGCCTGCTTGAAAGCATGAACAAAATCGGCCCTGGCGAACAACTCTGGTTCCAATGGGTTATTACACCTGAATATGACGACGACTGGCAAAGCAAATCAAACAAAGAGGCCATGAAAATTGCCGGCAAAAAAATAGAGTCATCAGAAAACATTGTTGATAGGGCAGTAAGCACGCTTATTAATATGATTGATGCTATTGGCATTGCGGTTTTTCCTTTCTATAACCAAACCGAAGAATCAAAAAAAGATGACGAAATGCTGAGCCTTATGCTGCATCTAACTCCAGCAGAACAAGGACGAATTGAAGGCATTCAAATGAAAGCTGATAAACACGGTTTTTGGACTAAATTCAGATACCTGTATATTGCGAAAAAAGCAGTAGCTTCCAAGGCGCGCGGATTAGCGCCAATTGTCGGAGCCCTGAAACAATTCAGCTCCTTAAATACGAACTCGCTTAAAACGCACAAATACACAAAAACATGGGGTCTTGATTATTTGATGGTGGAACAACGTATCGCAGCCAGACAAAATAAACTTCTCCGAGCATTTCAGGATCGCGGCCGCAGCGCAGGCTCCAATGGAATCGTGTTAAACACAGAAGAACTTGCCACACTCTACCACTTCCCAACAGAAACCGTAAAAGCTCCGCTGGTTTCTAGAACTACCTCCAAACGCGGGTCAGCGCCAGTAAGCTTGCCAGTGGAAGGCGGGCCGCACACACTAGACACTTCGCTTGACGACCAGCCAGCGCAGCCCGCAGAACAAGCAGCCATGCAGCGCGCAACCGCGCAGGAGGCACAAGAAGCCCGAGCAGCTCATCAAAGTCAAGCGCCAACAAACTTGCCGTTTGTGTAATATTGCAAAAAAATATACGCTCCCCCATTGCTGGGGAGCGTATATGTAAGTACTCTTCTTTATGATGTATTATTCCGTGATAGCATATCATAATTTCTAATGAGTTGATGAAGGTAAAACTGCCTCATTTTTATCCAGAGGTAGTTTTGCTTTTTTTGTTTTTTTAAAGAACACAATTCTGTCCCCGGCTACTGTGCTCGGGGCATTATAATCATCTTATATTTTTTTGATTTTTTGCCTCATAGGGCGCAGATGATTGGTGTTTACTGCCTATGCTTAGGCTCTAGAATCCTAAGCATATAAAAAGACACTTCACGGGATGCGAAGTGCCTGGCAGGAAACGTACCTAAAGGTAGTATAGCATACCTTTAGACAAAAGTCAAGAATTTCGGTATTTGTGTTAAAAATATTTCTTCAAAAAATCCGATGGCTCCATAATCTCAATGGGTAGCTGCAGTTTGAGCAATGCCTCATTCCTTGAAAAGTGCCGCCGATCCAGTGTGAGCAGGACATCCGCGCGCGCGAGCACGGCTCCGACAAGAATCGGCACGTCTTTACCCGGCACATAGCGGGCCGCAATACTCGCCTCCGACGACACAAACTCAAAAGGATGTTGGATGATGTAATTACCTTGCAGGATGTTTTGATAGTGCGCAAAAAGTTCCCGCTCTCTAAACGATTGCCTGATGTTTCGCTCCGCTTCCCGGAGCACGTGTTCGGTTGTGATAACAGTTATCGAACCGGCTCTCGCCATGCGCAACACAAAACCAGATCCCCCGTGCGGGGACCTGGCTGCTGCAAAAAATACGTTTGCGTCCACAAACACGTTCATGGCGCAGCTTCTAGAGTACGCAAAAGATTCTCTATTCGTTCTCTGGTCTCCAAATCAAGCTCATCCGCCTGCTCAAATTCCCGAATCCGTTCAGGTGTATATATCTCAATGCCTGCATCCGTCGCTTCTGAACGCTTAAAAATCTTCTCGTAGAGCGTTGCCTGTTGTTTTAATATTTCGTACTGATTTTTGGGGATGGTAACAGTATCCATAATACCACCAGTATAGCAAAAATTAAACCGCAAGGCAACCAAATGTATTCGTGCGGCGGCTCATAGTATTCACTGCCTGTGTTAATCCGAATGCATTCCCGTGTTGCAATAAACCAACATACGATTGGACTGATGCGTCCCGCGCCTCTTGAGAACCAAGCCTCATAAGCATTCTGCGTTTTGATGCGGTCCGTAACACGCAATGATCCGGAAAATGCACCCAGCCCAAAAAATCCACTCCGGAAGAAAGGGTTTTGATAAAAACTTTGTCCGGATGCAGCGCAAGGTTGAGTTCATGCTCTAAAAATTCCGATATTCTTAGAAGCTGATTACGAAGCCGTTCTTTGTCATGAGATAACATCACAAAATCATCAGCATAACGAATGTAGTATTTGGCCTTGAGCTTGTGCTTCACAAATCGGTCAAACTTGTTCATATACACATTAACCAATAGCTGCGAGGTGAGATTGCCAAGAGGCAGTCCCGCGCCTTTTTTGGTTGAGTGGAAACTGGAGACAATTTGTGAAATGAGCCACCTAATATCGCGGTCCGGCAGGTAACCTTTAATAATCTCGATGAGAATGTTTTGGTCAATTGAAGCAAAAAACTTTCTAATGTCGCACTTAAGTACCCACACTGTCCGGGTATGATTGCGAGACGCCTTGCGGGCAAACGCCCGAAACCGGTTCATGGCTCTGTGCGTTCCTTTGCCTAACCGGCACGAGTACGAGTCCGCAATAAATGTCTTGTCAAAAAACGGATATAATACCCGGTATAACGCATGGTGCAGCAGCCGATCCCGCACGCTGGCTTTGTGAATGTTTCTCGGTTTTGGGTCTGAGATGTTAAAAGCGTAATAAGGCGCGTGCTGATAGGTTTTGTTTGCCAAATCACGGTGGAGCGCAAAGACATTGGTCATTAAATCGCGTTCAAATTCCTGCACATCCCGGCGGTTGCGCTTGCCGCGGATAAACTCCTGCCACGCGAGAAGCAGATTATCTACAGAGATGATATACTGGTAACTGCCATTAAAAATAACCTTGCCCATACTATGCCGTATTCTACCCCCCCCCCGACAATTTTGCCAGTATTGCAAAAGGTGAAAAGCGCGTATCTCTTGTGGTACGGCTTTTACCAAACGATTCCAAAGAATCACAGGCACTCGCTCGGCAAAAAAATTGACACCTTGTTTGTGGAGATCGTTGAGGCGATCGCGACTGCTTGTTTTTTGGTGCGCGCCGAAAAAATCCCGTACGTCCGCAGGGCAATCCAAAAACTGGATACGCTAAAAATATTTTTAATGATCCTCTGGGAAACAAAATCTTTGGACAACAAAAAGTATGCCGCGCTTTCCGAGCCGCTGGATGAAATAGGCCGCATGCTCGGCGGCTGGAACGGCCAGCTTGTAAAACAAAACTCCCCCGCAAAAGCGGGGGAGAAATGAAGAGAGTTGCGAGGACGAGAGCGGGGTTGCTGGCATTCCAGCCGTTGTCGAGCCAGTTGTAGTTCCAGTTCCACCTGTTGCCGTTCCAGTTGAGGTAACGGACATAGAGGTTGTCGTCCGGGTCGCGATTTGCATAACGCGCCTCCTGTGCCACTGCCCCGCGAATACTCTTGGGGCTGTATCGTATTTGGCATCGCAATGCCCTAGCGCGCCATGCCAAGTATCTTCATTTTTTGAAGTTTCTGCATGCGCCGCGCTATTCCAAACTCTTGATCGGGAATACTCCGGACGCATGGATACTGGATTCGGCAGCGGCCAGCCGTAGCCAACCACATATTCGCCTAATACCGTTTCTATTGTAACAAAAATAAGAGGCCCGCACCATTCGCTATGAACGAATGATGCGGGCCTTGTCGCGCGAGTTCTAAGGGCTAAGGCCAAAGATCCAAAAGATCTAAGAACCTAAGCTCGAAGTACTCAACTTGCGAGGACGAGAGCGGGGTTGCTGGCACGCCAGCCGTCGTCGAGCCAGTAGCAGCCCCAGCGCCACCCGTCGCCGCCCCAGTCGAGGCAACGGACATAGAGGTCGCCGCCCGGGCCGCGATAGATAGTGCCCCAGAAGAACACATACTTGCCCTTCCACGCCTCGGGAATGAGGTGCGGATTGGCGAGCAGGTAGTCCAGCACGTTCGCGTTGAGTACGTGCCGGGACTTGAGCTCCTCGCGGAGTTTGTCGCCCTTGATGGAGCCGCAATTTTGCTCCTCTGTGAGGTAAAGCGCGACCTTGGCGGGGTCCCACTCCAACTGGCCGCCCTTGACGTGCTGTTCCACGCTCCAGCTCTCGGACAGGAACGGATCGGCGTCGCAGTCAATGACGTGCCTCTTGGGTACGATTTCGGCGCGGCCGTGAATCAGGTCCAGAATCCCGGGCCAGTTATTGAACTGGCCGAGAAGCGTCACGTCGTGAGGCGTGAGGAGCTCGGACTCCAACCTCTCCATCAACTGGTGGGTCTGACCTTCTGAATAAGAAGACATGTCTTCTCTCCGTTGTTTGGCACATGTGCCAGTTTGGACGCTAGCGGACTGCCTTATGCAGCCATAGCCAGAAACTACCCAAATTTGAGTTGTTTTTGGCTATGGCAACACGTTTTTGCGAGTAAAATAGGGGTAAAAAGAGCTAATACTATATTATATCATAACTACGTAATTTGTCAATAGTGCTACAAAAACAACAAACAGCTACACTGTAACATATGTCAACCGCACATCGCATCGCCAAAAACACGCTTTACCTGGCTCTCGGCAAAATACTTTCAACAGGAATCGGGGTATTAACGGTCGCTCTTCTGCTCCGATACCTCTCGGTTGAGGATTACGGAAGATATACCACAGTTCTGGCATTTATCCTGCTCTACGGAACTATTGTTGATTTTGGACTGAATTTGACGACAACGCAGGACATCTCTTTGCCCGCCACTGATGTTCCTCGCACACTCTCCACAGTATTCACACTACGTCTTTTGGTAAACATAGTGCTTATACTTCTATTGCCGGTGATTCTACTTGCGTTCCCGTACGAACCAGCTGTTAAAAATGCGATACTTATCACATCAGTCTTGTTTTTTACATCATCTTTGTTTCAGGTACTGGCAAGCTACTTCCAAATGGCGCTTGAAGCCGGCAAAGTAGCTGCCGCAGAACTTGCAGGACGAGCCATACTGCTCGCAACAACCGGCATAGCCATTTTCTATGGATTCACATTCACGCAAATTATGCTCACGATTGTAGCAAGTTCATTAGTGCAGTTTTGGGTGCTGTTACGGTTTACTTCGGCCGCAATCCATCTGCGGCTGATAATTGATTACACAATAGGGAAACGGATCGCACGCAAAACATGGCCCATTGCCTTGTCGGTAATTTTTACGACCATCTATTTTAAGGGTGATGCGGTAATTCTCTCGTTGACGCGGCCCTACCAGGATGTAGGCATCTATGGAGCCGCATACAAAATTCTTGAGGTACTCATTACTCTGCCGATTCTGTTTATGGGATTAGTATTGCCTCATCTTTCACGGGCGCATAGCAAGGGCGATACTAAGCAGTTTAATGATATTATGCAAAAAACATGGGACGCGCTTGCTGTTGTAACTATGCCGTTGGTGGTTGGAACCCTTGTTCTTGCGCGGCCCATTATGGTGCTTATTGCAGGCAACGGCTACGAACCTGCGGAAAACGTACTTCGCATATTAATTATTGCGACGGGAATTATTTTTCTAGGAAGCTTGTTTAGCCATGCGGTGGTCGCCATTGGAAAACAGAAAAGCATGATACAATACTATGCCGCAACCGCAATGCTTGCGGTGGTGCTCTATGTCGCATACATCCCAACCTACACCTACTACGCAGCCGCAGGTGTTACCGTGCTTTCAGAATTTTTAATCGCCATTGCAGCCGGGATTGTCGTATGGCGCGCTTCATCACTTACGCTTTCTACAAAAGGGTTCTGGGCCGCGCTTATAGCAAGCGCACTCATGGGTTTTGTATTGTATATTCTGCTTAGTCTAAATGTATTAGTTCTCGTACTCATTGGCGGATCACTCTACACACTCTTAATATATATGATGCGATCACAATTTTCATTTTTTTTACATGAAACTCCACTCAATCGGAACCACTAAGGATCCTTGGGCACAGGCGCTGCTTGCGCACATGCCGCGAGAAACCAATGCTAAAACCATACTGATTGTTGGCGCGCAAATGCAAATTTTTGCCACATTCTTTTTTTGGCTTGCGCGGTTCCGAGTACTCTGGCTTGCCAGCCATAATGAATATAATAATCAAACCAAAACTCTCATGAGAATCATGAGTCGTTTTGCAGAAACCATACTTGCCCCGAACCAAGCAACAGAAGCTCTCTATTTAAAAGCTGGGGTGCCAGGAAAAAAACTCGTCCTCATATATCCTTCCTGCAAATCAAAACTAGGTATACGCTCGCCGAATTCTGCATTTATTATTGGGTGTGATGGAGAAATTGGTATTGAGCACGGCTTAGGCATAATCCTTCGAAGCGTAAAAAATGCGCAAGATATTCTAGGAACTATCAAATTGATTATTAGTGGAAACGTAACAGAAAAAAACCAAATTGAATGGCTTAGTCAAGAACTTGGAATTTCAAACAGAGTGCAGGTCGCCCCATCAAAAGGCCAAGGATGGATGGCGCCGTGCCACTTGTTTTTGGTTATCCGTCAGCGCCCTTCCGCGCTTCCGCTTTCTCTGGCAGCCGCTCTTAGCCATGGCTTACCAATAGTCGCGAATGACATGCTCAACCATCGCGAATTTATTCAGCACAACAAAAACGGCATTCTCTTAAAAGACATTAATAGCGACATACTTTCGCAAACTATTATCAACCTCAGCCGCAAACCTGAATGGATGGATGAACTGGGACGCGAATCCAGCCGCTTCGCCGAAGAGCGATTCAGCCCCGAAACAACTCAAGAAAAAATACAAGCGGTGTTCCTGCATTAGGATAACCGCTCGTATTAGATTAGTTAGATTTAGATTATTCTACTAACGATTCTTCGGTGTTTGCATCTGTGGCCGGTTCAACCGATTCTGCGGGAAGTGTTTCTTCGGCCACAGGCTGATCGAGTAAAATCGGACCACCGCTATTATCCCGCACTAAGAGTTCCTGAGCGAGCGGAATGATAATTGGCCGCTTTTGGTAGTAGGGAACTTCTTTTGGCGCGGAAACTACTGGGAACGAAAGCGCAGGTACAAGCAATTCCTGGCTCACACCGCTCTGGTAATTCCATTGACGCATAAGGATGCGCTCCGGCGTACCTAGTTTAATTTCTAAGGCATTGCGGGCCGGTACCAAATACCCATACAAACCGCCGGATTCCGCAATTTTGATGATATAATCAGCATCGGTTTCCGCAGTATATGCCGAACTCTCATACTGCTGACTAAAAAGCCCCGATAAACCTACCACACGACTGAAGCGAATGTTCACATTTACAATCAACCCCGCGACATCTCCGCCTTGCTCATACACAGCCTCACCATTCACCATGAGTGGATATTTAACTTGTAGCATATCTGGGATGTACAGCTCTGTTGCTTCGCCTTGGTCGTAGTACACGCGCCAGGTTTTATCCACAAATGGCTCTCCGTACACATCTGTTCCTATGCCATGGTCGCTCAAAAATGAATGTGCGATACGTATCAATTTTCCATCCTGCGGAATATCAGACTCGGAAAGCTTATACTTGTCGGAGCAAGCCTGGTCGCGACACTCTTCGCCCGGGTGCGGCCAACGCTGCCAGTTTTCATTAATGGAAATACTGCCATCAAGGAATCCGATGTTTACGACATACCCGAAATCTTTATCCTCTGAAAAGCTCATATTCTGAACTTCTGTGGATCCAAATGATCCCACGCTGAATACTCCAAAATCAAGCGTTCCTAAATATTCAGATACCGCGCTTGCGGCAGATGTGCCAGTAATGCGACGAAGCACGCCCACCTCTGCATCAGAAAGGTTCAAGGCATCGCCAACATAGGTATATTTATAATCCTGAGGGCCTGGATAGAATTCTGCTCCTCCGCCGCCGCCGCCATACCCCGCCACCATGCGGCTGGCTGCGGCTTGATCAGATTGCGCAGCGCCTTGTAGGGCTACATCTTTTCCATCCTGCGAAACCAATGAACCAAACGCGCCAGACTGAACCGCGGTAATATGCGGAGCGAACGCAAGCTTGGATGCGGTGTTCTGTCGGGATGCGTACACCCCAACAACCGCGACAATGGCAACTGCCGCAACTAGTCCCCCATATGTATAGATACTAGTCATATGTTTCAATTGATAGATACTATTATTAAATGCGGTCGCATGGTTCGTGATCCTAGTATAGTATTGTACTGCGTTCTTGCTAGTCCGCCAATATAGGCTCGATCTCCAACTGGATCTTGAATTTAAATTTAACTGCCCTGCGAATGGTCCCCGCAAGCTCTAAAAGCTCCTCCACGGTTCCATTTTTATTAACGAGTGCCAAGCTGTGGTTTTGCGAAATCCCCACTCCATGGTGCTGGTGGCCTTTTTGGAAACCCGCATGCTCAATAAGCCAAGCAGCAGGAATTTTAATGCAATGATCATTAGTTTCAAAAAACGGTATATCCTCAACTTGCTTGCGCTGGCTCTTCCAACGCGCTTCAAGCTCGGAAAATTCTTTTTGAGAAAGCACTGGGTTCATAAAAAAAGATCCACACGAGCGCGAGTTCGGATCCCGCTTGTCCAAAACCATGGATTTTGATTTTCGTAATGCAAGCACTGCTTTCCGAATCTCTTTGAGGCTTGCTTTCTCGGTACCAAACAGCTCATTCAATTTTTCCTTCAGCTGTAAATAAGTTACTGCGGGAGCAGCATCTTCGAACAACCGATATGTTACTTCTGTAATAATATACTTTCCATTGTCCCGGCCTTTAAACCTGCTTGAGCGATACTCAAATTTGCATTCATCATTAGCAAACACCACCTCTTTAAAAGTCGTGCGGTCTAATGCCTTTACTTCAGTAATAACATCGGAAACTTCCTGCCCGTATGCACCCACGTTTTGAACAGGAGTGGCGCCAACTGAGCCTGGAATTCCAGAAAGCGACTCAATGCCGGAAAGATTTTTATTGATTGCTTTTTTTACTAAATCATCCCAATTCTCACCAGCAAAAGCAGTAATAAATACGTGCCCGCTTTTGGATTTAAATGTTATGCCTTTTAAATCAATTTTAATTACCAAGCCATCAAACCCACTATCTTTAAACACGGTATTGCTTCCCCCAGAAAGCACCCACACGCTCAGTTTTTTCTTGTTCGCATAGGTAAGCGCTTCGGTAAGTTCAAGCACAGATCCAACCGAAACAAACTCAGAAGCTTCTCCGCCGAGCCCTATGGTGGTTAAATCAGATAATTTAATGTGGCGCTTGGATTTCATAGTGCCGTGTGTATCGTTACGCGAATGCAAGTATTTTTTTAGCAATAGCCTTGGCGACGTTTTTGTCTAAAACACTCGGAAGTATGGCATCCGGCGTTAATTTGTTTTTTTTGACACACCGGGCAAGCGTTTCTGCTGCCGCAATGTTCATTTCGTCGGTGATGATCTTAATCCTAGCATCCAGCACCCCGCGGAACAATCCCGGAAAAACTAAAACATTGTTTATTTGGTTTGGAAAATCGCTTCGGCCCGTGCCAACAATACATGCCCCGGCCTTTTTTGCCGCATCTGGCATAATTTCCGGCACTGGGTTAGCCATGGCAAAAATAATCGGCTTGTCGGACATTGCTGATATATATTTGGGCTTTACTATTTTTGGAGCGCTCACTCCGATAAAAACATCAGCGCCTTGCAAAGCTTTTTCTAAATCACCTTTAATATTTTTTGGATTGGTGATGCCTAGTATTCTTTTTTTGACTTGATTTAAATCGGTGCGCGACTTACAAATGATTCCATGCGAATCAAGTAGTATAATATTTTTAATTCCATATGTTACAAAAAGTTTGGTAATTGCAATGCCTGCCGCACCAGCGCCGCTGATAACTACTGTAATGTTGCTGGGCTGTTTTTTAACCAGCTTTAAACTATTAATCAATGCTCCAAGCGCCACAATGGCTGTTCCGTGCTGATCATCATGAAACACGGGAATATCTAATTCTTGTATAAGCCTCTCTTCTATTTCAAAACATCGAGGAGACGAAATATCTTCTAAATTTATTCCGCCAAAACCAGGCGCAATGGCTTTTACAATGCTGATAATTTCTTCTGTGTCTTGTGTTGCCAGCACAATTGGGTATGCATCCACATTGCCAAATTCTTTAAACAGCAATGCTTTCCCCTCCATCACCGGCAGAGCGCCGTACGGCCCAATGTTTCCCAACCCAAGCACAGCTGAACCATCTGAAACTACGGCAATAGCATTGCCTTTAATTGAATAGTCATAAGATTTTAAGGGATTCTTAGCCAAAAACGAAGAAACCGCGGCAACGCCTGGTGTATAGGCAATGCTTAAATCCTCTTTTGTCGCTACTGTTGGGAACTTGCTCGCAATCTCAATCTTGCCTCTAAATTTTAAATGCCGTTTGAGCGATTCTTTCTCGTAATCCATGGTAATTGGGTTGATTATTAGTGTCTATGCTGGCGGTGTATTCTTGAAATAGCTCGAACGGAATTCTGTCCTCGCCGCGCTTTGCGCGGCTCGGAATGGGCGGGCGGGCAAAATGAATTCTGAAGCCGAGAACATTAACAATTTCAAGTTTTTCTTTGAGTTAAGTATAACTCAATTCAGCTAATTTTTCAATTTGAGATTATTGAAAAATTAGCTGGCTTTGGCGGCAAATTTTCGTTCTTTCAAAATCAAAAAAATGGGGCGCTAAACCGAAGTTTAACGCCCCTTGAACTGTACTACTTCCACGATCGCTTCTCGTTTTCCCGCTCCTTTTCGTGAAGAGCATGGAAAAGCGAAATGTTAAGCAGATTAGCGAGATCGAGAAGGTAGATGAAAACATCCGCGAGTTCGCCTTCCAGCGCAGGGTAGCGATCCTTGCGATCCTCATCGGACTTAAGACCGAGATACTTGCGAAGCGCCTTGGCAAGTTCGCCAACTTCTTCCACCATGAGCAGAAGAACATCGCGCGGCGATTCCTTGTCGAAACCGCGCCGCAGTACCATGTCATGGATGTATGACTGGAGAACTGCCACCGAAGAACTGGGGTTGATGACCTCGAGCGACGAACGGCTCTCGAGAGCAGTCTTCACCTCTTCCGGCACTGCGACAGTCCCGCAGAAGAACTTGAGCGTGGAATCTGCCACGAGTTCCTTGCAGAACACCGGCTTGCCGAGCGCTATGGCCCAGCCAAGCTCCATCTTTGACGAATCGCCGATGTAGCCGTCGGGGTTGTAGATGTAGAGCGCGTCTGCGGCGGTGATTGCGTCGAGGTGGCGCTGCTCCAGAGTTTTCGGATCGCTCGTGTCGTCGGTTTCGAGAACCGCGAACTCTTCTCCTGGATTGATGACTTTTGAGGCTTTGGGCGAGAGTACCTCAATCCCTAACGCCTCAAACGCTTTGACGGTCTCGCTGATTCCGTCGAAGTAGCGACGGAAAGAGCCGGAAATGACGATGTTTAGTTTCTTAGCCATAACGATCTTGTCTCCTATTCCCTTCCAAAATATGGTTTGAGCCGATTTGTTTTCAGGTTCTTTGGCAGTTTGGAATGCTCTCGGCTTCAGAATTCATTTTGCCCGCCCGCCCATTCCGAGCCGCGCAAGGTGCGACGAGGAGCGAATTCCGTTCGAACTATTTCAAGAATACACCGCCAATTGGGAAAATGCAAATTTGAAGAGGTCAGCTCGCGGCGCCAGACGCACCACTCGCATAGGATTTGAAAGGGCTTTTTTGGCGAAAAGGAAAAGGATTTATCAATGAAGGGCAAAAGAAATTTTTCATCAATTTTAATTAAACAAAAATATGAGATACATAATTTATGCTAGGAAATCAACGAAGAGCGAAGAACGACAGATCATGTCTATTGAATCCCAGCTTTCTGAATTAAAAGAATTTGCCGCCAAAGAAAAACTTGAAATTGTTGCTTCGCTTTGCGAAGCCCAAACTGCCAAAGAACCTGGGCGAATGAAATTCGCAGAAATGTTGTCATTTCTGGAAAGTGGGAAAGCAGACGGGATACTTTCATGGAATCCAGATCGTCTTGCCCGTAATTCGATTGACGGCGGACAGATTATCTATTTGCTAGACACAGGAAAAATTAAAGACTTAAAGTTTCCGACCCACTGGTTTGAAAATACTCCACAAGGAAAATTTATGCTGAACATTGCCTTTGGCCAGAGCAAGTATTATGTAGACAATCTCGCCGAGAATATTAAACGCGGACATCGCGCAAAATTAAGAAAAGGCATTTGGCCCGGCTTTGCTCCGCTTGGTTATGCAAACAATCACAAAACGCGAGATATTGATGTGGATACAGAAAAAGCTCCGTTCATACGAAAGGGTTTTGAATTGTATGCGACAGGCAAATATACACTGAAGCAAATCGCAAGAGCGTTAAAGGATATTGGTTTGCGGAGCCACAAAGGCAATGTTTTGGCAGTTTCCTGTGTCCAGCGAATGTTAAGCAAATCCTTTTACTACGGACTATTCAAGTTTAAGGGCGAGACGCATCAAGGAACGCACGAGCCAATAATTACGAAGAAACTTTTTGATAAATGTCAGGAAGTTATGAAAGATCGCGGACATATTAAAACGCGTAAAGCGGAGAAAACTTTTCCATTTCGCGGACTGCTCGCTTGCGGAGAGTGTGGTTGTGCTATCACTGCCGAAACGCAAAAAGGTCATAACTATTATCGCTGCACCAAAAAACGCGAAATGTGTTCACAAAAATATGTCCGCGAAGAATTACTAACCGAGCAAGTAAAAAGTTTTCTTCAAAAAGTTTCTTTGTCGAGCCAAGATGCGGAAAGAATTTTGCGCGAGTTGGATAAAGACGAGCAGAAAGCAAAAGAGAGCAGTTTTGTAATCGTGCAAAATCTCAAAAGTGAGTTAGCCGACATCGGCAAAAAGTTAGACAAATTGCTTTCTGCTTATCTCGATGAAGTAATCACATCGGAAGAATACACCGCGCAAAAACAAAAACTACTTTTACACAAAGTTAATTTGCAGGAGGAAATCAGAGAAATCGAAGACAACGGTGTGTCTTGGCTCGAACCGGCTCGTGCGTGGATAAAATCCTTAAATCAAGCGGAGAAACTGCTTTCCTCTGGGGATAAATCAGAAATGACAACATTTCTAAAACAAATCGGCTCGAACCATATTTTGATTGATAAATCCTTTTCTTTTTCGCTCAAAAAGCCCTTTCAAATCCTATGCGAGTGGTGCGTCTGGCGCCGCGAGCTGACCTCTTCAAATTTGCATTTTCCCAATTGGCGGTGAAATTATATCCTTTGCGCGAACCTTTTTCGAGCGAAAAACGGACTGAACCGCCCCGCCGCCCGCCTCCGCTGACGCTCCGGCGGCAACCTCGCGGAAATTTTCCCTTACAATTTTTCTTTTGCGCGCGCCCCCTGAAAAAAATTCAAAAAAGGAAAGGGAAATTTCTGCTCGGTTCCGCCCTCCAAGTATTCGGGCGGTGCGGCGGGGCTTCCACGCTCGGACGGCTCGGCATTCCTCCCCCCAACCCCCTCCTGCCGAGCCGTCCTCGCTTCGGGGAGCGGGCGGGCA
>Ga0210019_1002287_pt1 | contig 18809 bp, 16 predicted proteins | sample CryGeyCG2114_020_2_FD_183969 | JGI IMG/M metagenome (GOLD analysis project Ga0210019, IMG submission 183969) | Groundwater microbial communities from aquifer - Crystal Geyser CG11_big_fil_rev_8/21/14_0.20 (SPAdes) (version 2) | ecosystem: Environmental > Aquatic > Deep subsurface > Groundwater ...
TCCGTAACTGGTAACTCGGATTCTAAAATCCAAAATCCAGAATCAATAATCACTACCTGTTCCGTTACCGTATTCACCAACCTCAGCTGGTATGATCCAAACCACGAGGTTTTAGCCTTATCAACAACCCCAATCGATACGGCAAAATACAAAGATCTAACTACTGATACGATGACCGTTAATCAAACTCTCTCCGTTCTTGGAGCATCAACATTTACAGACGCAACCGTTACCAAAACGTTTAATGTTGGGTTATTGTCAATTGAAGATTCATCCATAAACGTAGCAGGTGGGGTGCTCAATTTGCAAAACGCCTACGGCTCCGGAAACATCGAAGCCTTTGGTGGAAAGATTGTTATGACTACGGATGGGTCGATTTCACTCGAAGGCACGTTGGCTGCACACACTATACGTACGCAAAAAATAAGTATCGATACAACCGATGCCACCGGAGCAACTTTGGGAACAGTAATCCTTTTGGCTGGTGAGAGTGAGGTTGTCGTTGATACAAAAGCAGTGACCGACAGCTCAAAAATATTTATTTCGGTGCCACCGCTTGAATATTCCGTCGGTGTGAGTGAGAAAATTCCTGGAAGTGGGTTTGTTATTCGTTCCACAAATCCTTTGGCAAACGATGTCTCCATTGATTGGTACATCCTCGACGAGGTTAAAAATTGATCTGCTGATTCGAAGAAATATGCTGTTTCTGTTATAATAATCAAGACTATGTCAGAAGAATCTCACGCGCCGTATCTTCACTATATATCCCTTGGTGGAAATGGAGAGGTTACCAAAAATATGCATGTGTTTGAAACAAACGATGATATCGTTGTGTTTGATGCTGGAATTGGATTTCCTCAAGCCGACCAGCTAGGTGTTGACGTTGTTATCCCTGATGTTTCGTATCTTGTGGAGCGGCGAAGCAAAGTTAGGGCAATCGTTATCAGCCATGCTCACGAAGATCACATCGGGGCACTTCCATACATCGTAAAAGAGATGACTAATATACCCATCTATGCCGCAAAACTTCCGCGTGGATTTATTCAGGCAAAACTTACTGAAAAGAATTTGCTCAAAGGTCAGCCCATTCATCTTATCGAACCCGAAAAAGGTCCATTTAAAGTTGGTCAATTTGAGATATTTCCATACCGTGTAAATCACTCCGTTCCTGATCCACTGGGATTCTTTATAAAAACTCCGGTTGGAAACATGGTGTTTTCCCCCGATTTTAAATTTGACTGGACTCCAGTTGATGGAAAGCTTTTTGAGGTAGGAAAATTAGCTGCACTTGCTCAACAAGGTGTACTGGCGCTTTTCTCTGATAGCTTGGGCGTAAATCGTGAAGGGTACACGGAATCTGAGCAGATGATTCAAAAAGCGTTTGAGCGTGAAATGCAAGATGCGCGCGGTCAGGTGTTTATTACTACCATGAGTTCAAACATTTCTCGTATGCAACAGGCGATTAATGCTTCGGTAAAATATGGTCGTAAGGTTGTACCAGCTGGCAGAAGCATCGATCAAAATATTCAAACCGCCATTAACCTTGGATATCTTAAAGCACCAGACGGTGTTGTTATTCCGATGGACAAAGCGCGTAGACTTCCACACCATAAAAAAACGTATATTATTGCGGGAAGTTTTGGCCAGCAGGGTTCGGCGCTTGATCGACTCTCGCGTGGTGAACATAGGTCGATTGAATTAAAAGAAGGCGCTGTTGTGGTGTTTAGTGCCGATCCAATTCCCGGAATTGCTGACCAGGTAGGTGGTGTTATTGACCGGCTTATTCAGCTTGGTACGCGAGTTGTGTATTCGGATATTCAAGATGATCTTCACGTTTCTGGGCATGGAAGCAAAGGAGATATTTCGATGATGATTGCACTTACCAGACCAGAGTTTTTTGTTCCGATTGGTGGAACCGCACGGCATCATCGTGGATACCGTAACCTGGTAGAAGAGATGGGGTTTGATCCTAAAACAGTGTTTGAACTTAACGGAAATGAAACAGTTATGTTTGGTATCCATTCGGCAAAATCAGGGCCACAGGTTGAACTTAAAGACGTGTTTGTTGATGGAAGTTTAGTTGGCGATGTGGGAAAAATTATTCTTGAAGATCGCAAACAGCTTTCGCAAGACGGTGTGTTTGTAGTTATTGTTCGTAAAGAGCAAAATGGAAAATTATCCCAATATGTTGATGTGGTAAGTAGAGGGTTTGTGTTTCAGGGCGAAGCGGGGGATGTGACCAAAAAGGCTCGTCAGCTTGCCGGTAAGACAGTTGGGGGAACGAATATTTCAGAATGGAATAAGACAAGAGAAAAATTGAGTGAAAAACTGCGCGGCCTATTCTACTCAAAAACAAAACGCGAACCACTTATTGTTCCCGTGGTAATCGATATTAGAAATTAGTTTTGTTGTAATTAGGCGCTTTTGTATGATACAATCCCCGTCGACATGCCGACTATTAACCAATTAATTCGAAAAGGCCGGAAACGAAAAATTAGGAAGGACAAGTCCGTTGCCTTAACGGGTAGCTGGAACAGTAATAAAAATCAACTTAATGATGCATCGGCTCCGTTTAAACGTGGTGTGGTGTTGTTAGTTCGCACGATGACACCTAAAAAACCTAACTCAGCACTCAGAAAAGTCGCACGTGTAAGATTATCTAATCGAAAAGAAGTTACGGCATATATTCCTGGTGAAGGCCATAATTTGCAAGAACATAGCATCGTGTTAATTCGCGGCGGACGTGTAAAAGACTTACCAGGTGTAAAATATCACATTGTACGTGGAACATTGGATACTGCGGGAGTCGAAAATCGAAAGACATCACGATCAAAATATGGTGTAAAACGACCGGTTAAAAAATCTGAATAATTATGAGAGGCAAACAAGCACGCAAACGAATATTAGTTCCAGACCCCGTGTATAAAAGCGAACGGGTTACTAAGTTTATTAATTACATCATGCTTGATGGTAAAAAAGAGAAGGCCCGAACGATTGTGTATACCGCAATTGAAATCGCAAGCAAAAAAGTTGGCGAAGAACCTATGACAGTTTTTGAAAAAGTCTTAGGAGCCGTAAAACCTGAGGTTGAAGTTCGGTCGCGTCGCGTTGGTGGTGCAACGTTCCAAATTCCACTTCCTGTGCCACGTGGTCGCAGTGAATCACTCGCAATGCGATGGATAATCGATGCGGCACGGTCGCGAAGCGGTAAACCTATGTCGGATCGGTTGGCAGAAGAATTAACAAACGCATTTAATGGCGAAGGTGTTGCGGTTAAGAAGCGTGAAGATACTCACAAGATGGCTGACGCCAACCGCGCATTTGCCCACTTTAAGTGGTAAAAACTCCTTTGGAGTTTTTACCAGCAACAGATAAATATTCTCACCGTTTTATTTGAGTGTGTTGTACTATATGGATAGTGGAAGAAAGGGGTTATTCGAAAAGGAAACATACACGTTTAGATGCATGGGATTATTCTAGTCCCTGGTGGTATTTTGTTACGATTTGTACTACGGACATGCGACGTCTATTTGGAAAAATCGTTAATGAAACTATGGTGTTAAACAATGAAGGCAGTGTTGTTGATGAGGAATGGAAAAGTACCGAAATAGTACGGACCAACGTAAAACTTGATATGTTCCAAGTGATGCCAAACCATATGCATATGGTTTTTGAAATCGTAGATATGCCTTTCCGTAGGGGCGTACCGCGTACGCCCACATTAATTGAAACGGGCGCAAGCATTGCGCCCCTACACAGACAACCCCAATCTGTAGGGTCAATTTCTAAACAACGATCCTACGTTAAAAATATGGCAACGGGGTTATTATGATCGCATAATACGAAACGGTGCCGAATTAGACAGGGTTAGAACATATATTTTGAATAACCCTCAAACCTGGGAAGACGATGAGTATTACCATTGACACTAAAAACTCCTCTGCTATAATGCCTAAGACATGGCAAAGCTTGAAGTACTGGGAGACACTCCCATAGATCGAATTAGAAATATTGGAATTATTGCTCACATCGATGCCGGTAAAACGACAACGACTGAGCGTGTGCTGTATTACACGGGTCGAACGTACAAAATCGGTGAGGTTCATGAAGGCGCAGCGACCATGGATTGGATGGATCAAGAGAGGGAACGTGGTATCACTATCACTTCGGCAGCAACAACAACATTCTGGCTTGATCATCGTGTAAACATTATCGATACCCCAGGGCACTTAGACTTTACGGCCGAAGTTGAACGAGCACTTAGAGTTTTAGACGGTGCAGTGATGGTCTTGGACGCGTCCGAAGGTGTGCAGGCACAAACAGAAAAAGTTTCTCGTCAAGCTGATGGGTACAACATTTCACGCATTCTATTTGTCAATAAAATGGATAAAGTCGGGGCTGATTATGACAGCACGTTATTAATGATTCGCGATCGTCTTGCGCTTCCCGCCTATGCCTACAATATTCCAATTGGTACTGAAGAAAATTTTATCGGGGTAATTGATTTGCTAACGCGAAAAGCAATGATATGGCACAGTGAGGATCTTGGGGCAACCTTTGATTCTATTGATCTTGCCAATGCAGATATGGTGGATGATGAAACAAAGCAAAAGGCAGAAAAGTACCGCGAAGAACTTATCGAAAAGATATGTGAAACTGATGACGCGCTCATTGAAAAATTTCTTAATGGTGAAGAACCAAGTCTTGATGAACTAAATCAAGCATTGCGCAATGCGGTTGATTTGGTAAAGATCGTTCCTGTGTGCGCGGGTTCGTCTCTTAGAAATAAAGGTGTTCAGCCACTTTTGGACGCGGTTGTTTGGTATTTGCCTTCTCCAAAAGAAGTTCCACCCGCAAAAGGTGTAAATCCAAATACGCAGGAGATTGAAGTACGTCAGCCTGATGCAAACGGGCCATTTTCGGCGCTTGCTTTTAAAGTTCAGACAGATCCATACGTTGGTCGCCTTACCTATTTTAGGATTTATTCCGGCACTGTTCATACGGGTGATACCGTTTATAATGTAGGTAAAAACATGAAGGATCGTATGGGGCGCATTCTTCTTATGCATGCAAACCAACGCGAGGAAGTTGAGTCATTGTCGGCAGGAAACATTGGCGCAGCCGTTGGATTGAAAGATGCAATAACCTCAGATACGCTTACCGATGTTGAGCATCCAATTATTCTTGAAACGATTGAATTCCCTGACCCTGTTATTTCTCTTTCTGTGGAACCTAAAACCAAGAGCGACCAGGAACGACTTGGTGAAGCACTTCGAAAACTTCAAGAAGAAGACCCAACTTTTAAACTTCAGACGAACAAAGATACCGGTCAGTCTTTAATCTCAGGAATGGGTGAATTACACCTTGAAATTATGGTTGATCGTCTAAAGAGGGAATTTAACGTCGATGTAAATGTTGGACGTCCAATGGTTGCTTACCGTGAAACGATTACTGGCTCGGCAAAAGACGTTATTGGTCAATATATTAAACAAAGCGGAGGTCGTGGGCAATATGGTCACGTTGTTATTGATATGGAACCTCTTGATCGAGGAACAGGTCGAGAATTTAAAAATGCCATCAAAGGTGGCGTTATTCCGGGTGAGTTTATTAAACCGATTGAAAAAGGTGTCATGGAAGCCCTCGATAACGGTGTGTATGCAGGTTATCCCCTTCAAGATGTTAAGGTTACGCTTCATGATGGGTCGTACCATGACGTTGACTCTTCTGAGATTGCGTTTAAACTTGCGGCAGAGATTGCAACAAAGTCAGCTGTTAGAAAATCAAACCCGCAACTTTTGGAACCAATTATGGATCTTGAGGTCGTTTCTCCTGAGGAGTTTATGGGAGATGTTATCGGAGATCTTTCGGGCAAACGAGGGCAAATTCTTTCAACAGAAGCACGCAGTAATGCGGTTGTTATTGAGGCAAAAATTCCTCTCTCAGAGATGTTTGGATACGCAACAACGCTTCGGTCAATGACCCAAGGTCGAGCGAGTTTTATGATGACACCAAGTCACTACGAGGTTGTACCAACGAATATCGCTCAAAAGATCATAGATGCAGGTACCACCGCTTAGGCACAGAAGGCAGTTTCTTTTGTCTGTTGCGGTATATGGGTATAATGGTAACGCAAGTTGTAGGAATAACCCGTACAACGGGAAACCCAATTAAAGGGGGTGAGCAAAGATGGCAGAAATTTTTGAAAGAACCAAACCACATTTGAATGTAGGAACCATAGGTCACGTCGACCATGGTAAGACTACGTTGACGGCCGCAATAACAAAGGTCCTTTCTGATAAAGGATTGGCTAAGTATATGGAGTTTGGGAATATTGACAACGCTCCGGAAGAGCGCGAACGTGGTATTACTATCAACATTTCACATGTTGAGTATGAGACTGAAAAGCGTCACTACGCCCATATTGATGCGCCAGGTCACCGTGACTATATTAAAAACATGATCACCGGTGCAGCGCAGATGGATGGCGCGATCCTCGTCGTTTCGGCTGCTGATGGACCTATGCCACAGACCCGAGAACACATCTTGCTCGCACGACAAGTAAACGTTCCAAAGCTTATTGTTTTCATGAATAAGATGGATATGGTTGATGATGCTGAGCTTGCTGAACTCGTTGAGGTCGAAATCCGAGAGTTGTTAGAAAAATACGAATATTCATCGGACACGCCAGTTATTCAAGGTTCAGCGCTCAAAGCGTTGGAGGGCGATGCAGATTATGTAGCGAAGATTGAAGAGTTAATCAAGGCTATGGATGAGTATTTTGATATTCCTGAACGTGAAGTTGATCGTCCTTTCCTCATGCCTATCGAGGATGTTTTCTCGATAGAAGGTCGCGGAACGGTTGTTACCGGACGAATTGATCGAGGTAAGGTACATATTAACGATGAAATGGAGCTTGTCGGAATTCACGAGAAAACCGCAAAGACCGTTATAACAGGAGTTGAAATGTTTAGAAAACAGCTCAATGAAGGTATGGCAGGTGATAACGTTGGACTACTTCTTCGAGGAACAAAGAAGGAAGATGTTGAACGAGGTCAAGTAATTGCAGCCCCTGGCTCGATTACTCCGCATACTGATTTTGAGTCCGAGGTTTACATTCTTTCCCAAGAGGAAGGAGGACGACACACCCCGTTTTTTAGCGGATATCGTCCACAGTTTTACATCCGGACAACGGATGTGACCGGTGAGGTGACACTTGCTGAAGGCGTTGAAATGGTAATGCCTGGAGACAGTGTTACATTTAAGGTTAAACTTATTCAGCCTGTAGCCCTTGAAGAAGGAATGCGATTCGCAATCCGAGAAGGTGGCGCAACGGTTGGAGCCGGAGTTGTAACGACAATAGTTAAATAGTTGCAACGGGTAGGTTTCTCAACTGCAGTTGAGAAACTCCCCGTGATGACTAGAAGGGGAGGTAAAACCCATGGCAAGTAGAATACGAGTAAAATTACAATCATACGACTACAAAGTCCTTGACCAAACGGCCGAGGAGATTTTGGATGCTTCGCTTCAGTCTGGAGCTGAGGTAATTGGTCCTGTGCCACTTCCAACACTTATTGAAAAATTCACGGTGATTCGTGGTCCCCATATCGATAAAAGATCGCAAGAAGCGTTTGAACAGCGTACACATCGAAGAATAATTGATGTAAACAACCCAACTCCCAAAACTCTTGATGTTCTCTCAAACCTCGACCTCCCTGCAGGGGTTTCTATTGAAGTTAAGATGTAGGTTTTTCATACTGTAGTTACCCCAAAACAGTGAATGTCTAGGTCACATAGACCTGCCGGTAAGCTATTGGTCATATAAGAGTAAACTGACAGCGACATACATAAGTTTGTCCTGCCTGCGCAAGCAGGTTTGGACTAGATATATTGACATCCGAATGCGTGAATGAAGGTAGTCAAAGTGCATATTGATTTTTACACACAACCCTGCTATTATTAAACAGTAATGAACAATAACCCTGCTATTATTAAAAGAAGTTTACGGGAAGAATTGGATCCCTTTCTAAAAAGAAGGGAGTATATTGCGATTCGAGGACCTCGACAGGCTGGGAAGACTACTTTTGTGAAAGAGTTGGAAAAAGAGATACGTGATGCTCAAGGGCCAACAAATTTCATCACGTTTGAGGATAAAGGGATACTCGAAATCTTTGAATCAGATATCAATTCGTTTATAAAATTGCATGTATTACCCTATAAGAGTGTATTCATCGATGAGTTTCAGTATGCAAAAGGTGGTGGGCAGAAACTTAAATTTATCCATGACACCACTAATGTAAAAATTATCATTACTGGATCATCATCGCTCGAGCTACAAGCAAAAACAGGAAAATATATGGTGGGACGTCTTGTTTATTTTGAGTTGCTTCCTTTTTCTTTTACGGAATATTTGTCCGCAAAAGATGAAAACCTTTTAGCATTAATACACGACAACAGCGTCAAACTAAAGAAACTTTTAAAAGGTGAGAAAGTGATTTTTAAGGATGAGGTTACATCGCAAACGATAAAAAGTGCATTGACTTCCTTATTGTACGAGTATGTAGTTTATGGCGGATATCCATCAGTAGTGTTAGCAGATAATGATGAGGTGAAAGCTACATTACTCAGAAACATTTTCCAAACATATATATCCAAAGACATAGTCGATCTTTTAAAGCTAGAGACGGACTCTGAACTAGTTAAGGTGGCTCAATTGCTGGCACTACAAATAGGAAATCTCATTGTTTATGATAATTTATCTAAAGAAAGTGGCTTGTATTATGAATTATTAAAGAAGCATCTAGACATCTTAAGTCAAACGTATGTGGTTGAATTGTTGCGACCTTACTATACTAATAAAAGGACAGAAATTGTTAAGAATCCGACCCCGTATTTTTTGGATACTGGTCTGAGAAATTCACTCATAAATAGTTTTTCTCCCCTTTTAGAGCGAACTGACAAGGGAAGTTTGTTTGAAAACTTTGTTTTTTCGGCATTGAAGAGACATACGTACTCAACTCAACAGGTAAAGTTTTGGCGATCAAAAAGCCAAGCTGAGATAGATTTTGTTTTAGAACCAGTTATCGGAGAAGTTATTCCAATTGAAGTAAAAATTACCGCAGGATCAAGTGTTTCAATAGGCAAGAGTTTTTATAGTTTCGTAGAAAAATACAAGCCTGCTACAGCCATACTCATCACGCCCGACAAATTTGATCAGAGAAAAGTTGGTGAACAAACTACCCTATACTGCATTCCGGCTTCTTGGTTATGATCTATTATTCACTATTCTTTCTATACACAACGTAACTTGATGATTCAATTAAGTTCTCTGTTAAAGTATCTTCCCAATACCCACCAAACTCGTCCCATACATAGCCGCCAATTGGGTGATAGTTTTCGGACAGGAGATTTTCAAGATAATCAATAAATATCCGAGGGCTATCTTCATCCCACAGTCCGCTCATGTCGCGATGTGCAAGAACGATAACTGTCGGTGGGTTTTGTGTCAGATCGTAAACCGCCTCATGCTGAAATTGCTCACGATATGTTGTTGGAAGATTAAGCGGGTAGGTGATTATGAATTTGCTGACAGATTTACGTTGCGCATAAAAATAGATCTCAGGTTCTGAGCCTGCTACAAATATTTTTTCTTTAAAACCGGTAATTTCTGCTACGTGACTGGCAACCTCCTGTGCCTCGGAAAATGGATTAACGGTTCCATATACCCAATTAACAAGTTGTGTGGGTGTCAAAGAATACTGCACTGCAAATGGTGCTAGCATTAACACCGCAGTAAGTACCGATGCGCCCATAAAAACGTGAAATTTTCGAGCACCAACGAATTGTTCGGAAAGAGCAAAAATACCAGCAGATGCAATGAGTGCAACAAACGGCATAACTAAAAGGTAGTAATGACCTATGGGCGTTGCATAAACCGTAAAGACCCCTGCTGCGGAAAGGACAAGATACACATACCAATGTCTGGGACGCTTAATAAGATACGCGATAAACGGTATAAACAGAATCCACCAATAAAACACAAACTTGGTCGCATAGTTGATCGCATTTGATATTCCTAATCCAAATGACGCAACGTATCCGCTATTAAAAATAACAACCTGCGCAAGAAATTGTTCGAATCCACCCAGAAGAAAAATCGGAAGCATCACCAAGGTGGTTGCAACGATTCCACCGCATACGAAATACGTGATCGAGACAACCGTTTTACGCATGTCATGATCTTGTCTATAAATTTGAAAAAACCACATGCCGTGAAGCGCAAACAAAAGGGGCGCCGCAATTGGTTTGTACAAAACAGCAAAGGCAGTTAATGCGCCACTGAGAACGAAAACGGCGTTTTGCTGGCGTCCACCACTACATAACTCGATCTTCCTATTTCGGGACATTACGTATAGTGCAATGGCACCCATAAGCGGCAATATCATGAACTTCTCGGTATTTGCGGCAAACGGCGTAAAGACCGGAAACATACTGGCAATGGTGTACACGTATACAGCAAGCCACGCTACCTGCTTGCCCCATTCTTTGTACGTAATGTAGCCGATCAATATGATTGTTGCCAATGAGAATATGAGCGCAATAACTCGAGGTGGCCACACAGCGGTGGGATCAATAAACTGACCAAGAGCATACGTGTACACAACCATAGGTGGTTTTTGCAAGAAAGAGTCACGGTATGGAACACCGCCGTCGCGGAAGATCATTGCGCTGTACGCATATTCGCCTTCGTCTCGCTCAAACGGTGCAGCAACACTATTCCAATTGAGAAGGTAAAAAAGGAACAGAAGGCTAACCGTAAGTGCAATCGTAGTTGCTGAAAGGTGTTTACTAAACTTCACATTTTAATTGTACGGGTTTGAGTAAATAATTCCTAATGAAATAGTTTTTACCAAAACTAGGGCTCCAGACTCTTAGCTCTAAAGAGCTTATGAATTCAGCATGACGTACTCTGAATACGAATAAACGATGGGATTAATTTTATAAAAAAGCGTCAACAACTTTTTCTGGTGAGATAAACCGTTCTTTTCCCATTAGCCGTGCGAGTTTTGTGTCAAAACTGCAAAGGAGATAGTTTTTTGGAACTTGTATTTGTATCGAGGAAGATATTCACGAATTATTACAGGTTAGAATAGTCGATGTGGTCGCGAATGTTTGTAATGTCAACCTTCTTTGTGGGCTTACGATTTTTATATTTTCCTTCCATAGAGAGAATAGCGCTTTGCTTGGGTCTAATAATTACTGTTGCCATAGCAAGTATTATTGTATGGCAAGTATATATACACGTCAAATAAACTAGTAACTCTGAGTAGTTACAGGTGGCTGAAGTTTAGCGTGAAACTGGGTTTGGGAGGATCGCAGTGCGAACATAGATACTTAGTTTATTATTATCATCTTTTGCAAAAGTCGTTTGGTAACGATGCGGCTTTGCTAGATAAAGCTCGGGAATGTTATTAAAGTCATAATCGTCTATTTCAAAGTTTACGCCGGTATAGCTGTCTTTTGAAAGAAGCATTTTGAAAGTATCCACAAAATTATCACGATTTTTACGCATGATGATTATGTCAGGTTGAATTGTGCTGTCTTCCAAAAGATTGTTTCCCACATACCCAATGGTTACTTTACTACCAAGATAAAATTCGTAAGAAAGTTCCTCATAGTTTGTGGCGATTACAAGCTGTGACGGATCGGGGAATGTATCGTTAATATATTCCACCGCATAATCAACTGGTCCTTTGTATTGATGCGTAAGTTCGTACAGGTGGCCTGAAATGTGGGGAAGTTTTGGTATAAGCGAAATTGCAAACATAACAATAAACAGGGGAATAGAAACAAACAGAATATCGGATTGAAGTTTTTTTGATGTCATGTGTTGTATTGCACGTGTCACCGTGAAAAAGTCAATAACAATCACAAGGTTTAAGATGGGAATAAGCGCCATAAGATATCGTTCGAACAAATAAGGCGTGCGGGCAATAAAAAGGATGTATACGGTAAGGTACAAGGTTAAAAAGTGAGACAAGCGAAGTGCATGGTCGCGATTATTTCGATAGTGATTGGTGACCCCTGCGGCGAGTTTTCCTACTATAAAAAGACCAAGAAATTCATAGGTAAACAAAAATGAAATGGTTCGGTTAAGGTTAAACCAATAAAGTTGCGCATTAAAACCCATGAATTCACTAAGAGCATTGGCAAGAGGCAAGATCTCAAAAAACAAAAACACCGGAATGCTGAGAATAAGTGTTAAAGCTAAGGGCAGCGTATGAAGGAGGTGATCTTTTATGGTCAAGGGTTTGTTGTGGGTTTTGAAAAACAAATGCCAAACTTCGGCGATTCCAAGCGTTAAGATAAGTATAAAAAAAAGCGGAGGAAACGTTGCAAGTGTTGTTATAAGTAGAGTTACGAGTACAAGTGTGTATGTTACAAAATTCCTACGTGATAACGTACTTTGGTTATGTCTAAAAACAGTATAAAGCCACAACGTTGCGCCCGACAAAAGTATGGTTAGTGAATAGTAGCGAACTTCTCGTATATGAAGCGTTAAAGAAATAGACAACATGCACAAAAAAACATAGCCGCTATAAAAAAGCCATTGTGATCTTCCACCAAAAATATTCTTAGCAACCTGTGCACACAGTAATATACCTACTAAACCAATAAGTGCAAACGGTATGCGGATGAGTGCTGTTTTGGTATAGATATCTGATACAAATGATGAGAGTTTTACACCAATAGCTGCAACATAAAACTGTGACCACGATGATGTTATGTAGGCATCGTAAGGTTCTTTAATGGCCAAACTCTTATCGTCAAGCTCAAGTAAATTAAGCGTATTTTTTCCATCGTTGGATTTAGGGTATCCATAGGTAAGAACTCGTGTTGCCCCAATAGCCGTTTCTGCTTCATCCTGCCATAACAGAGGATATGCGATGTTTTTAAAAATGCTCACTGAAAAAACTACCAAAAGAATCAAGAATAAAACGAGAGGGATTTTTTCGAGTAGGTTACTGCGCATTACTCTTTTTTAAGTGAACCATCATGTCGTGCATAGGATAATAAAAAGTCAGATGAGAAATTCCAAGTCTATGAGAAAGTGTGCGTAATCCTTCTAATTTAAGTTTTGAGAACACAAAATCAAGACTTCGCTCAAACCCCCACAGTTTAATTTCTTCTACGTCAAATCCTGCCTCATGTGCAACGCGAGATATCGACTTAGGTGAAAAATAGTTTATGTGCTGGGGGATCTTTTTATATCCGTATGAGTATTTTCCCATAAGTTTTGTATCCCAACTATCAATATTTGGCATGGTCATAAACACACGGCCTTCCGTTTTTGCAGGCGTTGGATCTTTTAACCAGTAATTAAACGCTTCCAAGGTTTCCTTAAAGTCTGGTAGATGCTCAATAACGTCAAAAGCCACAATCGCATCAAGACTGTGCGGTTCAATAGATTGTTTACTCAAGGGCGGCAAAAGAGTAGGTATTCCATACGCAACTTCTACAACTCGCAATGCAAACACTGAAACATCGTATCCAATAAGCTCATGACCTTTACTTTTTGCAACACCGATAAAATCGCCCACTCCGCATCCAAAATCGAGAATACGTGCATTGCGTGGGATGTGCGCGTCTACGTATTTGAATTTTCGCTCGGCATCTTTTATAAAATCAGGTGATTTTTTGTCGTCAAAATAGCCTTCGTGATAAATAGTTGCTGCTTCAGAAATAGTAGGATATGGATCCAAAACCCCAAATCCACAGGCGGGACATTTCATAATGTGGTACGAATCTTGTTCATAAACTTTGAATAGCTTTTGGTTTTGGCAGATGCGACACGAATAGGTCATGTTGGTTTTATAACTTCTACTAGTATATTCGCATCAGTCATGTTTTGTTGGTTGATAATACGATTAAACAGTTTGTTCAGTATCTGAGCACGAATGGTGGGGAACAACACAATACGTCTCCCAGTAATTTTTTTTGTGATCATGCTGGGTATTGAAAATGGTAGTAGGAGTTGGTACACAATAACCTGTTTTTTTGAAATTGTGCCCGAAACTGAAATGAGTTTGAAACCTTGTTTTTGAGCGCGTTCAATCCATGTGTTTTTTGAAACAAGTGGCTTATGTTTAAAGATGTGATGAAACAATGTAAGATAAGAAGTTTTAAAAAACGGAAAGAACAGGAATTGGTTAAACGTGCTTGTGGGGACCGTAAAAATTAATCGTCCGTTAGGTTTTAGAACGCGATGCATTTCAGCAAAGACATTGTCAACGTTTGAAATGTGTTCAAGAGTACTGATTGAAAAAGCTGTATTGATACTTTCGTTCGCTAAAGGGAGGTTCCGGGCATCAGCTAGTATTAATTTTTTATAAAGTTTGAGGTTTTTCGCACGTGCAATATCATTCGGATTACAGTCAACACCAACGTCGATATCTTCATTAAAAAATACGGATGAAAATTCGCCGAAACCACATCCAAGGTCTAGCAAAGGAGGTGAGAGGTTATGTTTTGAAAATGCAAGAGCTTCTTGAGTTCGCCATATAGAGAGTGAGAGTGGCGCTATCTGTAAGAATTTTTTAAAATATGTGGTGGGTTTTAGGGGATGAGAAAAACGAAACAACCACACAATCCATGCTGCTTCAAGTATGATGTTAGAAGACATCTTTGGGGTTCCTGTTTGGCGCTCAGAAAAGATGATGGGAATTTCGGTGATTTGTTTACCAGACTTTTGCGTGCGATATTTAAGTTCAATTAATGCCCCGTATCCTTTGGCTGAAAGTTTTGACGCAGTAATAGCCTTTAAGGTTTGGTTTGTAAAACACATAAATCCAGAGGTGCAATCGCTTAACTTAAGATTAATTGCAAATCGAATATAACGGTTTGCAACGGCACTAATAATAAGTCGACTAAGGGGCCAATCTAAAATTCTTACCCCTCCAAGGTAGCGAGAACCAACTACAAGATCGGCGTGTTCACTTTGTAAAAGTAGTCGGGGAATATCCGCTGGGTTGTGTGACCAGTCAGCATCCATGGTAACAATTCTTTCGTAGCCTTTATCCAAAGCCCACGCAAATCCTTGCGAGTAGGCGTTGCACAGACCGTCCTTAGCGGGTCGATGGAGGACAAATACATTCCCCGGGTTGTTAGATGAAAGTTGTTCAGCTAACACACCGGTTCCATCAGGAGAGTTGTCATCCACAATTAAAACGTGAATCCCCGGGGCTGATGCAAGAATTGCCGGAGCCAATGACATAATGTTGTCTTTTTCATTATAAGTAGGAATAATTACCAAGGTTTTCATGGCGTGGGTTGTAATTGTTGTTGAATGTCACTGCGCAAAGGGATTCCATTTTTTTGCATGAGTGCTAGAACTTCGTTTACGTTTTGTTCATCTTTTTGATTGATGTAATACATAAGGGTGTAGTTGTAGGCATCTGAATAGCCAGGGTTAATTTTTATGGTTTGTTGCCAGTAATCAAGCGCTTTCTCAAATTTTTCTTGTTGAAAATACGTAAGACCAAGGTTAAAAAGCGCATTGTCATAGTATGGATTGTTTTCAAGCTCAGCTACATATTCCTTTTCCGCTTTTTCAAACTTTTTATTATTCATGTAAATAACACCAAGATTATTGTGAGCCATCTCTTCTTGTGGATTAAGTTTAAGCGCTTCGTTATATTGCGTGATCGCCTCATCAATTCGTCCGTCAAAATACAGCATCACGCCGTAATTTCTATGTGCAAGCGGAGCATGAGGTGAAGTTGCAACTGCCTTTTCCCAAAACGTAAGTCGATTGGTAAAACTAAACGAGTGGATAAGGGTAATGAGTGCAAAAAGTGACGCGATGATACCGAACGTCCATTTTGCGACACTTTTATTTTTTAAGACATCAAAAGGAATACGAATTTCGGCAAGGATGATAATTATGCCAAACAACGGAAGATATGCACGGTGTTCTAAAAAGTCAGCAATAACATCTGGATTAGGGCGAATAAATGAAGGGAGTAAAAAGGCCAAAAACCATAACCAACCAAAGGCGACTCGTCGCCAGTTTTTGGAGGAGAAAAGGAGAGTAATTAGTAACAAGCAACTAGTAACAAAAACGCCAAGCCACAGGTTTGAGTCGGCGAAAATGGGAAGAACCGAAAGATTAATGGGAAGGATTATTTTGCCGATAAACAAAAATACCGCGGGCCAGTTATTTATGCCAGATTGCAGGATTGTTGAGATCGTATACCCGCTTGCACTGCCAATCGCAAACTGTCGCAATACAAACCAAAATAAAAGTGAACCGATCCATCCGCCGGCAAGTAAAAACGTTTCTTTTGCGAAAAGTTTCTGGCGTTCAAAAAGAAAAATATAGGCAAAAAAGATTGGTCCCATAATGATGGCGGTTTCTTTGGTAAAAAGTGCGCACGTGGTAAAAAAAAGATAGTACCAAAAGTCGCGGGGGTTTTTATGTTCAAGATATCTAATCAAAAATATAAACGTTGTAAACACAAAAAAGGCGGCGAGCGAATCATTTCGACCCGGAATCCATGCAACCGCTTGGGTCAATATCGGGTGAACAGCAAATAAAAGTGTGGCGCCGGTTGCAATCTTTGGTGAATAGTTTAATTTTTTTAGAAGAACAAAGAGTGCACTCACTGAGAGCAGGTGAATAACGATGTTGGTGACATGATAAAACAATGCGGATGTATTAGAGATGATCGAATCAAACATAAACGAAAGCGTAAGGAGTGGGCGATAGTATGAAGCTGAATGTTGAGGTAGATGAAACACATCCATTTGAAAAGCGGCAAAAATGTTGCCAAGATTTCTCAAAAAAGTGATGTTATTTAAGATGAGCGTGTTGTCGTCAAAATAGGTGAAATCAAAAAAGAGAGTAGGCAGATACAGTAAAAAGACAAGAAACAATATCCATTTGAGGGGAGAGAAGTTCATCTTTTCGGTGGGCGGGTTTTGTGGCTTGGGTTGAACGTGGTTGAGGTGCTGTTTTTTTCTTCGCTTTTTAGACATGGGTTTATTGTAACCGAATGTTGTCTTATTGGTTTTTCTTGTAGGGGCTAGCCCCCACGTGGGGGTCATCGTTTTATTCGGTAATCACCTTTCAAAAAATGAAAAGCGGCTTTTAAGGTTCCGAGTCCATATTCGATGCTGCGTTTTAGGTTAATACTTGATGCTTCGGGCATATAACGAACAGGGACAGATAGCTCACCAATCGAAAATCCCGCAGCAATAACTTGGAACAATACCTGTGAATCGAACATAAAATCGTTAGAGTTACTGTCAAAATCAATTGTTTCCAAAACGTTTCGTCGATATGCACGCATGCCCGTATGCCATTCCGAAAGATTATGTCCCGTGACAATGTTTTCAAAAAGGCTTAATGCGCGGTTTGAAAAATATTTGTAAAAAGGCATCCCATTGGCAAGTGCTTCTTTACGGGACCGAATACGCGAACCAAGCATCATGTCAAAATATCCTTCGTCTAAAAGACTCACCATGTGGGGAATAAGCTTTGGGTCGTACTGATAGTCAGGGTGCAGCATAACAACAATATCGGCGCCTTGTTCTAAGGCAAGGTTGTAACAAGTTTTTTGGTTTCCGCCGTACCCTAGGTTTTGTTCATGAACAAAGGTTGTAATACCAAGCTCTTTGGCAAGTTCAGCAGTTTTGTCGTTACTGGCATCATCTACAAGAATTACAGAGTAATTCTTGTCATGAGGAATATCGGCAACTGTTTGTCTCAATGTCTGCTGTGCATTATAGGCGGGAAGTACTATGACTACGTTCATTTTTATTCAGTCTTAAGACAATCACTTACCGACTTGTGATGTAAGCTCAAGGAGTTGTCTTTTTAGCTGTGGTGCATCACTAACAGCGGTTTGCCAGATTAACCCAAGATCAATATCCCAATACTCATGTGCTAGTTTATTGCGCATGCCAATAATCTGCATCCAAGGAATATTTGGGTGTGAGTTCCTAAAATTCTCCTCCAAGTTTGAGCAGGCTTCCCCAATAAGTTCAAGCTGACGAACAACCGCATCTTGTACTAATCTGTTTTGACGGAACTCAGCTTCATTAAGCCCCTCAAGATACTCACTAATCTGAGTTGTCGAATCGATAATATGATGAATATAAGGACTAGGGCTTTTTTGCATAAATGATTGTTAGGTCATCCTGAATATAAGGTTTAACATACTTGTTTAGGCCATCTTTAGTAATGAGGTCAACTTTAACTCCCAAAATCGCACTCAGGCTTTGTTCTATTCCGATTAAATCCAATAATCCCTTTTTTTTATCAAAAGCGACCAGCAAATCAAGATCGCTATCTTTTTTCTGCTCACCACGAGCATACGAACCATAGAGAGCAAGGTAAGAGATATCATTTTCATAGATGATATTATCAATTGTTTGTCGATAGTTGTTGATAATGTTAGGAAGCATACTTTTGTCATTATAACATTGAACAGGGTGCGCGTGTTGCGTTCGTAAGTTGAATACGGGCGTAGGGGCGGCCTGCCGGCAAGGCAGGGGTCATCCCGCCCGCGTATGTGTATGCTTGTCCTGTATTCGTAGGGGCATTGTAGGCTTGGAAAAACAAGCCACGCAATCTGCCCGTTCTGTTTCGTAGGGACGTATTGCATACGCCCGTTTCATAAATCCCGTTGCGTTTGACCCTGCAATACGGTACATTTATAGGGACATGCGCAACCTTATTTTGGCAGTTCTGGTCGTAATATTTTTCACCCTTGGAGGAGCGTATTTTCTATCGATTCAAGACGACGGCG
>Ga0210019_1002288_pt1 | contig 18809 bp, 18 predicted proteins | sample CryGeyCG2114_020_2_FD_183969 | JGI IMG/M metagenome (GOLD analysis project Ga0210019, IMG submission 183969) | Groundwater microbial communities from aquifer - Crystal Geyser CG11_big_fil_rev_8/21/14_0.20 (SPAdes) (version 2) | ecosystem: Environmental > Aquatic > Deep subsurface > Groundwater ...
TTCGACCTTTCCCTCCGATCGGGTCAATATCAAGACCGACAACACGGGCACCACGTTCAGTCCCGTGGAGACCATGACGGGGGACGTCACGTCCGACAATGAATCCAGCGAGGAAACCCGCTTCAACGATTATCTTCTGGTCAACGAACAGACGTATTCGGCGCCCGCCAAGACCCAATTCACACGGGGGGGATTTTACGAACAGAAAGCCGGCAATCCCGAGCGCCCGACCGTGGATGGAATCCGCATCATAGGCACGGGGGGAGTGGGGACGGGGCAAATCGAGATCTACGTGTCCCGGCCCGCGGCCGACACGGATGTCACCGCTCTGATTGCCAACGGGGAATCTTCGGCGGGAAATGCGATCGCCGGGTTTCTGACGCCCGTTCAGGAGACGAACAACGCCTTCCAGGATTGCCGCGAAAGTGACCGGAACGTGGATACCACCGATATCGATCTCTATGCTCTGGGTCAATGGTACGAAGCCTACCTGGCCGACCTGGGATTGAGCCTGGCCGGGGACGGCATTTTGATCTATGCATCGCGGACCGGCGCCAACGAGGCCGATCCCAACACGGGAACGGATCTTAACGGGATTCGTCTCACCAAGATCGATGCCACTTCCCAGGCCCAATTGTCCGACGAAACCACCCTGGCGACCGATAACCCCATTTACATTCAGGGCGATTTCAATACGGTTGACACCAAGGGGGTGGCGCTCATCGGGGACGCCATCAATGTCCTTTCCAACGCGTTCACCGGGAAGACTTGCAACGGCGCCCTGTCCGCCGCCTCGAACACGACGATCTATGCCGCCTTTTTTGGAGGCAACGTGCCGACTCCCGCAGGGGGAGGAACCTACAGCGGCGGGCTGGAAAACTATCCCCGGTTCCACGAAAGCTGGTCGGGGAAATCCTGCAATATCCGCGGAAGTTTTATCAATCTTTGGACCAGCTCCCAGGCCGACGGCTCCTGGGTTTACGGGAGCGACCGTTACCAGGCTCCCACCCGAAACTGGGGTTGGGATGTGCGGTTCCAGGATCCCGATTTCTGGCCCCCCTTCATCCCCTCCATTTTCAGCGTGGAACGCGTTGGCTACCTGGAATGATTTGACTGAGAGGTTACGATGTCCGAATACCATCCGAATACCAAGCAAGCGGTGAAACGACGGTCCCAGGCGGGATTTACCCTGGTCGAGATCATGGTGGCCCTTGCGGTTTCCCTTCTGGTCCTGGCCCTTGCGGCAGGAATATTCCAATCGCAACGGGAAGCCTTCACGCGAACCAGCGACCTTGGGAAAATGCAGGCCAACGGCCGGTCCGCCACCGATTTCATGGCGCGCGCGGTCCAGAATGCCGGATACAATGTTTTCAGGGGCACCCGGTTTCTCGCCGCCTCCGACCATTATCTCTCCACCGTCTTCGACGAAGACAACGACGGGGTGATTCAGGCGGACGAGGTGGTTACCTTCGCGGTGTCCAAGGACTCGGGTTCGCCCACCGAATCGTTCTCCTTCACCGCCTACTATGACGGGAACGACAATGGAACCATCGCAAGCGACGAATCCCAATCCCATACGATCAGCCTGGTGCTGGACGGCCCCACCTACAATCTCTACAAGATCGTTCCCGAAGCGGGAGGGTCCACGGTCAACAAGCACAAGGTGGCGCAGTATGTAGACAACCTGATCATCCGCTACTATGACAAAAACGGGAATGCCCTGCCCTCGGGGGTGACGACTGCCAGCGGCAAGGCGGTTCCTCCCTATACCGTTCCCGCCAGCGAATTGAACGATATCCGCCGCGTGGAATTCGATCTGCTGGTGCGGTCCAAGGATGAAGATCCGCGGGAAGGGTTCACGCAAAGCGGGTCCTACGAGGCCGGGAGCGTGGCGACTCTGGCCGGAGCGTCCGGCTACAACGACAGTTATCACCGTTTGAACTTCGAATCCAACACCTCGCCGCGGAACCTGGTGATGGCCCCGTGGGGCAAAATGGAAATTTCCGCACTTCCCAATCCCGTCTCCTGTCCCGACACCAGTACGGTCGTCACCGCGTCCCTGGTCGATTCCCAGGGCGATGCGGTCGAAGCCGGGATCGACATCAATTTCAACGCGACCGCGGGAACGGTTTCACCGTCATCCAATTCGACCAATTACGCCGGTGAATCCACCACCACCCTGACCTATGACTGGTCTTCCCCGAGCACCACCGTGACCCTCTCCGCCAACGCCCTGATGACCATAAGCGGCAAGGAGTATCCCGTTTTCAGCGCGATCCCCATCGCCTTCCAGTCGGGAACGGGGGTCTTCACCGACAATTTTGACGACGGGGACAGCACCGGATGGGATGAAGGCGGGGTGGTCAACTGGAACGTGGCCGCCGGGGAATACAAAAGCGCTTCCAATGGTTTCGGCTATTCTATCAACGGTTGCGCCGCCTGGCAGGATTACGAAATGCAGATGGAAACCGGAAGAAACGGCTCCTTTGGGGCCACGAGCGAATATGCAGGGATGATTCTTCGCTACCAGGACACCGACCATTATTACATGGTCCGCGTGTATTGTTCGTCTTGCACCGCGAATCCCAACGATGACATTTATAATCTGCAGATCGTTTCCCTGTCGAACGGGACCGAGACCATTATTGCCGATACGGTTTCGACCACGGGGTCCATCACGTTTGCCAACAACACCGACTACACCATTAAGGGTTACGCGGTGGGCACCGCTCTCAAGGCCAAAATCTGGGCGACGGCGGACGCTGAACCGGCGGATTGGGCCCTGGAAGAAACCGATGCCAGCTATTCGAGCGGAAAAGTGGGCCTGGTTCTCACCAAAAGCGTGTTACGATTTGATGACATTACCGTTACCCCCGTAACCGTCGAATAGGAAGGAAACATGAAACGCTTGGACCCAGGCTCGAGGGAACTTCAACGAAAATCGCCGGCAGGGTTCACGCTGATCGAGGTGCTGATCGTGATCGCGATGATCTCCTTTGGAATGCTGGCTTACGGGATCCTGTCGGGATCCATCGCCAGCAAGAACACGGCCAGCAAGAAAAGCAGTGTCGCCGCGACGCTCGCCCAGGACAAGGTGGAGTTCATCAAAAACCTGGGCCTGACGTACCTCCTCTCCGATGCCAACGGCCTCGATTCTCCCGAGTACGATTCGGTCACCCAGACCTGGACGGCCACCGTGGGGGGCGAGGTGGTGGACGCCGAGGGCAATACCGGCACCTCGGGTGCCATGTACACCCGAACCTGGTCCATCAATCAGATCGGGTCCTCCAATTACGCCACGACGGTGACCGCTACGGTGACCTGGCAGGAAAACGGAACGCAGACGGAAACTCTGCAAACCATCATTTCACAGTAAAGAGTTTCATATGGACACCTTAAACCCTTTGCGATCTTCCAGGCCGTCCGTTCGCCGGCCTTTAATTCTCATAAGCCAGTTCATGGCCGACAGAAAGTTTTAGAGGCCGCCTTATGTTTTTGATTGGCAAGCGGGATGTTCCGGACCAGCAGGGCATGAGCATGGTGGAGATGATGATTGCCATGGTCATCATGGTGGTGGTTCTGGGAGCCGCGATCAGCCTGTTCGTTCATCAGCAGTCGTTCCTGAAGGATGAGAACGAGGGAACCAACATCCGCGCCAAGGGGCGCCACGCGATCAATGTCCTGGCCAAGGAGATCCGCATGGCGGGAAACGGTCTTCCCCCCAACGAGGGCATCCAGGCCATGTCCACCACTTCCATCGAATTTTATTCCAACGACGATGGGGTGACCACCTCCACCCCGACGGGAGCGGCCGGGACGGTGGTCGCCACTTCGGGATCGAATACCCTGACCGTCGTCGACGGAAGCGGGTTCGCCAGCGGGGACAATATCGTCGTGTACGATCCCGCATTTTCGCAATCGCATTACAGCGCGCTCACCGGCGCCTCGTCTTCCGAGCTCACGTTGGGAACGGCCTTCACGGCCAATTTCACCTACTCGGAAAATTCCAGGCTGGTGACCGTGAACAAGTATAAAGACATTACCATTACCCAGAGCGGGACCAATATCGTCAAGACCGTGGATGGAAGCACGACAACCCTGATCGGCGGGGTCGCGGCCAACGGGCTGTCGTTTAATTTTTACGGGGCCGCAACGATTGCGGACGTTACCAAGGTCGGGATCACCCTGAACCTGATCGATCCCGATAACGCGGGAGCCACGATCGAATTCAAAACCGATGTCACCTTGAGATCGGTGAGTTGAGGACGGCCATGAACGGAAACCGGTTGCGTCAGGAAGATGGGGAAAGGATGCGGAAGTTTGCTGGAAGCGAACGCGGGGTGGCCCTGATCACCGCCCTGCTCCTCCTGGTCCTGCTGGGAGGCATCTCGCTTGTGGCGATGAATTACAGTTCCATGGACATCTCGCGCAACAAGAAATATGTCCAATCGCGCGAGGCGTTTTACATGGCCGAGGCGGGCATCCAGAAAGCCCTCTACCTCCTCAACTATGACGGATCCGAAAACAGCCCCGGTTATGCCTCCAACGGGATGACCGCGGTGATCAACAGCTTGGTGACGGACAACGCCTCCGACCTCACCAATGTCTCCTTCAACGGCGGGACTTACGACGTGACCGTCCAGGATAACGACGACGGGGATGGTAACACCGCCGCCGACGTGGACAATACGGTCATCCTCCTGGCCACCGGCACCCGGAACGACGTCACGGTAACCATTCGCGCCCTGATTGGCCGAACGTTGTACAAGGCCAAGCATGCCATCACCACCCAGGGGAACCTGGGGGGCGCGGGCTCCTTCACCGTAAGCGGAAGCAATGGGAGCGTCCATTCCAACGGTTCGGTGGACATCAGCGGTTCCGCCAATACCATCACGCAGGGTGCGACGGCCACCTTCGTCTGCGAGGGCGAGGGGTGCGTGGCGGGAGGCGTCGCGCCGGAGAGCATCCCCATCGTCTCGCCCTCCGCTTTCGCCAGTTACGCCAATTACAAATTGAAAACCGACGGCACCATTTACGAAGTCGCCACCGGGATCACCTATTCGCAAGCGAATCCCGGAGCGGACTGGATCGGGAGCGATGCGGGGTCCACCAACGGTCAGGCCAAGTTCGGAGCCTGGAGTTATTCCTCCGGCGGGGGCGGTTATTGGAAAGTCAACAGCGCGACCCAGGCCGCGAACGGCATGTATTACTCCGAGGACGACGTCAAGGTACAAAATACCCCCAGCGGCTGGGAGACCACCATTTTGTCGGAGGGATATATCGACTTTTCCGCCGGCGGCGACATCGTCAATTACAAGAATGCGAGCCACACGGCGGATATCCAGAACCTGTTTCTGGTGGCCAAGACCGACATTGAGTTTTCCGGCAATCCTTCAAATGTCATCGAGGGCATCATCGCCTGTCAGGAGCAGTTGTCGGTCTCGGGTACCGTGTCGCTCCAGGGTTACGTCGTTTCCGCCGATATTGCCGATGCCGAAAATCTGGTCTCTCCGGAGAGCACCATCTCGGGGAATATGTCCATCGAATACAACGGGGACACCGTGGCCCCGTTTTTGAGCAACAAGGTCGTCGTCATGGACTGGAAGGAAATCTGATCGCGGCGGTGCGGGGCGGCGCACCCTGCTTCACCCGAGCCCCCCGCGAACCGGGCCGATGAGTCCCGCTCGGCGATTCCGGTTGATCCTTGGTTGTCCCCATGCTATAGTTCGGCCTTGAATATCTTCTTGAAAAACGGCAGGTTTTTCTAATTGATGTAGTCATTCGAATCGCACCCATCCCCTTGTCATGGCTTCTACGCCGACGTTTCCTGCCCTCTCGATCGATCCCGCCTCCCTGATGCGTCCCCGCAATAAAGGAGTGGATTATGCCCAAGACATTTAAAAACTTCATTAACGGGAAATGGAAATCCGCCTCCACCGGCGAAACGTTCGACAATATCAATCCGGCCGATTCCGGGCAGGTGTTGGGACGATTTCAGAAATCCGGAAAGAAGGATGTGGACGAGGCGGTGGCCGCCGCGGCCAACGCGCGGAAATCCTGGCGGAGCATGCCGGCCCCCCGGCGCGGCGACATCCTGTTCCGCGCGGCGGAAATGCTGGTCAAGGACAAGGAATCCCTGGCCCGCGAAATGACCCGCGAGATGGGCAAGATCATCAAGGAAACCCGGGGCGACGTTCAGGAGGCCATCGACATGGCCTATTACACCGCCGGGGAGGGGAGGCGCCTTTTGGGCGAGACGGTCCCCGCCGAGCTTCCCAACAAGTTTTGCATGTCGGTTCGCATGCCGGTGGGTCTCGTCGCCGCGATCACCCCCTGGAATTTTCCCATCGCCATTCCCTCGTGGAAATTGATCCCCGCTTTGGTGGCGGGCAATACCGTGGTGTTTAAACCGGCGAGCGATACGCCGGTGTCGGCTTACAATTTCGTCCGTTTGCTGGAGAAGGCCGGGTTGCCTCCCGGCGTGTTGAATTTTGTCACCGGTTCCGGAACCGAGGTGGGGGTTCCCCTTATGGACCATCCCGAGGTCGATCTCGTTTCGTTCACCGGCTCAACCGATACGGGAAGCCAGGTGGCTCAGCATTGTGCGCGCCAGATGAAACGGTTCTCCCTGGAGATGGGAGGGAAGAACGCCATCATCGTCATGGACGACGCCAATCTCGACTCCGCCCTCGAGGGAGTGATCTGGGGGGCGTTCGGCACCACCGGCCAGCGCTGTACCGCCTGTAGCCGGGTGATCGTGCACCGGAAGGTTCTCAAGAAATTCACCGATGCGTTGCTCAAGCGCGCGCAAAGCCTGAAGGTGGGGGACGGATTGGACTCGAAAATCGAGATGGGGCCTCTCATTAACGAATCCCAGCGCCAAAAGGTGCTCAAGTATTGTAAAATCGGCGTGGACGAGGGCGCCCGGCTTCTCACCGGGGGGGATGTCTGCAAGACCCGGGCAACGCGCAAGGGATTTTTCTTTCAACCCACCCTGTTCGCGGATGTTTCCCCCGGGATGCGAATCGCCCAGGAGGAAATTTTCGGGCCCGTGCTGGCCATCATCGCCTGCAACAGTCTCGAACACGCGGTGGAGATCGTGAACGATTCCCGGTACGGGTTGTCGTCGGCCATTTACACCCAGGACGTGAACCATGCGTTCAAGGCCATCGAGACCCTGGACACGGGAATCACTTATGTGAACTCGTCCACCATCGGTGCGGAGATTCAGCTTCCCTTCGGCGGCACCAAGGGAACCGGCAACGGCCACCGCGAGGCGGGAACCGCGGCGCTGGAAATTTTCACCGAGTGGAAATCGGTTTACGTGGATTACAGCGGCAAACTGCAAAAAGCGCAAATTGACAACTAACGGGATGCTGAAAAACTACAAAAATTTCATCCTGAGCGCCAGCGAAGGATCTAGCCGGATTGGTGAATTCAAGCTGGGCAAGGGTTTCGGGAAAGATTCTTCCCTGCATTTCGGCTCGTAATGACACCCGAAAGAGTTTTTCAGCATCCTCCTATAGGCCGGATCATTACCGAAGGCCGGTGAATAGTCATCTTGAAAGGGAGCCCTATTTTCAGTTTTTCGGTCCTATCCAGCGGAAGTGGAGGGAATTCCATCTACGTCGAATCCGGCGTCTCCCGGATCCTTCTTGATGCCGGGCTGAGTGTTAAGGAATTGACCCTTCGCTTGTCGAGCATCGGGCGGAAGCCGGAGGATCTGGACGCGGTGTTTTTGACCCACGAGCACACCGACCACGTTCGCGGGGCGGGACCCCTGGCCCGCCGGCATAACCTTCCTCTTTACTCCACCGAGGGGACTCTCCGCCGGATCGGTCCCCGCATCGGGACGCTTCCCCGCTGGGAACCCTTGCGTTCGGGACGGTCCGTCATCGTGGGGGACCTGTGTGTCGAACCCTATACCACCCCGCACGATGCCCAGGAGCCGGTGGCTTTCCTGGTGCACCACGATTCTCTGAAACTCGCCGTGGCCACCGATCTCGGCCATGTGACCCCCCTCGTGCGCCAGCGGTTGAAGGGTGCGCATGCGCTCCTCGTGGAATCGAACCATGACCTGGACCTGCTGGTCGACGGCCCGTATTCCCATTCCTTGAAACAGCGGATTCGAAGTGACGTGGGTCACCTGTCCAACGAGGCCTGCGGCGAACTTTTGGCGTCGGTAGTTCACCGGGACCTGCGGCGGGTGGTGTTGATGCATATGAGTGAAACCAATAATCGTCCCCAGCTGGTCGAGGCCATGGCCCGGCAGGTCCTGAGTGGGACGAACGTTCAAACCCAGATCGCTCTACAGGACCGGGCGACTTCTTTAATTTCGGTTTAAATCCCTAAATTCTCATGAACGATCTGCACGATAAAGTTGTGGGGAGCTGGTTCGGTATGGCGGTAGGCGATGCCATGGGTACCGCGGTTAAGAGTCTCAAGCCTGAAACCATCCGGCAGTATTTCGGCGAGGTGGACGGCTACAAGGATGTACGGCCTTACATCGGGCAGGGGATCAAGCAATACCGGATGCAGGGGCTCTACAGTTGCCACATGCAGAGCGCCCTGGCCGTCGGAGATTGCCTGCTGAAAAACAAGCGGGCCGGAGTGACCGACTTTGCGGCGGCCCTCCTTCAACTGGGGACCGAGGGACCGGAAAATCATTTCGGGGTTTACCGGCACCCGGAAGGACTGTTCCGCAAGGCTGTGGAAATGCTGAACGTCCGGGATCCGCGTCTGCCCTCGGATCAGAATACGAACACGGGTTGTTTCCCTATAATGTCCATTCCCCTGGCCCTGTATCATCAGAAGGAATCCGACGAACTCACCCGGCTGTGCCTGGAAACTTCCCTGATGATGAGCCGCAACGTTTGGGAGGCCGCCGGATCGGCCCTGGCCGCTTTCACGGTGCTTCGGCTCCTCCAGGAGGAGCCGGAGGAAGGGGAAAATCCCCTGCCCCGCAAGGCCGATGCCTGGCTGGAGGAAACCACGCAATATTGCCGAAAAGTGGAGTCGACTCTGCAATCTTCATTTCCGGAGGTGTGGGGGAGTGTGGCGGAAGGGGGGGGCTTCAGCCGAACCCTCGAAGGGCTACGTGCCCGCCTCAACAAGGGATTCGATGAATTGATGGAGTGGATCTGCCATAACGCATCCGAACACGTAAAGATCCCCGTGCACTACGCCACCCAGGGCTACGTGCTGACGTTGATTCCCCTGGCGTTCGTCCTCCTGTTGAAGCAGGCGGGAGATTTCAGGTCTCTCCTCACGACCGCCCTGAACATGGGTCGGGAGTCCGACAAGCTGGGCGGCCTGATGGGCGCGTGGGCAGGGGCGCTGTTCGGGTTTTCCGGAATCCCGGAAAACTGGAAAGCCGGGCTGGTCAATGCACGGGAGATCAAGGCCCGCGGGGAACACCTGGCGTTGCAAACCCCGCCAAAAGGACTCAAGGATCTACACCTGCTCGAACAGGGAGCGACGCTGAAAAAGATGGAGGATGAACGGCGGTATGTTCCCAGGAAAGCTAAAAAACCGGTCATGCGGGAGGCCTTTGCGAACGACCCCTGGTCCGACGGGGATGAGGAAGCTCCTTTGCCGCCTAAGGACGATATCGCCGAGTTGAGAAAGTTTCAGAGGGACAAGTCCCGCAAAAAACGGGACCGGAGAAAAAACATGGACTGGTCCGACGATTGAACCGGGGCCCGTTCCCCGAATTTTTAATTGTTAACTCATTCAAACGAAAAGGAGAGACCCGTGAACATGATAAAAGCGACTTTGACGATCCTGCTTTTGACGGTTCTGTCTTCTCCGTTGTGGGCCGCGGATTCAAAGGCGAAGGAAAGTAAAAAAGAGGAAAAGAAGGAGGGGGTTCTGGTCATCGGCCAAAACCTGAACGTAGGGATGCCGCTCAACAAGGCCTTCGCCCTTTTGGGAATTCCCGATAAATTCACCGTCCATCGCGGCACCGAGCCGGGATTGGACAGTATCGCCGTCGAATATTCGCAGGGGGTGGTCATCCATGCCCTCAACAAAAAGAACGTGGTTGAAGAAATTGAAGTCCTGCCGGAGTTCAAGGGCGAGTTTGACAAGGGAATCAAGCTCGGCGACAAATTCAACGACTTGGTGGGTAAATTCGGGATGCCGCACGCGCTGGTCGCCCAGGTGGCACGCTACCCGGAGCGGGGATATTATTTTTTCATGAAAGACGAGGTCATCGTTTCGGGAAAGGTGTTCGTCAAGGACAGCAAAATTTTCGATTTCCAGTTGATCAACAAGTGAGCGGTGAGCGCGCCCAAGGTTGGAACGGTCCGGACGGGACCGCCCCGGCGGCGGGAGTTTCAAGCCGGTTTGGAGGGAGAGTGGCCGGCGGCAGGCGCGGGGCGGGGTTTCAAGCTGTTCCAGGCCTTGCATCGCGGGCAATGGCTGGACCACTCGGCGCGCGGCGCCGCGCATGCCACGCAGTAATACTCCACAAGGGAATTCCGGATCCGGCCGTAGATGGCCTGGCAGGATTGTTCCCAAAGCCGGGTTTCTTCCTTTTCCCGATAGGTTTCGGCCCGTAGCAGGTCCCGGTAAAGGGAGCCTTCCTCGTTGTTTTCTTCCAGCAAAGCCAGGGCGTCTCCGGTTTTTCCCGTTTCAAGAAGCACGGAAGCCAACAGATTTTGTAATATCTCCCGGTTCGAGTTGTCGGCGGATTGCAGGACTTCCCGGTAAATTTTCACCATCTCGGCCAGATCCTCCGATTCTTTCAAGGTCCGTTGGATGCGGGTCAGGCACGCCGGAGACCCGGTGTGCTGGTACCCCGTCTTCCAGGTTTTGACGGCCTGCCGGGTTTTCCCTTCCGCCAATTGCAAATCCCCCAATTCCATGTGAGCGGGAAGGCACGCGGGGTCTTCCTTGATGGCGCGCTTGAGTTCTTCCATGGCGGCATCTTTTTTTTCCTGAAGAAGCAACTCCCGGGCGTATTCAAACTGGTAGCGGCTGTAACGGGCCGCCTCGGTTTTACGGGAATCGGGATCGGAGGAAAGCGAAAGTATTTTCTTCTGAACCTCCGCGGCGGAGGTCCAGGAGTGCGCGGATTCATGGAGGGCGCGAATTTTCTCCAACGGCTTCGCGGACCGCCGGTCGGCCTCGCGGAGTTTATTCAGGATTTCCATTTCTTTCACCGGATCGTTCGCGGCGGAATAATCCTCGGCCAATGCGTGGAGGAGCTTGAGATTTTGCGGTGCGGCCTCTGCCGCCGTCTGGTGGAGACCGATGGCCCGGTCCACGTCCCCCCGCTCGCGCGCCAGGTTGCCCATGAGATACAACGAAGCGGTATGGCGCGGGTGGATCTTCAGGATTTTATCGAAGTAGTCGGCGGCTTTTTCGCTGTGCCCGGTGGTGCAGGCGTTCTCCGCCCGCTCGAACAACTGTTCCAGCTTGCGGCCCCTGAGGGTTTCCCGCCGTTGTTTCAGGTACATGCGAAAGCCGAGATAGGACCGCTTCATCTGAACCGCCCAGTAGACGATGGCCGTGATCAACACGCCGACGAGAACGGACCCGAAAAACAGGATGACCATCGGCATCTTGACCGACCGGGATTGGGTCAGGAATACTTCCACCTCGACGGGATTAAGGAAGGCAATATATATGGAGAGGAGGGAAAAGGTTAAAAGTGTCAGGATGAGTTTTAATGACACAGCGCCCCGCGTATCGATGGATGGATCGGCCAGGGGGCCCGCCCTGGCGGGACCTGAGATCCAGGATGGATGAAGGGATTTTTTTCAATTATCGAAATTTTGGTTTGCTACCTTGCTTTCCTTCTCGATCGCGTCCAGGCATTTGACGCAATACTTGGCGAAGGGAATGACTTCCAGCCGGGCTTCGGGAATCGGTTGCCCGCATTCCAGGCAGACGCCATACTCGCCCGATTCGATTCTTCCCAGCGCTTCTTCCACCAGCCGGTACTGGCCCCAGTCCTGTTCGCTGAGATTGGACATCAATTGCCGGTTGTATGTTTCAACGGCCTCGTCGTTGATATCGGCGTTCGGGGATCCTTCGCGATTCTTGGTGGTTTTGAAATTTTTGGCGACGTCCCCAATCAGGCTGGAGCGAATTTCGTTCAGTTTCTGCCGATAAATTTCAAATTTTGATTTTTCCATAAAAAAAATTCGCTCCATTGGAAATAAGGGCGCCTCAAAATTGCGACCTGAGGGGAGAACATCCCTGAGTCTCAGGGATCGGCAAATCCCGGGCAATCCAAATTAATGTAATCGAAGTTTCCCTGAAACCGTCATTCCCCTACCGCCCGAATTACCGGAACATCCCCCCACAACCGTTCCAGGTCGTAATGGATCCGGGCATCTTTTTGGAACACATGCACCATCAGGTCGTCGAGATCGAGAACCACCCAGTTCCCGGTGGAGTAGCCTTCAATGGCGTAGACTTTGAATGGGGAAAGGTAGATTTTCTCGAGGATGGAATCGACGATGGCCTGAACCTGAACCCGGGTATTACCACTGGCGATCATGAAGCCATCGGTGATATCCGTGCGGGTTCGCAAATCCAGGAGGACGATGTCGAAAGCCTTCTTCTCTTTCGCCGCGCTGACCGCGATCTGCTGCAACTCGGTTAGGGATTCTTTCATTCAACCTGATAGAGGTTGCGGCCTGGCTTGATACAAGTGATGCTGAATGATATACCGTTCAACATCGGGTGGCAACTGATTTTTAGGCCGTCCTCCCGATTGGAAATTCTCGCGAATTTGGGTTGAGGAAATATCGACGAGGTTTTGTTGAAAACAGGCGATCCGTTTCTCGTCCGTGGCCGAGCCAAACCATACCACCCGCCCCGCCCGCTCCTGCTCCTTGTAATGGATTTCCATGTCCCGCAACCAGGTCTTAATCGTCGTCTCACTCTGGGCCGAGGGGTTTCCAGGGCGTGCGCCCAGGATCAGATGACACAGGGAGAACAGGCGACGTCCCTCTTTCCAGGTTCCCAGGGTGCGGAACGCATCCATTCCCAGAATCAGGTAAAGCTCCGCCCCGGGAAGCGTGGCCTGAATTCTCTCGACCGTATCGATGGTGTAGGAAATACCTCCCCGCTCGATTTCCATTCGGGAAATTTCAAACCTGGATTCGTTCCGGATCGCCAACTCCAACATGCGAACCCGGTGGACCCCCGAAGTGGGGACGCTGTTTTGTTTGTGCGGGGATTGGGAAACGGGAATGAAAATGATCCGGTCCAGTCCGAACTCCTGCAAGACTTCGCGGGCCAGGTTGAGGTGGCCATGGTGTACCGGATCAAACGTTCCCCCCAAAAGGCCCACACGGGGTTGAGCGGGTTTTTGCATCAAGTTATGTCCTGTGGTCTTTCCAATTAAGGGTGCCTGGGATGGCTCGCAAATTTACAATTTATGTCAATCGCATCTGACAAATTTTGTCAGTTTTAGGTGGGATTTGAAACCTTTTTTAACCAGCGGCCAGATCAAAATATTTATAATATATTGTATCAAAACAGGTTATAATATTTAAACCCAGATTTGGATTAATTGGTATCGGGATTGCACTCAGGTTCTATAATAATGAAAATGTTCGCGGGTTCCAACTCAGTCCAACCACAAAAGGAGAGGAGATCAGAGGATGATATCAAAATTCGCAAAGGCTCGGAATGAAAAAGGTTTTACGCTGATCGAGCTTTTGATCGTTATCGCCATCATTGGTATTCTGGCCGCGATCGCGATCCCGCAGTTCGCTCAGTACAAGAAGCGCGCGTACGATTCGGACTCCAAGTCCAACCTGCACAACCTGTACTTGGCCTGCAAGGCTTACTGGGCTGACAACGGCGCCAATAACGCCTGCACCCTGGCGCTCGCCACGGCCAACTCGTACGGCTTCAACCAGTCAAGCAGTGTAACCGTCGCGCTCGGTGGAACGGAAGACGCCTTCACCGGTACCGCGAAGCATGGTGACAGCTCCAACACGTTCAGCATCGACAGCAACGGAAACATCAGTATGCAGTAACGGATTCGTTACTGTTGGCAAGTGTTTCATTGCCCCGTCCCACCCTGGATTGGGGTGGGGCGGGTTTTTTTTGCCCTCATTTCGGAGCGGACAAATGGCTGGCGGGTTGAGACGTGAAAAGGGTTTCACCTTGATCGAGCTTTTGATCGTCATCGCCATTATCGGGATTCTGGCGGCCATCGCGGTCCCGCAGTTTTCTCAGTACAAGAAACGCGGGTATGATACGGACGCCAAATCCAACCTGCACAATCTGTATCTGGCCTGCAAGGCCTACTGGGCCGACAACGGAGCCATGAATCCCTGCCAGGTTTCGGTTGCGACCCAGGCGTCTTACGGTTTTGTCCAGGGCTCCAGCGTCAGCCTCACCCCGGCGGGATTGTTCGAGGATAATTTTGGAGCGCAGGCCAAGCATGGTTCCAGCTCCAACACGTTCGACATCGACAGTAGCGGAAATATTTCCATGCAGTAGTGGGGATTTCACCGGGTCCAAAGGACCGCCGGTCCGGATGGCCCTCGTACGAAGGGAAAATCCATGTCGGCCCGGGTGCATCACGTTTTGAGATTACGGGGATTTTGAACGATGGACCGAGCCCGGATGGCGCCTCATTTGCCGGCGTTTTTTTTTTAATTCTTCTCCCTTGGGGGGTTTATCTCGCCACCCTGTCCCCCACCATCGGTCATCGGGACGCTCCCGAATTCGTTAATACCGCTTTTGCCCTCGGGATCGCGCATCCCGCGGGGTTCCCCACCTACAGCCTGCTTGCGAAGGCGCTGACGTTTATCCCCCTCGGCTCCATCGTATTCCGGATCAACCTGTTTTCAGCTACCGCGGCCTGCCTCGCGTTATTTGTGTTGTATCTGTGCGGGGTTCGATCGATTCAACTGGGTTATCCGCAAATGGTTTCCGCGGGCCGGGCCCGGCTGGCCGCTCTGCTTCCCCCTCTGTTTCTTGCATTTTGCGTTCCCTTCTGGGCTCAATCGGTGGTCACCGAGGTTTATACCCTGCATGCGCTTTTTACCGCGGGGGTGATTTATCTGCTCCTGTCCTGGCGGGCGGAGGGGGACATCCGGTATTTGTATTCCGCGGCGTTGGTTTATGGGTTGAGTGCGGGGAATCATGCCACCGTCGCGTTTTTCCTCCCGGCGATCCTGGTGCTGTTTTTTTGTTGGGTGCGGGAACAATTCCTCAAGCGGCTGGGGACCTGTGTGATTCTGTTTCTGGTGGGTCTCTCGGTCTATGCGTACCTTCCGGTCCGGTCCTGGGCCGAGCCGTCGATGGACTGGGGCAATCCGGAAACGTTGCGGGAGTTCCTGTACCAGGTCACCGACCGCAAGGACGCGGACAGCCATTTTCAGTATGTGCGCCGGGAAATCGCGGCGGGTGAAGAAGGAAAGGCGCCTTCTGTTCTGGTGACGGCGGGTTCCGCCCTCGTCACGGCAGGCCGGGTGGCTTATAATTACGGGGTGGAGCTGTTCGACCGGGTTTCTCCCGCCGTGGCGGCGGGTTTCCTGCTCGGCGCCCTGGTGTGCTGGCGCAAGTCCCGCGCTCTGTTCGTGTTTCTCATGCTCATCGTGGGGTTTAATGTCGCCTTTTTCATCGGCTGGAACCGGGAAAGTTTTATTCCGGCGTATATGGGCTCGTGTCTGTTCACCACGCTGTTTATCTATTCGCTTCTGAACGACCGGGGTTTTCTCGGGTTGACCCTTCTTCGCGGAAAACCCTCGGAGGAGGACATGCCCCCCTCGGCGGCGCATTTCTTCAAACTCGACTGGCGGGGGTTGACGGTGCTCGTGATCCTTCTGCTGATCCCCGCTCGCATCGCGGCCAATTATAGCCGGGTGGACCGCTCCGAATTGTATTTCGGCGAGACGTTGCTCAAGCGGGTCTTTCTTTCCCTCGACAATTACAGCTTGTTCGTTCCGGGCATCGCCTGGTTCAATTTTTATTACCACAATGACATCATGCGTCTGCGGGACGACGTGGTGGCCATCAACGCCTGGAATTTTTTCAGCGACGATCCGCTGGCCTACCTGACTCCCCGGCGCTATCCCTCGCTGGTCCTCCCCTCGGCCTCCGGGCACCGCTTCGACTCAAGGGAAGGCGCCTGGAATTTCACCCGGGAGCTGTTCGAGAAAAACCTCGGCCGCCGCCCCATCCTCGTGGAGCAAAACGCCATTCTGTTCGAACAGTTTCCCATCGTCCCCCACCTGGTTCCGTTCAGGAACATTCTGTTGCGCTACGATGAGGATGCGGGACGGGTGGCGGAGAACGATGCCACGCTCAACCAGTTCAAGGCCCTGCTGGAGGACGACCTCGCCCTGCCCGGGGTTCAGCGCGATTCGGACTGGATCAACAAAATCGCGTTCTATGTTCCCTCTTTCGCCCTGTATTACCATGACCGGGGGCAATATGGGAAGGAGCGCGGGGCGCTTCAGGTGATGTTCGATTTTCTCGGCCAGCGGGGCCCCGACTGGCGTCTGCGCATGGTGGACAACCTGGTGCTTGATGGCAAACCGGATGAGGCCCGCAAGGAACTCGATGCGATGAAGAATCTGTTCCCGGACCATTACAAAACCCGGTTGGCGGAGGGCCTCGTCCTCAGGGCCGACGGGGACTTGCAGGGGTCTCTGCGCGCCTTCGCCGCCGCCGCGCAGAATGAGGATAAGGATTACCGGCCCTATCTCGAAATGGCCGTCTCCTTCCGTGGCATGGGCGAGGCCGACCAGTCCCGCAAGGCGCGGAACCACGCGCGGGCGCGGGTGTCCAACCTGCGCGAATTGGTCCGGGTCCGCGACTTGGACGGGAGCGGTGATCCGTGACGGCTGAAACTTTCGACAGGCGAACGGATTCCGGATGGCCTTCTGCGGTCATCGCGGTTTTGGGGATCCTGGTTTATTTTCACGGGCTCGGGAACGGTTTTCTCAATTACGACGATGCGGACCAGCGGTTGTTGAACAATCCTTTTCTCGCCGGGCCGCTGGACTGGGAAGCGATCCAGGCCGCATTCACCCGATCCACGGGAGGTTATTACGATCCGGTCTACGCGCTTTCGTATGCATTGGACATCCACCTTTGGGGGTGGAATCCCGCCGGAATCCATCTGGGCAACCTTGTTCTTCATTGCCTGAATTCGGTACTGCTTTATTCCATTCTGGCCCGCCTCACCGGGGACCGGGCGTTGGCATTTCTCGCGGGGATTTTTTTCGTGGTGCATCCCATCCACGTGGAATCGGTCTCCTGGGCCACAAGCCGGAAGGACACGCTGTCCCTTTTTTTCGGGCTGGCGTCGCTGTCGCTCTATTGGAAGGGAGAAGGTGCGGCGAGGGGGAAATTCATCCTTCATCTTTCGGGCGCGGTTGCGCTTCTGCTCCTGGGCATGATGACCAAGCCCACCGTGATCGTTCTTCCCATTGTGGGACTTCTCGCGGAGGTTCTGCTCCGGCGGCGTCCCCCGGCCTTCCGCAGGATGTGGTTGTTTCAGGGGGCCTGCTTTGTTATGGTCGGGATTTTCCTGGCCGCCACGTTGCCCCTGGCCGTGGGAGACGCGCTCAAACCCGATCTGCGGTCATCACCGGTGGGGAACGGAATTTTCTTTGCGGACCTGTATGGGTACTTCACCCGGTTGATCCTGTTTCCGCTCAATCTCTGCGCGTTGTATCTCATCCCGTTCAACAAATCGATGGGTTACGCCACCGCCGCGGGGATCTTCACCCTGGTCCTGATCGGGGCGGGATGGGTGGCGGGGGTCCGGCGGTATTTTGTTTTCGCCGGGGAACGGGAGGTTCCGATCGCTCCGGCGAGTTGGGGCCTGGCGGTGTTTGGGGCCGGCTTGTTCCCTTTCACCAATGTGGTGCCGCGTACGATTTACCTGGCCGACCGGTATGAATACATCGCCTCGATGGGATTCTGCCTTATCCTGGCGGTGGGGATCATGCGGCTTTCGCGGCCCGTGTACCGGGCGGTTCTCGGTGTCCTCCTGGTGGTCCTGTTTTCGGCATTGTCGATCGACCGGGTGAAGGTGTGGCGGGACAGCCCCACGCTGTGGGCCGACGCCGACCGGAAGCGGAATATTCCCTCGGCTCAGCATCACCTCCTGATGGGCGACTCCTTTGCGTTTCACGGCCGGTGGCGGGAGGCGGCGTTCGAGTACGAAGCGGCCGGACCCGAACAGGTCACCGATCCCGCGATCATGATGAAAGTGGCCAACGGATTCGTCCTGTCGGGTAACCTGGAACGGGCGGAGACGCTGGTCCGTGCCTTCCTGATCCGCGATCCGGATTTCCTCTCCGCCGCGTCGTGGCTGGTTCTGGTGCGGGTGGGGGTGAAGGATTACCCGCGCGCCCGGGGCATTCTCGACGAGTTTGCCGACCGGTTCACGCCGCAAGAATATGGATTTTTGAAGGACCTGATCGAGTATGATAAGGAAGGGGAGCGGGAAGAGGCCTCGAGGGCCTACCGCGATCTCACAACCTCTTTGGGGAGGAGGATGAGGGATGTTCAACGATAAAACCGTGTCGGTGGTGGTTCCGGCTTACAACGAGGAAAATCTGATTCGGAGGACCCTCCAGTCGATCCCGGATTGGGTTGACCACATCTTCGTGGTGGACGATTCCAGTTTGGACCAGACCGCCGCGCGGGTGCGGGAGATTATGGGGACGGACCCCCGCGTGCATCTGGTCCAGCACGCGGAAAACCGCGGCGTCGGCGCGGCGATCTGCACGGGATACAAGGAAAGCCTGAAAATAAATTGCGATGTCAGCGTCGTCATGGCGGGCGACGCGCAAATGGACCCCGCCGACCTGCCC
>Ga0210019_1002289_pt1 | contig 18799 bp, 27 predicted proteins | sample CryGeyCG2114_020_2_FD_183969 | JGI IMG/M metagenome (GOLD analysis project Ga0210019, IMG submission 183969) | Groundwater microbial communities from aquifer - Crystal Geyser CG11_big_fil_rev_8/21/14_0.20 (SPAdes) (version 2) | ecosystem: Environmental > Aquatic > Deep subsurface > Groundwater ...
TTCTTAATCGCAATAAATAGATGTAAATGAACCTAAGTTCCTACAATAGCACTAATAATGTCATTTAATCGTAATGAATAGATGAAAGGTTTAGAATTTGTTTTTCTTGCAGCAGGTTCTGTACTTGTGCCTATTTGAGATTCAAAGTCATTGAATCTCCTTTACTTTTCAATACAATACCTGTCAATATTTTGGCAGTTAATGTACTTGGAGCATTTATCCTTGGTGCCTTTATTATAATGTCTCAACAATGGCATCTTGATGGAAAATATTCTCTTTTTACTGCTATAGGATTCTGTGGTTCACTTACCACAATGTCTGGGCTTGCACTTGAATCAAACACATTTCTTGAACACAACCATTATGGAGCATTTGCAATTAACTTGATAGCTAACGTTAGCCTTTCTATTGGAGCACTGATTGGTGGAAAGTCATTAATGAGTGCAATTATTAATAATTAATTAGAAATGGTCTATTCATATCAGGTTGTAAAATTCCAAGCAATTTCTTTTGTTCAAGGAACTCATTGGTCTCAATCAGTAGGTGATAAAGGAATTCTTTACAAATCAATTAAAGATCCATTTTCAAAACTCATCATTCAATCTTCTAATGGCTCAAAAAAACTGTATCATATACCAAAAGATAGAACTGTTGTTGTAACAAATGATATTGTGCACTTTCTAGGCGAAATAGCTTAGATTATTTAAAAAATTGATCTACTTGATCTCTGTATTTGATAGCAATTTTTCCAAATTCTGTAAAATCATCTGCGGTTGGATATTTCATTTTTATTGCAAACTGATTTATGAATATGGATAATGCACTTCCAATAATCAGATTGTAAACACCATCAGCTACATTATTTGAATATGGAAATGCAATTTTGATAAATGGTAAATAAGTTTCAGTCTGAGATATCATTAATTTGATATGTTTTTCAACAAATTCTTCAACATCAGATGGAATTACCATTAATCTTAATTATATTGATTTCTTATAAACAGAACTTTAATTCCTAGGCATGATTTTAGTTATCTTATAATTTGTTCTAGATATTTCTCTTTTCCCTTTCTACTTCTTGGTAGACATCTTAATTGTCTATTGCAACAGGGACAAATAATCCCATCAAACTCTACAAATATTTCACAATAGTTGCATCTTTTTTGTCCAGCAGCATATCTGCCCATTTCTGTTGGTTTGAGAGCCTTGTATCTTTTGCATTTACCTATACAATAAGTCACAATACACAAATAAAATTACTAAAGATAAAATCTTTGATTGCACTGCACTCACTTTTTCAAATTTTTCACAAATGAAATTAAATTTATAGCACTAATTCCATTTTTTATTGTTGTTAGAACTAGACAAGAAAGTATTTGGAAAGGTTACAACTAAAGAAATTATTGGAGCTGATCCGCCTGCAATCCCTGACACTAGGGATATTTTTGAAAAAGAACTAGGATCTTTACTTGACGACCTAACATCACAATCAAAGGAGAATCTTAAAAAACTATTAGAAGAGCAAAAAATCGCTGAAGTTCACATAAATAGCAGACCAGGTGCCATGGCTCTAGCTCAAAACAAAATTCAATTATTTAATCAATATAATGAGAAATACATTCAAGCTATCAAAGAAAAATTAGAATTGTAGTTTTACTTTAATTGGCAGACACAGTTATCTCCATGCCTAATTTTTTTAAAAAACAAAGTTGATGATTAATAAATACCAAGTAATGCAGGATTCCAGAATCGTACATGGTAAGCAAAACAAAAGAACTGTGTCCTAGATGTGCTCAAGGAAAACTAGTCACTGATACTGAATCTGGAGAAATGTTTTGTTCTAAATGTGGATTTGTAATTAGTGAAAAACTACAAGAGGCTGGTCCAGAATGGAGATCTTTTACCCAAGATGAAGGTGGAAACAAAGCAAGGGCTGGTGCACCAACATCATTGACAATGCATGATATGGGACTTGCAACAATTATCAATCCTGTAAACAAAGATGCATCTGGAAGACCACTTACAGCATCTATGAAAAGTACAATTGAAAGACTTAGAACTTGGGATAGTAGAAGTCAGGTTCATGAACCAGTTGATAGAAACTTTAGACAGGCATTTAGTGAATTAAACAGACTAAAAGACAAGCTAGCAATTTCTGATGCAGTAATTGAAAAAGCAGCTTACATTTACAGAAAGGCACTTGAAAAAGGCCTGGTTAGAGGACGATCCATTTCAGCTTTGATGGCATCTGCACTTTACGCGGCATGTCGTGATACTGCAACTCCAAGAAATCTAAAAGATGTAGAAGAAGCAGCTAACATCAAAAGAAAAGATATTGCAAGATGTTACAGATTACTAGTCAAAGAATTGGATTTGAAGATGCCAGTAACTGATTCAATTCAATGTGTTGCAAGAATTGCAAGCAGAATTGGAATTGCAGAGAAAACAAAAAGATACGCCACACAAGTATTGAAATTAGCTCAAGAAAATGAGGTATCTGCAGGAAAAGATCCAATGGGATTGGCAGCTGCAGCGCTATATTTGTCATGTGTGAAAAACGGTGAGGATAAGACTCAGCGAGACATTGCAGAGGCTGCAAATGTCACTGAAGTAACTATCAGAAACAGGTACAAAGGTCTCAAAGAATCACTTGATTTATAATTTATTTTCTTTGAGAATCCTCAACTGGTTTAACAAATCCACCTTCCACTGATTCATTTTGAAAATCCTCTAATGTTTCCGTTTGTTCTTTTCCAATATTCTCTTCAATATTTTCAGGTTTAACAAATCCACCTTCGATAGATTCAGGCGGAGGAATTCTCTTTGATTTTCCTAATCCAACAGTTGTAATCATTACTGATGATAAAATGATAAAGAATACTATTTGCGAATATGCTTCTGAATTTGGTAAACCCATGGTGATTGGATATGTAGCAAGTACTGCAGCAGCTAATCCTCTTGGAATCATGGACTTGGTTACTGCTTTATCCAATTTGGAAAATTTTTTCGTAAGTGTTATTTTACTAACCAATGCTCTTCCATAGTAAATAGCGATTGTAGTCAAGATTCCAAATACAATATATTCTATTTTTCCAAAACTTGCCATTAATCCAACAAACACAAAGAAAAATGATCTCACCAAAAATGTTAATTGATTGTGTGTTGGATCATCCATCTCAACTCTTGGAAGCTTAAATCTCAAAATCTTTGAAAGATGACTCTTGTTTCCAATCATCAAACCAAATACAAGTGCTGTTAAAGCTCCTGATTCTCCAAACGAATTTGCTAAAAAGAACAAAACAAACAAGATTCCTAATGTAAGCATGTATGCGTGTTGAGCATTTCCAAGTTTTGAAGAAACATACATCCAAGGAATTCCTACTCCAAATCCAAGAACTAATCCCACAACTATTGCTCTACCAATTGTTTCTTCTAGTGTTTGCAGATCAAAATGACCTGAAAGAACTGCTTCAAATAATATAAATGCAATAATTGTAGCTAAAATATCTGTTACAGCAGATTCAAAACTTAGAATTGATTTAGTATCATCAGAAATTTTTACATTTCTGACAAGACCAAAAACAATTGCTGAACTACTACCACCTACAATTGAACCTAACAATATACTATCTAGCCACATCCATCCTAATGCAAAATGAGCAGCAAGTGTTATGATTGCTACTGATAAAATAAAACCAAGGATAGCCAATGTTATTGAAAAATGAACAGTTTTTACAACGCGTTTGATATCTAAATTTAACCCACCATCAAACATTATGATTATCAAAGCAAGTGCAGCAAAGTATGGTACCACTCTGATTACAGCTTCAGGCTGAATTAGTCCAAAAACTGGTCCTATTACAACTCCAAGAATCATTAAAAATGCAACATCAGGAATTCCTGTTTTTTTGAAGAATGCTTCACCTGCTACTCCTAAAAAGATTACTACCCCAGCTGCAAGCAATATAACATGAGCCGACGCAATTGGTCCATCTTGAATAGACAATGCACCAATAGAATTTTGCAATTCAGTTAATTTCTCTAAAATCATGGTTGAATCAAAATTGGATATATCTCCAATTTGATCTTTAAATAAATTCAAAAATGATAAAATTATCGGATTCATTTATGGTTAAAAGTAAATCAATCTGAACCAAAGTTAATCCTATCTAGCTAATAATTTCAACTTTATAATTGATTTTAAATAACATATACAAAAATCATTACTGTGAGCGCAACAAATCAACTACGTGCAGATCATGAACAAGTTCGTCGTCTAGAAAAAATAGTTTTAAAATGTTCTGAAGAATTGTACAAAGGTAATACAATTCCATTCTCAGATCTAACAAAAATTACCATAGTAATTTCGGAATTTGTTGATTCTATTCACCATTCAAGAGAAGAAGACTCGTATTTTCCATGTGTTGCAAGTTATGATACACTGAAAGAAGAAATTAGAAAATTTATGATAGAACATGAATTTGGACGCAACATTGCCAGACAAATATCACATCATCTAAAAAGATGGAAAGATGGAGAAGATGCACAAGAACCTGTATCAAGATATCTGAGAACATATGCCATATTTCTAAATGATCATCTTAACAAAGAAAACAAATTCTTTGATGATGCAGAAGATAATGTTTTATCAAAAGAAGAAGAGGTTGAAATGTATGAACAATACAGATCAGTTTTTGCCATAGTAAAAAAAATAGATGAACTTATTGCTGAGATTGATTACTTGGAAAATCAACCTTGGGCTAAAAATTAACGTAAACTCTTTATGGGTTATTCAGATATTTTGCTTATGAAACCTTTCATTCTTTGGATGACTGGTCTTCCTTGTTCAGGTAAGACTACCATCGTAAAAGATTTGCAAAAAGATATCCCAAATTTGGCGATGCTTGATGGTGATGAATTAAGAGAATGGTTCTCACCAAAAGACTTTTCAAAAGCAGGACGTGATGAACATAACAAAAAAGTTGCTCATTTAGCTAAGCTTTTGTTAAAACACGGTGTTCCAAGTGCAGTATCTCTTGTATCTCCATATATTGAGAATAGAGAAAATGCTAGAGAAATCATTAATGCAGGTGATCAATTCGCAGAATGTTACGTAAAATGTTCATTAGAAAAATGTGAAGAAAGAGATGTCAAAGGTATGTATGCCAAGGCAAGAAAAGGAGAAATCAAAGGATTTACAGGAATTGATGATCCTTATGAAGCTCCTGAAAAAGCAGATTTGATAATTGATACTGAACATGAATCACTTGAGGACAGTGCAAATAAAGTCAGGGACTTCCTAAAAGGAAGAAACCTACTCTAATTTTTTAAACTCTTCAATTATTTTATTGTGAACTAATCCATTAGTTACCAGAATACCATTTTGATGATACACATTTTCGTTATTGTATGTAAGATCATTTCCTAACATATCTGTCATTTTTCCTCCAGCTTCTGAAATAATACAATATGATGCTGCTGAATCCCACTCTTTCATTTTATTTGTGGTTGTAATGTACGCTTCAGCTTTACCTGAACTAATCATTCCAACTTTTAACGAACTTCCAATGCTTGTAAAATCTTTAATGCCTAATTTCTCAATAAATGATTTTTCTTTATTTGATAAATGATGTCTTGATCCAACTGTCCTACATTTTGCAATTTCAGATATTTGTGTTACAGATATTTTTTTCCATTCTTGATTTGAATACATAAACGCACCACTTCCCTTTTGTGCTACAAACAATGTTTTTTCTGTAGGCCATCCAATAACTCCAAGAATTGGTTTTTTATTTTTAATTAAAGAAATCATTACAGTAAATTCTCCTGTCTTATCAATAAAATCAGAAGTTCCATCAAGAGGATCTACGATCCAAAGCATTTCTTTTGATAATCTACCAAAGTCATCTTTATCCTCTTCGGATAAAATTTTATGTTGTGTCTGTGAAAGAATTTTTTTGATGATTGCATTACTTCTCAGATCCGCATCTGTTATTGGAGAGTCATCATTTTTTATGGATGTGTTATACTTTTCATGATAAATCTCTAGAATTGCATCTCCAGCTTCTTTTGCAGCCTTGATAGCAATGTCTAATTCAGGAATCTTGTTGGAAATAGGAATATCTTGCAATTGAGATTACCTAGGTTGTAAGTTCTGGTTTTAGCGTCCAAACAACTCCGAGAACAATAAATGGAATTGACATTATACCTATGATGGTCAATATTGTATTGAATTGTGATACTGACACTTCTGGATTATTCACTATCCATGGAAGAGGCAATGTAATAACTACCCAAATAACTCCTAATAGCATTATCAATTTTGCCTTTGCTTTTCTATCCATCATCATTTTTTGTATCCCTGCACTGTATTAATTTCATGTGAATTCATTTTATTGATTCTCCACCGTCTACTGTTAGTATTGCACCAGTAATCCAAGATGCATCTTCTGATGCAAAGTACAATACTGCTTTTCCTATCTCATCAGGTTGACCTATTCTTCCTATTGGATGTTCATTGTTCATAAATTCTATGTCTTTTTGAGTTTTCAAAAATGGTTTTGTCATATCAGTGTCTACTACACCAGGACAAATACAATTAACTCTAATCTTGTCTTTGGCATATTCAAGTGCCCAACATTTTGTTAATATGATTAAAGCAGCTTTTGATGCTGAATATGCATCAGCATTAAATCCTTGATATGCCTTTATTCCTGCATCTGATGAAATATTGATTATTGTTCCAGATGTTTTTTGTAAATAAGGAATTGCTTCTTTGGTAAATCGAAACTGTCCGGTAAGATTCACATCAAGTACTTCATTCCATTCATCTTCATCAATTTCATGTAATTGCTTAATAGTTGGAAATACTCCGGCATTATTTACAAGAATATCCAATTTACCGAATTTTTCAATAATTTTGTTTATGACATTTTTTACATTATCTTTATTTCTAATATCTGCTGCAATTCCAGTTAAATTAGGAATTTCTAACACTGCTTTTTCTAATCTTTCGTGATTTTTTGCAGTAATTATCACAGTAGCTCCATTTTCTGATAAAATTTTTGCAGTAGCAAATCCTATCCCACGACTTCCACCGGTAACTAATGCAATCTTGTCTGATAATCTCAATAGTTTTTAGATACAAATTCGTAATTTATAGATCCATTAATGTATATTTACCTATAAAATATTATATAAAAACTATTATTTTTTTATAAAATATGATGTAAAATGTTAAATAGTTATAGTTACTACAATAAATAATGTCGAAGGATATAATTCCTAAAGACTAAAACTGCGTAACCCCGCAGAACGAAAAAGGTGATCATTCGTTTAACGACTGACAAAGAGAGGAAATCTCTCAGAGTTCTGCAATAAAGGGGTATACGCCTTCTAATTTTCTAAAATGTAAACTGATACAGAACCCAACGTTTCTCCATTTGGATCAATTGTAATTGAAATTTCCTGCATTTCAGAAATCAAAATATTTTTCTGACCATCGTATTCCCATGTAAAATATTCTGAAATTCCAGTCTGATGTGATGTGCCAACAAGCTGAAAATTTTCAGAAAAATCAAATGTTTCACCTTTTAATGTTATCGATAAAATTTTTGGACTGCTTCCATTTGGAACAAATCTAAAAAAATATTCTCCTTTCTCCAAAGTCAACTCTTCCGTATAAACTCCATTTCTGTACATACTAGGATCTGCAAGTATTACATGAAATATTGTATTTTTCTGTTCATTAGAATTATCTGATGGAAAACTAGCAAAAATAATTACAATTATTGCTACTATGGGAATTAATATGATTTTTTTATTCACTAAAACATATTCTAAATTCTATTATAAAAATAAATTCTAATTTTCAGAATACTCACTATTTAGTATCACATCTTTTATTTCTATTTTTTAAAATAACTGATTCATTTTTTTGATAAAACTAAACTATGATCATTAATGGATTTAAATCATTTCTTGATAATTTTTCAATTTCATGTTATTGATCTAATTTCTTGGTCCTACTAAAAACTAATAATTTTGATACAAATATCTGAATATTACAAATTGTTTGTCAGTATAATATGTTGTATTTGTTATATTTAAAAAATAATGAAATTAAGTCATACTGCACTTTTTATTACAATTATTTTAAGAAATTCAGATGACATAAAATTTAGTTATTATATAATTTGAAGATAAAATGAATAAAATCACAATTTCCAAATGTTTGCTAGACCCAAAGTTACTTTTTAAATCGAGTCTAAAGAAAATTTAATTTTACTTAGTTATTTTTAATCATCAGTGAACCATTATTCACATCGGAAATTAAGTATGTATTCTAATATCGAAATCATGCCTAACTTATCCAGTAAATGGAATAAACAGCCACAACCAAGTGTTACTGAAAGAATCAACGAAACTATCAAACCTAAAGGTGCTCTAAAACCACGAGTTCAGCAAGGAATCAAAAAATTACAATTACAAATTAAAAAATTAGACTCGATGCTCACAAGCTTACAAGAACGGGATACAAAATTATTCCAAAGAATTGTGGATGCCACACAAAAACATGATATTCAAACTAGTAAAGTTCTTGGAAATGAATTAGCTGAAGTAAGAAAAGTTACTAAAATTTTGAGTAATGCCAGAATAGCATTAGAACAAATTGAATTACGATTAACCACATGTAGCGATCTAGGTGATACTGTAGTTGCAATCATGCCAACAATGGGATTAATGAAAAATCTAAAATCATCTCTTGGAAAAGTAATGCCTGGAGCTGAACAAGAAATTGGTCAAATGGCAGAAATGCTTGGTGGCTTTATGACAGAAAGTTTCTCAGGAGACGCAGCATTTGGAATTGATGAAACTACCAATGCAGAATCTGAAAAAATACTAAAAGAAGCTGCAGCTGTTGCCGAAAGTTCTACAGAGAAAATGTTTCCTTCTGTTCCTACAGATAGTTATGCAGCTACGAGCACTAAATTTCTCTAACACTAAAACTTCAATTATCTATAGAATCTCTTGACTCTTTGATTTTTCTAACTCTATTGCCCTCATTATCAATAATTTTGTCAACTCCTGAAAGTCGTTCTCGTAAAGTATTGATGATTGATCCTACTTCATCAGCTTCATTTTCTACTTGCTGTCTCTTACTTGCAAGCTCCTTAATCCCTCTACTCTCCTCATCTATGTATTCACTAACTTTCTGAAGTTTTTCTTTAAGATTTTTAATATCGACTGATTCTTCTTCAATATCTTTTTCAAGTATAGTTCTTTTGTCTTTAAGATTTTTTATCATTAAACCAACATAATCTATTGCTTCTTCTAATTTTGCCCGTTTTCCCATTAACTCTCCAATTCCAATTTCACTAGATGACTCTATTACCGAACTAGATTCTTTGGTGTTATTATTTTCACTTCTTTCTTCTACCATTTCCCCACCATCATTCTTGAATTTATCAAACATTTTATGATTACTTTTCAAAATGGGAATAAAAAGTTACTATGCATCTCAAAGCTGACCTTGTGAATGATTTTTAGTCAATTAAAGAAAATTGGTGATTATGTTGCCAAAACTGAATTTCTGATTTCTTGATGGGAATTCATCATTTCTTCAGAATTTATGGCCTGATCTTCAATATGAAGAATATTGATATTTTGAGCCATTTCAGGAATTACCATAGAATTGATATAGGAAACAAGAAACGTATTTTCTTCAGATGGCTCTCCAATTTTTCCAGAAAATATGATTTTGTAACTTAGATCCTCACTTGAAGCAGCACCATGTATCTCATTGAAATTGTCAGATTTTTCACTTAATTCCAAGTCAGATTGTATTTTTGCAAGATTTAACGTTCCATTTGTTGAAATCTCCAACAAATCATTGCTAATTTTTGATGCTTTTCCATCAAAGAGCACTATTCCTGAATGATATGCTTTGTAATTTACATATGCCCATGATATTTCTTCATCAAATGATAACATTTTCTGTATGTCTTTTTTTGAAAACTCATCAGTTAACACATAATGACGTACTTTTAGATCCCCATCAATCATTTTCTCAACAAGAATTCCATCAAGTCTCTCATTTTCGGTATTTTTTAGAATTTTTAATTCATTTTGACCATCTTCTATGTCTGCAAATGAATAGGTTACAGATATTGGAGACGCACAAAGCATCCATAGAACTATTACTCCTCTAATAGTTCGTGGTTGAAGTTTTACCATGTGAATGCATTGTTGATGTGATAGATTAGGAACGAAGAGGAATTGTCCTGTTCCTTATATACTAAATTTCTTTCAAAACAGCCAAAATTCGCAGAAAATGAGTAATTTCTCTAAAAATCCCTAAAATGCTTGTTTTTCTCAAAAATTATTTCCTCCCAGTCAAATTTCTAGGCATAATTCTCTTTGATATTTTTCTTGAAAAATCATTTTTCGTAAAAATTTGGTATTTTTGTTGTTGAACTAGGTGTTCCGCTTTGCGTTCCGCTATGAAGTTTCAAAATGTTCCTCATAAACTACAGTGTTGTATACTAAGCATGTCAAAACAACAATACAGATCCGAAATGGGCATAATGGGTGACATCTTAGACGTAACCGCTGATGGCGGTCGTGGAGGAGTCATTGTATCTGCAATCTCTCGCAAAGCCAACCTATCTCACTACGCAGTATTAGACAAATGTGAGAAACTGGTAGAAGCAGGCTTGGTTGAATCCGTCAAAAATGACAGGAACAGAGTATTTCTGATTACTGAAAAAGGACTTCAGTTTTTCCAGGAATTCAAGAGATTTCAGGGACTCGTCGAAAGCATGAATCTAAGGTATTGATCCCATGAACCCTATAATCGTACCAATCCATAGGAAAGAGATTCTTGTAGAAGATGGAATGCTTTTTGTAAGGACTGATGGTATCCTCGAAACAATGGTTAAGGCACCTTTGATAATCGCTGGCTTAATTGTCGTTGCACTAACGATGCCCGTTCAGTTCTCATTCAGCTCTACTCGAATGCTTGATCTAACTCTATACTCAGATGGTTCAGCACACATTTCTACTCAAATTGATGTAGATCCTTTAGAGCCTGATTTTGAAGTAAATCTATTTGGTCCATCTATTGATAATTTTGTTGTAGTTGGTGAAAATGGATTTTTGTTATCTAGTGAAATAATTGGTGACAAGGCAACGATTGATACTTTAGGTTCATCATCTGTTACAATTGATTATGATATTCATGATTTAATTTCAAAAGATGGACGATTTTGGACTTTTTCACTTGATTCACCAATTACTTATTCTGTATTAATGCCTCCAAATTCTATTATTGTTGGAATGGATGCGCTTCCATCATCCATGGATGTAGTAAATGATCAAATTAAACTTGAACTAGGTACAGGCTTGTCTGAAATAAATTATATTTTTAGTGCACCGACTATATCAGCTACCCCTTCAAATATAACTGAACAACCAATCATAGATGTATCTACAATTGCTCTAATTGGAGTTCCTATTGTAGCAGCTATTGCAGGAGCAATTATTGTGATTAAACGAAAACAAACTAAATTTTTACCAGTTTTACAAACTGAAGAAACCCCGAGATTACAAATTGAAAATGATTCTATTGAAACTACATTAAATGAAATCAACTTCAGCGAAGCTGAAACAATTTTTAATTTCCGACCTGAAATGCGTGAAGATGATAAAGAAATAATCAAATTCATTTCTAACAATGGTGGGCAAGCTTTGGAAAGTGAATTACGAAAAAAATTCTTGCAACCTAGAACTACTATGTGGAGAGCAGTAAAACGATTAGAAAGACAAGGCGTTATAGAAATATCCAAAAAAGATTTACAAAATCTTATCAAATTAAAGAAAGATCTGGAGGATGAAGAATGAAAACCATAACAACATTTGGGTTATTGGTTTTAGTTTTAAGCATGACTTTTGGAGGCGTAATAAATAATGTATATGCTGAAGATGATCCTGCAATTCTTCTAAAGATTGCAAAACGCGCACAAGACCAAATTCATAATCAAATATCAGATAATTCATCAGATAAGGTTAAGGGATTATTTGAAGAAGGAGCACAAAAAGTCATTGTTTTAGAGGAAGCATTAAAAAATAATGATTATGTCTCTGCAAAAGAGTATTTTCTTTCAGCAATGAAAATCTTTAAAGAAATATCTCAACATTTAACAACATCTGATGGTTCATTTAATGTTGAATCTCAACCTGCATCTAAAACTACAAGAGATACCAGCAAAGATCCATCTAATGATCTTCAAAGATTACAAGTGTATGTTGATAGTCTTAAAACAATCGCTAAAAGATACGATGCTGTAATTGATTTTTCTGAATTAGACACATTATTTGTAAAGGCAAGACAAGAGATTAATGATAATCAATTTACTCAAGCAATAGAAACTATAGATACAATCAAAGAAACTATTACAGAACTAAATACCAATCTTCGTGAGGCAGCATCACACCAAGAATCCAAACGAGCAACTGAATACGCTCAAAAATATCTAGAACAACTAGATAGACTGATTGAAAATGCCAAAAAACAGGGTGTTTCAGATGAAATTATTGAAAAACTAGAAACTGCCAAAGAAAATCTATCTTCTGCAGAAAATCCAAGTGATATTATTCAAGAAATTAGAAAAATTATGTCAATAAAGGATCAGTTTGAATTAACAAAAAATGATAGACTTGAATCTAGAGTTTTACAAATTGAAAAAACTCTATTAAGATTATCTCAAATGGATGGAGTAGAACAGGATGATTTGGCCGATGCTAGATATATGCTTCAAAGAATCAAACAAAATTTGAATGATGGTGAATTTGAAACTGTTAACGAACTTTTACGAGATTTAGCAAAACAATTAGAAGAAATCAAAAAATCTCTTTGATATATTATCATAAAATTCATATACATTTTCTAATTCATCTTGAACATGGCTTCTAAAGTAATCATTACAGGCGTAGGCATTCCTATGATCATAGTTGGTGCTTTAATGGCTTGGTTATGGGCTCCAATTCAAGGAGATTTTCAAAATCAAGTAGAGCTTGTAGGAAGCACAATTGGAATCTTAGGTGTGATCTTCTTTATCTCTGGATTATTTTACACAAAAGAACCGGTAATGCATTAGAAACTCATTGAATAAATAATGAAAAAAACTACTATTATTACTTGAAAGTAAGATTATTTGAAATATTTACATCAGTTGAAGGCGAAGGAATTCTTTATGGAACAAAGACTCTCTTTGTAAGACTTGCTGGCTGCCCTTTTACTTGTTTTTATTGTGATACCAAAGAGTCTCTTCCATTAGATTCTGGTACAGAATATTCAATAGAAGATGCAAACCATCTAATTGATTCTAATTTAAAAAATCAAACCTACAAAGTAAATTTTACCGGAGGTGATCCGTTAATTCAACATGAAGCAGTAGCACTGCTTGCAAAACATATTCAAGACAAAAAAATTCCAACCTATCTTGAATCATCATGCTTTGATATTGATAGATTCAATCATGTTTTGCCATTTATTGATATTGTTAAAATTGAATTCAAAACAAAAGACTCTGATTTTGTTGATTCTAAACATTATGAGAAATTGATTGGTCATACCATGAAATGCCTTCAATCATCTGTAAAAGCAAAAAAAATAACTTATATCAAAATTGTGGTTAGCTCAAAAACTCAGTTAAATGACTTTGAAAAACTAGTAAAAGAAATTTTCATGATTGTATCTAAAGATGACATTGATGGGTTTATCATTCAACCAACATATGGTATTTCAGAACCATCATTAGATCTTTTATTAGATTTGTATGATTTAGTATATCCTCACTACATTGATGTTAAAGTGGTTCCACAATTACACAAATTCATTGGTGCCCCATAACATTAGCACCTGCCTAAAAATCCGATTAGGTTCAAATACTAGAAAAATTGTGTGAGAATATAAAATGGATGAAGAACGTGTAAAAAAACTCGTCAGGGAATTAATCATTGAAATTGGAGAAGATCCTACACGTGAAGGATTACGAGAAACTCCTGAAAGAATTGCAAATATGTACAAAGAGATCTTTGGAGGATACGATTCTGATTCAGAGTTATCTGTACAATTCTCAGAAGATTCTGATGTTGTTATTGCTCGTGATATTCAATTCTATTCAATGTGTGAACACCATATGTTGCCATTTTATGGAAAAATCCATATCGCATACTCTCCCAATGGTAGAGTTTTTGGAATATCAAAACTAGTTAGACTAGTTGAAAAATACTCAAAAAGACTACAAATTCAAGAACGATTAACAAAAAATATTGCTGATGAATTACATTCCCAAGGCGTGAAAGGAGTAGTAGTATTAGCTGATGCAGAACATCTATGTATGAAAATGCGTGGTGTGAAAAATGATGCGACGCTTTCCTCATCTGCATTTAGGGGAATTTATGAAAATAAAGAGGAAAAGGCAGGTATAATGTCACTAATTAGAAAACGTGCCTCAGATTTGTCACTATAGGCAATACTGAAAAATTAAATAATCAATATTTTTGATCACAAACATGGGTGCAAATCCGTATATTCACATTCCAAAAGAATCATGGCCTAATTGGACATGGTATGCAATTGAATGTATAATCGTAATTGCACTTTCTATGTTGACATCAAGTAAAATTACTGATTCAATAGATGGACTTACTCCAGAAATACAAAATTATGTTTTTATGGGAATCGTTGGAGGGATCTTCTTAGCTTGGTATATTGGAATTAGAGGTTTTATCCTAAAAAAGAAAATTCTCAGAAATAGTTATTAGAATTATCTTAGATATTTTGTTTTATCTGTTATACCAGATTTTTCAAATGCAATCTTTCTATTATTACAAGACTCACAAACTCCGCAATGATATTTTTTATCTGCATAACAACTCCATGTCTTAAAAATCGAATCACCTAAAATTTTCATTCCTGATTTTAATAGATCACTTTTTGATAATCCTTTGCGATATGGAGACCAGATTTCAATACTTTTACGTATTTTTGATTCAATCCCATCAATTTCTCCTTGATTAAATGCAATTTCTAGTTTTTTTGCAAAATTTGGTCTGCAATCAGGATAATGTTTGTCTCCAGTATGTGCACCATATGCAACTAATGAGGCATTAAGCGTAAAAGCCCAAGCAGAGGCTATTGATAAAAAAACTGCATTTCTAATCGGTACAACAATTGAATATTCAAATTTACTAGGAATTTTTCTTTTGCTACTTGTTAAAACATTGGAATTACCATACAAATTTTTCATAAAACCAATATCAATTATTTTATGTTGTTTTAATCCTAGTTTTTTTGCAAAAGATTTGGCAGCTGCAATCTCGTTATTTGCTTTTTGTCCATATGAAAATGTAATCCCGTATAACTCATATTTTGATTTTAAATATGAAACTGCACAAACAGAATCTACACCACCACTAAAAACAATAACAGCTTTCTTCAATGCTTACTTCCTATTTTCTATTGCGCCTTTACTAGGTTTACAAATTATAGTTTGACATTTTGTATTTGCCGATGTAAATCCTCTAGACATTGCTAAACCAATTTTTTTCAAATCAGCTGAACTTTTTGAAAATGCAATCACTGATGGTCCTGCACCACTTATTGTAACACCTAGTGCACCTGCTTTGATAGCATTTTCTTTAACTTTGGCAAATCCTGGAATCATATGTTGTCTTGCAGGTTCAACTATCACATCTTTGATTGAATTTCCAATCATTTCTGAATCTTTTTTCATAAATCCAGCTACAATTGCTGCTGCATTTGATAAATTGGAGATACTATCTACTAATTTTACATTTTTTGGAATTACTCCCCTTGATACTTTTGTTTTCTTTTTTGGAACATCAATTTTTGGAACAGCAACACACATTCTAAGATTTATCGGCGGATCAATTCTAATCACATCTAATGGATTTGTTTTTACAATTACAAAACCTCCTAGAACAGATGCCGCGACATTATCATAGTGAATTGTTCCAGCGCTTGCTTTTTCTCCAGAACCTGCAAATTCTACTAAAGCATTATCATCAAGCTTTAATCTAAATAATTTATCAAAAGCTACTACAGTTGCTGCAGCTGATGCAGCACTACTTCCCATTCCAAATCCTGCGGGAACTCCTTTTTCAATTCTAATTTCAACACCGTCTTTGATTTTGAATTTTTTTTTCATATTTTTCACAACTAATCCTGCAGTATTATTTTCTGGATTTGTAGGGATGTTGTCTTTAGTAACTATTGTAATTCCACTTTTTGTCTTAGTTAGTGTGACTGTATCATAAAATGCATCAATTGCTAATCCAAAAACATCAAACCCTGGACCTAAATTTGCTGTAGATGATGGTGCCTTGACTGTAACTTTTGATACCATCAGTCTTCTATCTCCTCGCCCAAATTAAGAATTCTGCTTAGTGCTCCTTCAAGATTTACAAAACCATCACCTGTAATATTTGATATAGGAATCAATCCTTGTGCAAATCCACCAAGATTCAATCCCCGCAAAATACTTGTAGTCAGCGTATATGTATCTCCATCTGCTTCTTTACCAATAGCATTTTCTAATGTTTTTAAATTTGATGACCATGCAAGAATGTCTTTTAGCTTATCTCCAATAAGATCTGTTTTTGTTAAAACATTGATCGCAGGTAAATTCAAACGCAATCTTATTGATGTTGCAAGTAGTGCAATTGACACAAAATTTACTGGGGTGGTAACTAGCGCTCCATCAAAAATAAAAATATTAGTTTTTTCTTCTGAGGAAATATTTTCTACTAGAAAACGTCCACTGGAACGATATGCAAATAATTCAATTTGACCAGGTGTATCTACAATCAAATAATCTGGATTTACTTTGTTAATGTCGTTTTGAATATCGTCAATTTTTGATGCTATGAGATCATTTGCCATTACCATAGCACCATTTGGACCAAGTTCATACTGTTGCATAATTGATACATAGTCTACATAATCTCTAACATCAACATCACAAGTATAAGGTATAGTATCTACACCTGGATCTAAATTTAAAATTGCTGCAAATGCACCATTTGTTGCATAATACTCATTTAGTTTCGATGTAAGTAATGATTTTCCTGAACCAGCAGTACCGGATACAAAAATTGTTTTCAATCCGTCTAATTTTCCCTCTTTGCTTATATTTCAAACTAGCTTGGTTTCTTCTGATATGCCAATTTGGTATCAAATAATATCAAAAAATTCCATCTGATCTTTAACTGATCAAATAATATTCGTTTTATGATTCAAAGTACATCTGAAAAGGAGGCTTATCTCAAAGATTTGGTGGTAAAATTACTACAAGAGAGAAACCTTTCAGACTTTGATATGCTGGATTCATTATTTGAAGAAATCAAGCAAGAACTTCAAAATCAGAAATAGTATCAATTAGATGAAATTCCACGCCTAATCTTATGATTTGTCTTTTTGGTGGCTAGATAATTAATCAACTTTCATATTTGATCCCTCAAAAAAACCATCAAATGAACTGGAGACTAGTGGCCATCCCAATTACTCTAATTCCTATTCTCATCATTGCTATTCAATTTGATATAAAATTAGAAGATGTATTGGCTATTGGATTATTTCCATTTGTAGGCGCAATAGTTGCCATGATGATAAAACTTGGTCTTCAAGGAGTCAAATTTGCATATATTACAAGAAAATATCTGGGAAGTTTTGATTCTTTTTTTAAATTGATTGGTGTCAGAGTTGGTAGTGAATTTATCAAATTTACAACTCCGATGTTTGTTGGAGCTGAATTCGTAGTGATTTACTATCTCCACAAAAAAGGAATCGCACCTGCAAAAGCAGCGTGGATTGCAATTATGGATATTGTAACTGAAGTGTTTGCTGCAGGTTTGTTATCTATAATGGCAGGAATCATTGCATTGTTAAATGGCGCATATGTAGTTGGAGCAGTGATTTTAGGTACTAGTATTATAATTACATCTTTGTGGATGGTGATGTTCTTTCTTTCCTCTAAACATACATTCCAAGTTCCTAAAATATTTGAAAATCTTGCCAAAAGATTTGGAAAAGAAAAAGGCACCAGAGCAATAAAGAAAACAAACATTTGGATGGAAGAGGTATGTACAATGAGCAGGGAAAACCTGAAAACTTCTGAGTCCAAAAAAATCTTTACTGTTTCATTTTTCTTCTCACTCGCATCATGGTCATTTTATGGAATTTCATTTATGATTATTGCAATGGGGACAGACTTTGCTATCAATGCGTTTGACTCTATCATGGCAGTCATGGGAGCAAATGCAATTGGAAATTTGCCAATCACCATTGGAGGTTCTGGTTTGGCAGAATTTGGAATTGTAGCGTATATCAACAATTTAGATCCCTTTGCATTTGAAATTTCAGAGGGAGTTGTGGCATGGGATGCAGTAATTGGTTGGCGAATTGCAACATACTATGTTCCAATTGTGATTACATGGCTACTTTTGGTAAAATTAGCCTTGAGTAAGATACCAAAATCCCAGTCTTCATAGAATCTTGTTATACAGTGTTTACCGAATAGAAACTACTTTCATTTTGTATGATTATGGACTAACCTGAGAATTATATAAGAAAATATCCATCATACTGGCTCTGTAGAAACCATCGATTTTTGACAAACTTGTAGATCAGATGATACAATCAGATCTAAAGCTGATTATATCATCATCATTTCATGAAATCATCAAGATACATCAGGATGGTTCGTTCCATGAT
>Ga0210019_1002291_pt1 | contig 18785 bp, 14 predicted proteins | sample CryGeyCG2114_020_2_FD_183969 | JGI IMG/M metagenome (GOLD analysis project Ga0210019, IMG submission 183969) | Groundwater microbial communities from aquifer - Crystal Geyser CG11_big_fil_rev_8/21/14_0.20 (SPAdes) (version 2) | ecosystem: Environmental > Aquatic > Deep subsurface > Groundwater ...
TAGTAAAGTTGTCCTCTTTTTTTTCTTTAAGTTTGATAGGTCTATTTCCTGTTTTTACATAAGCAATATCTTTAATCTTAAAATTTTTCACTTTTAACTTTTTACTTTTCACTGATTTCACAAACCATTCCTTAAAAATCTCACTCGCCATTTCTTCAAGTGTCTTTGCAATTTTATTATTCAAATCAATTTTGTCATCGAAAACAGAAATTACAGATGCTATTTTCTTTTGATCTTCTAATTCTGGGATTGATATCTCAAGGGATTTAATGATTTCGGGTGATATGTTTGCCTGGTTAGCACTACCCCCTGCTCTATTTGCCAAATTCAAAGTTGTCTCGTCGTTATGTAAGATGTAATATAGAAAGTCATTATCAACTTTTGCTGGATTAGGTTTTATTTTTCCTACTCTTTGGTTCATTAAAAAAACTTGATCTTTATTGTTTCTTGTTATCTTCCCAACTACTGAAGACCATTGTGAAACATGAGAACCAGTCATTGAAACCAATATATCTCCCTTGTTAATTTTGTATTTATCTAAACTGTTTATATCTCCTGCAAAATACTCAAGATTATCTAAGGTTAGGGTACCTGATGCTATGTTTCTTATCTTTATCACGGGCGTTCCATCAGTAGTAAAATCACCACTTTTAAAAGCAAAGCCTGGGATCAAGTCTGCTAATTCTCCCAATTTTACTTTCTGCCAGTTGTTTGGAATTTGATTTTGCATAGTTATTTTTTTTGATTAATAAATTCTTGAAAATTTTTTTCTATTTCTTGATTAAACGTTACTTTAAATCTTTTAGGATATGCTTCGTCTCTTTTTTCCGAGGGAATTTCTACGATGCGAAAATTTTTATTCAATTTTAATATAAAAATATTCACTAAAATATCTTCCATTGCTTGCCAACAATTGGAAAAAATAGTTTCTGCGGCCTGAATATTAAAAAATTTATTCTGTTCCTTGTAATCAAGCTTTTTATGTTGAATAAAGTCATTTCTAAAAGTAGCAAGTTTATTTTGCCATGTTTTCCTATCATTTATAAGCATTAAATCAAAATCCTTATTAACCGCAGGATTTTCTAACTTAAATTTTTTTATATTTTTTATGAATTCTTTTTCATTTTTAAACAAAAAACTTAAGTTGAACCCTAAAAATAAAACTATTTTTTGCATTTTATCTTTGTAAGCTCTCCAACAATAATCATATAAATCCTTATATTGTTTTTCTAATTCACTGATAACTTTTTCTTTTTTCCCACTTTCTATATTTTTTATCTCTTCCAAAGATTGAGAAGCTTGAATCAAGTCAGTAACCATATCACCAATTAAATTATTTAATAGCTCTTTTTCTTTATCTGTTAAATCTAAATTACTAACAATCTCACTTAGTCCACCCCAAATTCTTGCTAAAAAAGGCTGATTAGAACCAACGTTCGCGTATTTTTCTACTGTAGGAATTAATATTGTTTGATTATTCATATTTTTCTATTGACAAATAATGACAAATATTGTGTTATAATGTAACCAATCATGATGACAGGCTCCTGCAAAGGCTCACTGCCGCGCAAATGCCTGTCTATTTTTTTAGATATTCTAATTTACTTTTTAATCTGCTGACAAAAGCGATCTTTCTATTAAATTTTCTAAGTAATGATGAATAACTAAATTCGTTTGGTACAAAAATTCTGAATAGTTTATTTTTTCCTTCCAAATATTCGATTAAACAATGAAAGTCGCCATCTCCAGAGACGATAATGGCTTTATTATAATTTTTGAATTCGATCATAGAATGGAGAACTAATTCTGCGTCAACATTCCCTTTTGTTTTGCCGGCGTGGTCTAAAGTTGGCTTGAAAATTAAATGAAATCCCCATCTTTTTAATGATGAATACAATTGTTTATATTCTTCTCTGTAGCCAATAAATAAAAAGGCTTTATTAACTTGATATTTCTGTTGCAAATAGACAAAAAATCTTTTGAAATCTAGTTTCCAACCTTGATAAATTATTTTTTTTGTTCTCTTGTCTTTTACTTCATTTAAAACAGAAAGATTTAGATTTTGACTATCAATAAAGGCGTAAATAATTTCCTTTTTCATATTTTAATTTTTTTTAAATTATTTTTTATTTCTTCTTCAAGTTTTTTTCCTTCTTCAAAATATTTATTTAAGTCTTCCGAATACTGCTTCATTTTTGTTTCAAAAGGAATTCCGTCGTCAATTTCTTCCGGTATACCTACATAACGGCCAGGTGTCAGGACATAGCCGTTTTTGGAAATTTCTTCAAGCGTCGCCACTTTACAATAGCCAAGAATATCCTCATAGTCTTTTCCATTTCTCCAAGCTCTAACGGTTCCGGCAATTTTCTCAATCTGCTCTTTGGTAAATTCGACCTGTTTTCTTGAAAGCTGGTGAAAAATTTCCCTGGCGTCGATAAAAAGAGTTTCTCCTTTTCTATTTCTTAATTCCCCTCCATCTTTATTCCTTGTTACAAACCACAAAGACACTGGAAGAGTTACATTAAAAAAAAGTTTCGGCGGACAAGCAATGACAACATCAACTAAATCATCTTCAACAATTTTTCTTCTTATTTCTCCTTCTTTCCCAGAGACGGCCAAAGCGCCGTTAGCCATGACAAAACCAGCCATACCATTAGGAGTTAAATGACTGACAAAGTGTTGAATCCATAGAAAATTAGCATTGCCTTTTGGTGGAATTCCATAGGTAATTCGTAGATCTTTTTCAGAAAGTCTTTCAGGATTCCACTCAGCATTAAAAGGAGGATTTGCTAACAAAAAATCTACCTTTGTGTCTGGGAATTTGTCATCATAATAAGTATTTCCGAGCTGGATATTTCCAAAGACGCCTCTAATCGCCAGGTTCATTTTACAAAGCTTTAAAGTCGTAGGATTACTTTCCTGGCCAAAAATTGCTATTTTTGTTGAATCACGGTGATGTTCCTTAAGAAAGTTGCTTGACTGGACAAACATTCCTCCTGACCCACAACAAGGGTCTAAAACTCGGCTATTTTCATAAGGCTCAAGAATTTCCACCAACAACTTAACTATTGGTCTTGGTGTATAAAACTCGCCTCCACGTTTACCCTCAGAAGATGCAAACTGACCCAAAAAATACTCATAGACCCGACCCAAGATGTCCCTTTCTTTTTTCTCATCTTCACTAAAATCAATCTTTGAAAAAATATTAACTAACTCACCTAAAATATGCGGTTCAAGAGGAGTACGGATATAATTTTTTGGTAAAACTCCGCCTAATTGTTTCGGATTTTCTTTTTCAATTTCCTCCATTGCCTCATCGATAAACTTAGCAATGTCAGGATGTCCTGCCTTGCTTCTTAGATATTCCCAACGTGCTTTTTCAGGAATAAAAAATACGCCTTCTCCTCGATAACGATTAGGATCTTCGACGACTGATTTTCTTGCTTCTTCATTGCCAACATAATAAGTTCCTTTTACATCACTAAGTTTTGTTAATAATTTAGTTTTTGTATTGTAATAAGCATCAGAAACATATTTCAAAAATATAAGTCCTAAAACAATATATTTATAATCAGAAGCGTCAATATTGCCTCGTAATTTATCAGCGGCCGACCAAAGTTCTTTTTCAAAATGCAGATCCTTATCAGTATTATCCATAAGTTTTTGTGCTTTTTCTTTTCCCATTTCGGATAAATTTTTTAATCTGAGTTTTAAATCTTCTGGTAAAGTAACAATTTCTATAAAATAGGTGTTTCCTTCTGTTTTTACTTTCACTACACCTGCGTTAATTTTCCCAACTAATTTTTTTTGAATCGCCTGACGGCTAACTCCTAGAAGCTCTGCTAATTTAGGTAGACTAATATATTCTTTATCCATCTTATTTCTAATTATACACTTTAATTTCCAAAAGTCAAGCGTAAAGTGGTTGTCAATTGACAATAGGCTTGATTTTGTCGTTTTTATTTTTATGAAGAAAGTCTATTTTGTGTCAGCAACAGGATTCGAACATGTGACCTTACCCGCCTGCTAAAATAAAAGAATCAATTTTTCGTTTTATATCCTGATTAAGCACAACCATTTGTCTAACTGTTTCCCGTCTTTAATAGGTAACTTAAAATTTTCGCCCCTCACCACTTTTTTTCCAGTTTTTTGCTCAAGTTCCAACCTGGCATTTTTGGCAATTCGCCCACCTTTTTTTGCAGGAATTTTATTTTTTTCCAATCCTTTTGCCTGCATATTTTCTGCAATTTGCCGAGTGGAAAGCTCTGCATCAGTAAGATAAAACTTTCCATCCATCGCCTCAAATTTCAGTTGGTGACAATTTGACACCGACTCATTTCCTTCTTTTTTAAGTCTCTCTTTGAGTTTATTCCAATACTTCCTGGCAGTTTGATAATTAGCTTGTTGGATTAATGTTTGGATGATATCTACTACTGAGAAATACCATTTTCCCTGTTTTTCATCCCAGCGACGTCGAATCTTTCTACCTTCAAAAATAGCAATTTTTTCCATAATTCAATACATTATTATAAGCAATTTTAAAGCAGATGGGTGGAGTAAGTGATATACTTTACCCATGCATAAATTTGAAGAAAGCAGCATTAAACAATTTGACTGGTGGGCTAAAAACCAAAATTTGTTTCTTTTTTGGTTTTCTTTTCTAAATAAACAAATAGCAAAAATCGTGAATCCTAAAGTGAATTCTTCCTTACTTGATGTTGGCTGCGGTTGGGGATTATTACTTACCCATTTGTTAGCATCTGGACGGAACTTAAAACTGTACGGAATAGATATCTCCCCACTGATGGTGTCTACGGCAAAATCAGCCTTCAAGAATGTTAAAAATGTGGAAATTCTAGAAGGATCTGCGGATAATCTCCCCTATGAAGATAATATGTTTGATTACGTGACTTGCATTTTGTCATTTCATCATCATCCTGATAGTTTAAAATCTCTAAAAGAAATGCACAGAGTATTAAAACCACATGGAAAGTTAATTTTATTAGATCAATGCAATAATGGTTTAATAAGAAAACTTCTCCTGAGAATCGTTGATCTATTTTTTCAAGAAAAGAATACTCATGTATATGCTAAAGAAGAAATGTTGGAAATGTTTAGTAGAACAGGTTTTATAAACAGTACACAGCGGGCACAAAATTATTATCGTTTACTTACTGTTGGAGAAAAGAAATAAAGATATTGTGGCTGGAGCGGGATTCGGACCCACGACCTTACGCTTATGAAACGTGTGCTCTACCGCTGAGCTATCCAGCCTAGAAGTCAAGGTTTAAAGCCTTGTTTCCCCTTCAATTTGGTATAATTATACATTATGGCTGCAAAAAATCCCGACCTATCCATTGTGATTGTTTCTTATAACACGCGCAAAATTACCCACCAATGTTTGGAGTCGATTTACAGGTCCTTTAGAAGCTACAGGTCCAAGGACACGCCCAGCTTTGAAATCATTCTTATTGACAACGCATCCGCAAAGGACGACTCAGCCGCATATTTGGCTGACTATGCACAAAAACATAAGAATATCATGTTTGTTGCAAATAAAACCAATTTAGGATTTGGGCCTGCAAATAACCAGGGAGTCAAGCTGGCGAAAGGAGATTATATCCTCCTCCTCAATTCCGACACCATTATTCTGAAGGATGCCATTCACAAACTCTTCTCCTTTTATAGAAAAAACGAACATACAAAACATTTCATCGGCCCCAAGTTATTCAATAAGGATATGACTCCCCAACCTTCTGCGGCTCCATTTTATTCTTTACCCGTCATATTCGGGGCTCTTTTTTTGAAGGGTGACTATTGGGGTTTGACACGTTTTTCACCAAAAACACTCCAAAAAGTCGATTGGATTGCGGGGGCTTGCATAATGACGAAAAAGGAATATTTTGTCAAAGTGGGAGGATTCGATGAAACCGTCTTTATGTATATGGAAGAGGTTGATCTGTTATACAGAGCCAAAAAAATGCATATGAACACCTTTTTTTATCCAAAGGCAAAAATGGTTCATCTGGGATCTGCGTCCAGCAACGGAAGAACATTCCCCATTCTTCAGGTGTATAGGGGTTTTCTGTTTTTCTACAAAAAACACCATTCAAAATCCGCTCTCTTTTTTCTCCGATTTCTGTTACGCTTAAAGGCAGGTTTGACTTGGTTTTTGGGGTTTGTCATTAATAACAATTATTTGAAACATACCTATGAAGAAGCTTTTCAGGTGGCTGGACAATAACATCATAAAATTATTATTGGTTGGGTTTATCTTCATTATCCCGCTATATCCTAAGCTTCCTTTCAGGATGGTCGACTATACATATATCGCTATCCGACTTGAGGATATTTACGTCGCATTCGTCTATTTTGTCTTTGTTATACAACTCTTGAGAAAAAAAGTACGACTCAATTTGCAGTATTTATTGTTGTTTGTTTTATTTTGGATTTCCGTCTTTATTTCCCTTTATCTTGGATTTTTTATACAGAAAACTATTGCTGTGCTAAATGTTGGATTTCTGAACTCCCTTCGTCGAATAGAATATATGGGAATTTTCTTTGTGTTTGCATCTTCCGTGAGAACAAGGAAAGATATTGTATTCTACTTACGATTTATTCTCGCAACAATCGCGATTGTGACAGTGTATGGTTTGGGACAAAAATATCTCGGATGGCCAGCTGTCCAAACGATGAATCCAGAGTACGCGAAAGGATATTTGCTGGTACTTGATGCATGGGCGCGTATTTCCTCTACGTTCGGAGGACACTATGACCTGGCAGCATATCTCATATTCTTCATACCTTTTTTATTGGCCATTACCATACGAGTAAATAAGTGGTTTTATATTCTTGTGCTTCTTGCGCTTTCAAATATCGCCCTCAGCGCTTCGAGAGTGTCGTATGGCGCTTATGTTTTGAGCTCGTTCCCTTTTTTGCTTTATTTTCGAAAATGGAAGTTGTTGATTATTACTATTTTGGCCACGGTAGGACTAACATTCCTTTCCAGCAATCTTACACAACGAATTAACCGTACATTTCAAACAAAACAAATATTTATAGATAAAACGACTGGCCAAACCACTGTCCCCAGAAGATTGCGTCCTGATGACTTACCTATAGGAGACTATATCCCCAATAAAGTAAACGTGGAGAATAGGGCGACAGATGTTTATTCAAATGGCATAAGCAATATAAACCTCAATTCAACTGATGTGAAAGCGGTAAAACTCAATATCCTTGATGAGGTACGTACGGAAGCCCGCAAAACGGGAAGAGTTCTGACAAAATCAGAGGAGGATAAGCTAGTTGATGAAGCATTCAGAAATATGAGGGTTGTTTCCGCTGTAATTCCCGATATCTCAGTGGCTACTCGCCTTCAAGTTGAATGGCCTCGCGCCGTCAAGGCTTTCCTTAAATATCCTGTGTTTGGAAAGGGTCCCTCATCAATTACGGAAGCAACGGATAACGACTACCTCAGATGGCTTGGGGAATTTGGACTCGTGGGAACCGCTCTATTTATGTTTATATTGGGCAAATTATTCTTTTCACTTTTTTTTGCCGCACAAAAAAATACACCAGACCAAGTTCTCCTATGGGGAATTCTCACCGGTTTTTTCGGCTTACTTATCAATGCTTCCATGATCGATATTTTTGAAGCCTCAAAAGTTGCATTTGTATTTTGGATGATGATGGGAATGATTATGGGATATCTAACGAATTTAAAATCTCGACCAAAGGTCGATCGCCCTCTGGGCGAAAAATCAAAATGAAGAAAAAGGATTTTATAATACTTGGTTTTATTTTGTTAGTCGCCTTTGCTGTGCGATTTTATAAAATTGACGCGCCATTGGCAGACTTCCATTCGTGGAGACAGGCAGACACAGCGGCGGTAGCCAGAAACCTTGAACGTACAGGATTTAATCTTCTTCTTCCCACCTATGATGATTTCTCCAATACTCAGTCCGGTTTAGATAACCCCCAGGGGTATCGATTTGTTGAATTTCCTCTTTATAACGCTCTTTTTGCAGGTCTTCATAGTGCTGTTCCCTTCTTCTCTCTTGAGACATGGGGAAGGTTGGTTGCCCTGTTGTTTTCTCTTCTGTGCATTGTTTCTCTCTATTACATCGCTCTTGCGGAAGCCGGAAGAATCACGGCAATTTTTACTGCCATTACCTACTCAATCATGCCTTTTTTTGTTTACTTTTCCCGTACTATTCTTCCTGAAACTCCCGCTATAGCATTAGCGATTTTTTCCCTATTTCTCCTCCATTTATTTACCACTGAGTCAAATAAAAAGAAACAGATCGTATGGCTCCTACTTTCAAGTTTGTCCTTTGCGACTTCCCTACTCATCAAGCCTACAACCATATTTTATGGATTACCACTACTTGTCCTATTCATGAGAAAATACAAATATACCCTCCCTAGACAACTTCATGTAATTCTCTATTTTGTATGTGCGGTTACACCGCTTTTAGTGTGGAGATACTATATTACAAGCTATCCCGAAGGAATACCTGCAAGTAATTGGCTGTTTACCCAAGTCAATACGTTTGAAGGACAGAAGGACATATTCATGCGGCCTGCTTTTTTCCGATGGATATTCTATGAGCGAATAAACAACCTTATTTTAGGAGGATATCTCACCGTTTTTTTCGTACTTGGATTAATCCGAAAACAAAAGACAATTCTCCCTTTAAGTATTATCGCTTCTGCTTTTATCTATATTTTTGTCTTCCAAGGGGGAAATGTCCAACATGAATATTATCAAATAATTGCGTTTCCCGCTCTTGCTCTCTCGGTAGGTATGGGGGTGGCTCTTATCATAGAATCTACAAAAACGTTTTTACACCCACTCTTCACTACTCCGCTTATTATTCTCCTGTTTACCGCATCGTTTTTTTTCTCTTGGTTCCAGGTCAAGGGCTATTATTCGATACCTCAAGATTTATTACTTATGTCAAAAATAATCCAGACATTTACCAAACCAACTGATAAGGTTGTTGCAGACAGAATGGGAGACACTACTCTCCTTTATTTATCTGACAGAAGGGGTTCTCCACTTCTCTATCGGGAACCCGATGAAATGAAAAAAATGGGATATCGGTATATTCTGACTGACAAGAAGGAAATAATGGAGAGATTACTTCTCCTTAAGTATGAGAAGTTGTTTGAAAACAACCAATTTGCTCTGTTTGCTCTATGAAGATACTGATGCTCACTCCTTATGTTCCCTATCCTCCTGCTTCCGGGGGACAAATCAGAACGCTTAATTTGTTGAAATATTTGAGTAAAAATAATGAGATTACGCTCATATCGCTCTATAAGAACGATAAAGACAAACAGTATATTCCTGCTCTGAAGAATTATTGCAAAAATATTTATTTATGTAAACGTCCCGAAAAACCGTGGCAGTTAAAAACGATTTGGAGAGCTATCACTTCACAAAATCCTTTTCTTATTGTAAGAAATTATTCGGATGAAGCAAGAAAAACAGTGGATACTATTTTAAGTGAGGAAACATTCGATGTCATTCATGCAGAGACGTTCTATATCATGCCCCATATAAAAAACACTTCCATTCCTATTTTTTTGGTTGAACAAACTATTGAATATAAGGTCTATCAGCATTTTGTTAACTCACTTCCTTTTTTTATTCGCCCCCTTTTTACATTAGATATCATGAAGCTAAAGTGCGCGGAACGTTACTACTGGAAAAAAGCATTTCTTGTGGGGGGTGTATCTGAGGCAGATCAAAAAGAAATACAATCGCTAGAACCATCAATTACCCCTGTTATTATCCCAAACTGTGCGGGGGATGAAATGTTTGTTACACAACTGCAGCAGAAAAATCTCAAAAAACCTACCATTCTTTTTATTGGCAATTTTGACTGGCTTCAAAATACAGAAGCAGTGACAATCCTCGCACAAAAAATTGCGCCACTCATCTATCAACAAATTCCTGAAGCAAAAATTATAATAGCAGGACAGAATGCTGGGAAAAAACTTTCACTTCAAAGTAATAAAAATATTAAAGTCATCAGTCTCATGCAGGATGATTCTGAAACGGTGCTTCACCTCTACAAAAACTCAACACTTTTTATTGCTCCTATTTTTGGGCCGGGAGGAACCCGTCTGAAGATTCTTGCAGCTATGGCAAGTGGGCTCCCCGTAATTTCCTCACAAACGGGGGTTGAGGGGCTTCATCTGCATGACAATATTCATGTTCTTATCGCAAATACTCCTCGTGAATTTGTAACTCAAACTCTCCGAATACTTCGTGATGAAAATCTCTATGAATCAATTCGTAAGGCTGCATATGACTTGGCTATTGCCGAATATAACTGGAAACATATCGCAGAAAAGTTGGAGGTTGTATATAAACAAATTAAAAAAACATGAATATTGGCATAGATATTTCACAGGTAGTGTATGAAGGAACCGGAGTCGGGAGATTCACGAAGGGTCTTATTGAAACAATATTGCATTATGATAATAAAAATAAATGGACGTTCTTTTTTTCCGCATTCCGAGGGAAAATTGACGAGGGAATTCTTAATAAGATTAAAAAATCACCACATAGATATGTTCGCCTTCCTTTATCTCCCAACATGTTATCATTTCTCTGGAATACGCTTCATATTGTTCCCATTGAAGTGTTTACGGGACCTTTAGACGTATTTATCTGTTCTGATTGGACAGAGCCTCCTTCCCGTTGCAAAAAGGCAACCATCGTACATGATTTTGCGTATCTAAGATATCCAGATACAGTTCATTCCTCTATTCTTTCCACTCAAAAAAAACGGATGGAATGGGTTAAGAAAGAATCTTCTTTTATAATAACTCCCTCGAAAGCAACACAGGAGGATGTATCGCATTTTTTTTCAATTCCACTTGATAAGGTTACTCCCCTTTATTCAGGGGTTACGGTCGAAAAACCGTCTATAACAATTCTTAATGAAACGAAAAATAAATATAATCTCCATAAAAAATTTGTTCTGTCGGTTGGAAAATTGGAACCAAGGAAAAATATTTCTCGTCTTATAGATGCCTTTACTTCACTGGGAAACAATGAGTGGGAATTGATTATTGTGGGTCCACAAGGATGGGATGGACAAGACTCCCAAAAAAAATATAAAAACATCCATTTTGCGGGATATGTGAGCGAAAGTGAATTGCACGCACTCTATGAACTTTGTGAATTTTTTGTCTACCCATCCCTTTGGGAAGGGTTTGGATACCCACTGATTGAAGCAATGCAGCACTCTAAGGCAGTGGCTACTTCAAACAACTCCTCCCTTGCAGAATTAGGTGAAGGCCGCGGACTGGTATTTAATCCATTATCGGTGTCGGAAATTACCGAAAGTTTAAAAATGCTAATGACCGACCAAGTAGTAAGACAGAAGTATGAAAAAGAGGGATTTGAGTATGCAAAGGAGTTTACTTGGAAGAGGTATTATGAGGGATTAATGAAAGTGATTACTTGAATGACAAATCAAAAAAAAATATGATAATCGGAGTTGATGGAAATGAAGCGAATGTTGAATTCCCGGTGGGAGTGTCGGTATATGCCCTCAATTTACTCAATTATTTTCAATCAAAATCATCAAGGGATATTCAATTTATCATTTATCTAAGGCAATCTCCCAATACTAAACTTCCGAGAGAAAGTGAATATTTTAAGTACCAAGTCGTACGAGGAAAACGGTTGTGGCTTACTGTATTTCTTCCCCTTCGTCTGTGGATGGATAAATTATCAGGAAAAAATATAACCGTTTTCTTTTCACCCGCTCATTATATTCCATGGTTCTCACCGTTTAAAACCATTGTGACTATTCATGACTTGTCATACCTTTTTTTTCCCCATGAATTCTTAAAGAAAGATTTGTATCAGCTAAAGAATTGGACTGACTATGCATTAAAAAAAGCTTGCCATATCATAGCTGTTTCAAAAACAACAAAAAAAGACATTGTCAAAGAATATTCTGTTCCCGATGAAAAAATATCGGTTGTTTACAATGGATATAAAAATGTCGAATCGCTAACCACTAGTCACCGACCACTAGCCACTAACCATCCATACTTCCTCTATGTGGGGACAATCCAGCCGAGAAAGAATTTATCAACGCTCATTAAGGCCTTTTCAAGGTTTCATGCAAAACACCCATCATTCAAACTCATTATTGCGGGGAAAAAAGGATGGTTATATGACAGTATTTTCCAACAAGTTTTGCAAATGCAAATGACTGAATCGGTTATATTCCGGGGTTATGTGAGTGATAGTGAAAAAATAAAACTATATCAAGAAGCAACTGCGTACATACTTCCCTCTCTCTATGAGGGGTTTGGGATACCCATTCTCGAAGCAATGTCACATAAATGCCCCGTTATCGCATCATTCACTTCCAGCCTTCCCGAAATAGGCGGAGAAGCGTGTCTCTATTTTGATCCCAATAGTGTCGATGACCTCTTGGATAAAATGGAAATAATACAAAAAAACAAAACACTAGTAGCTGATCTTATAACGAAAGGGGCAGAGCGTATTAATTTTTTTTCTTGGGAAGTTGCAGGTCAACAAACACTTGAGATTTTACGCTCAGCGAGCAGTACTCAAACTCTGTTATGAGAAAAAAATTACTCAAACTTTTCTTCTTCCTATGTGGCTTTAAAATAAATAAGACTGTGGGTAATGAAGAGGGTACTATTATTATCATGATTGATGGTCTAAGCTTTAATGCCCTCACCTATGCGATAAAAAATAAGTATTGTCCCACTCTAAAAAAAATGAGTTCTGATTCATATCAATTAAGCGACTATTATTGTGGTCTTCCCGCTGCAACAACTTCAACCGAGGCACTTCTTTTCTATGGTAACAATTTCAATATTTCTGGTTTTACCTGGTTTGATCGAGGTTTACAAAAATTCTTACGAGGAAACAGGAGTAAGGAGCTTGCAGAGTTTGAAGACAAATATAAGAAAAAGAGAGATTTACTTCAAAACGGCTCCGCGATTATGAGTGTCTATACAGGAGGAGCCACTGAACTAAGTATTTCGGGACGTAATCTTACCCTTTCACGCTCATACTATTTCATGAGAACCGCTCACTATTTTTTAGTGGCACTCTTGTATCCTGTGCAGTTGATTCGAACTCTTTATCTAACTATGAAAACGCTGGTCTTATATAGAAATGCGAACAAAAACTCCGTAAAAGAAACATTTGAAACGATAGCACTAGGTCAGTTTTCTTGTTTTCTCACTGAAGTTGAAATCATGAGAAATACAAAAAAAATATTCGTCGATTTTCTACTGTATGATGAATTTGCCCATACATATGGCCCGACTCACTCTACAACCTTATCTACTCTGCGTTTAATCGACAGGTATATCAAACGGATTATCAAATCAACAAAGAATACTGATAGAAATTACAATTTCATTTTGTTATCAGACCATGGACAAACTGAATCCATCCCTTTTGATGATTCCAAAATACAGAGTATTGACGATATAAAAAAGGCCTTAAATAATAACAAATATTCTGTCATAAAAACATATGGAGGCTTCATTCCATCAAGTGACAGTAAGGAGTTGTATGTTGTTCCTGCGGGATCAACATTACAAGTCTATTTTTCTGACTACCTACAAAATGGAGCCTTTGAAATGGAAATTGAAAATACATTTCCTCATTTTATTTCTCGTTTACTTGCCTATGAGGAATTTGGATGGGTTTTGGTAAAAAAAACAGATTCGTCTTCACAGCTGTACGGAAAATGTGGTTCAGTTGTGTTTAATAATAACGGTATACATACAATAATGGGCACACCATTCCCTTCGCTATCTTCCGAGGAGATAAAAAAGACTGTTTCGTCCTTTACGTATTATTCATCGTTCCCGAACAACGGAGATATAGTGTTATTTGGAAATACTACGAAACAAAATAAAGTATATAGCTTCGAAAAACACAGAGGAACACATGGGGGATTTTATGGGCCGATGACCCATCCTTTTATCATGTCCCGTAATCCACTCCTTGTTGGGGATTCTATGTCCTCTTTGTTTGATACAATAGCAATACTGGTATGAATATAACAAATCCGACTGAACAAAATAGTATGGCAATCCATCCAATGCAGACTTGGGAATGGGGAGAGGCACGTACCGCAATGGGTGTTGAAGTGATTAAAATTCAGTCTGACGGTAAATTGTACCAGATGACTATTCATCCCATCCCTCATACGCCATATTCAATTGGATATATCCCCCGATCTGAAATGCCAACACAAAGTGCTTTAACAAGACTGCATGAATTTGGTAAAAAAAACAATGTAATATTCATAAAAATAGAGCCTTATATTCCTTATGATGAAAGCTTTGGTCCTTCAGCTTTCAACTTTCAACTTCAGAAATCTTCTCACCCCCTCTTTCCAGAGTGGACTCAAACACTTGATTTAACTCCACCAGAGGAGGAATTGCTAAAAAAAATGAAACCAAAAACAAGATATAATATCCGTCTTGCGGAAAAAAAAGGTGTTGTCATAAAAGAAATATCTACGGATGAAGGTTATAAGATATTCGAAAACCTCTATTTTGAAACGTGTGAAAGACAAGGATATCGAGGACATACACCATCCTATCATCAGACTATTTGGAACAAACTGAAAGATACGCAAGCACATATTCTTGTTGCGTTTCTGGGCGAAACCCCACTTGCTGCATATGAACTCCTTATCTTTAAGAAAACTCTCTATTATTTATATGGTGGCTCCTCCCTGTTGCACAAAAATGTTATGGCCCCCAATCTCCTCATGTGGGAAGCGATTAGACTGGGAAAAAAACAGGGAGCCGAACTATTTGATATGTGGGGATCTCTTCCACCTGAATATTCAAATACCCATCCATGGGCGGGTTTTACTCGGTTCAAAGAAGGATACGGGACTCAGTTCCTTCATCTTATGCCTAGTATTGACGTAGTTATCCGACCCATCTTGTACAAAACATATGGGATACTCCATGCGTTCAGGGAGAAATTTTACCTTTGATGGGCTTCTCAAGCGCAATGGGGAATACTTCATCGGCCTGTTCCACAAAGATAAAGGTGAGTTTACTTTTGACATTATCTGGGATATCCTCCAGATCTTTTTTATTTTCTTTTGGTAAAATGATGGTTTTTACTCCAGCCGTTTGAGCTGCTATCACTTTTTCCTTTACTCCTCCAATTTCAAGAGCTCTTCCTCGGAGGGTAACTTCCCCCGTCATGGCAACATCTCGTCTAAAGGGATTTTTGGTGAGGGCAGAAACCATCGCCGTTGTAATGGCGAGACCCGCCGATGGCCCATCTTTTGGAACCGCACCCTCCGGAACATGAACATGAATATCAATTTTATGATAAAAATCTTTTTCAAGACCGAATGTGTCCCAGCGGGAACGAATATAGGAAAGTGCTGCCTGGCAGGACTCTTTCATAACATCTCCCAGTTGACCAGTGAGAGTCAAGGCGCCTTTTCCGGGCATAATAGCAACTTCAATAAAAAGTACATCTCCTCCTGCCTGAGTCCAGGCGAGACCGGTAGATATGCCTACTGTGTTTTTAGTTTCAAGTACCGAGTTGGAATATTTGTACTGTCCGAGATAGGATGGCAGTTTTGCTGATGTGACGATAGGAGTTACCTGTTTTTTTTCTACCAATTCGCGCGCGCGCTTTCTGAAAACCGTTGCAACTTGTCTCTCCAACTCTCTCACTCCTGCTTCCCGAGTATAGCGGCTAATCATCAATTTTAAAGCACTGTCGTTTATGGAACCTTCCTTTAGGCTAACACTATGTGCTTCCTGTTGTTTCTGCATCAAATATTGTTTGACGATATGGAACTTCTCTTCCACTGTATATCCCGGAAAATGAATGATTTCAAGCCTGTCACGCAGTGCATCTGGAATAGTATCTAATATATTTGCTGTCGTGATAAAGAATACGTCCGATAAATCATAAGGCACCTCTAAATAATGATCCGAAAATGCATGATTCTGCTCCGGGTCTAAAGCTTCAAGAAGTGCGGCCGAAGCGTCACCTCTATAGTCTCTTCCTATTTTATCTATTTCATCCAGCATAAAAAGAGGGTTTCTCGTCCCTGCTTGTTTGATACCCTGAATAATTCTACCAGGCATCGCACCCACATAGGTTCTTCTGTGTCCCCGTATTTCCGCTTCATCCCTCACTCCACCAAGCGATACTTTTACGAATTTTCTCCCCAAGGCACGGGCTATTGAACGGCCTAACGAAGTTTTTCCCACTCCAGGCGGGCCAGCAAAACATATTATGGTCGGTTGAAAGCTTTTTTTTGGAGACCCTTTTCCCTTTTCAAGAAGTGCCTCTTTTGACCTTCGGAGTTCAAGGACGGCTAAGTATTCAAGAATGCGTTCCTTTATTTTTTTCAATCCATAGTGATCTTCATTGAGAATAACTTCTGCCGCTTTTACATTGATTGTATTCCCCACATCGTTTTTCCATGGTAGTTCAACGAGCCAATCAAGATAATTCTTGACATATGAAGTCTCCGGATTGAATTGGGACATTCCCATCAATCTTTTAAGTTCTTTAATTGCCTTTTTTTCAACATCTTCTGGCATACAGGCTTTTCGTATTTTCATTTCATATTCTTTGGTCTCCTTCGTTTCATCTCCCCCTCCTAACTCCTCCTCAATTGTCTTCATTTTTTCCTTGAGGAATGTTTCTTTCATCCCTCGTTCAAATTTCTTTTGCGTTTTTGCCGAAATATTCTGTTCTATTTCTAGGATTTTTACTTCCCTGTTTATGAGTTCAACTTCCATTTTTAACCTTTTTTTTAAATCTGATTCCTCAAGTAGCTTTTGCCGTTCATCTTCTTTAGGTTCTAGAACTGCGGCAATTTGATAGGAAAAATCAACCGGCGTAGATACATTCAAGATATTCATGAGGAACACAAAATCTACTGCTTTTCCATGATTGATGGCATTTTTCATTTGTTGCGAAATATATTTGACCATTGCATTAATCTCATCACCCATCTCTACAACCTCTTCAATCTTTTCAACTTTTGCTTCAAAGTAGGGGACCTCTTTTGTAAACTCCAGAATTTTTATTTTTTCAATTCCCTTTACCATTGCATTTACCTCTCCCTTCTCCCCGATAATTGTTTTTTCTATGGAGACAAGAACTCCTATTGTCAATAAATTTTCCTTTTTTGGGTCTTCTTCATTAACGTTTTTTTGCATGATGAGAACCATCTTTTTATCGCGTTTAAGCGCCTCGTTAATGGTGGCAATGCTTTTTGAGCGTCCAAATACCAATACATTTTCTGTTTTGGGAAAGACAATCCCATCCCGAACTGCAACAACAGGATAAGAGGGATTTGATACTTTATTTCCTAATATGATAACCATACAACCTTAATAAAAATTCATAATTCAGTCTCCAACTACTATTAGCAATATAACAGAATGTTTGCTAATTGTCAATATATTGAAACTATACAAATTCCTCCGCGAGGATATCAAAATCCTGAAAGCGCGGTTGAGCGATAAGTGAAGTATTGACATTGGCGACCGCTTCTTCATGATAAGCTTTCCTCGAAGATTGATAGATAACACCAAGAGGGTATTTTTCTTGTGCAACTTCGAATGCTTTTTCAAGCGCTGCTATCTTATCTCCTGGATTGTAACTTGTGTCAAGCTTATACACATGTTTCATATAATATTGATAAGTGCTTTTTTTGTCAAACGTGACACAGGGCTGAAGAACATTGACTATGGCAAAACCAGTGTGTTCAAAGGCTTTTTTTATCGTCTCGGCCATATGTTTCGTATCGCCCGCAAATGTTTGAGCCACAAAGGTTGCTCCCTGAGTGATGGCAAGGGCAATTGGATCAACGGGAACTTCAATAATCCCAGATGGCGTGGACTTCGATTTCTGTCCCTTTTCAGCGGTTGGAGCAACTTGACCTGTTGTAAGACCATACACTCTATTGTCATGAATAATCACTTTTATGTCATGATTCCCTCTACACGCATGAAGAAAATGATTCCCTCCTTCACCGTAGCAGTCTCCATCCCCTACTACTGCACAAACTGGCATTGTATGATTGGCCAATTTCATGCCAACCGCTGTTGCAATAGCCCTTCCATGAAGTCCGTGCATCCCATAAGCGTTTATGAAATCGTTCATATTGCCTGAACAGCCAATTCCAAAAGAGATCATGACAGATGATGGAGACATTCCCATCTCTACAAATGCCATACGTAACGCCACGCCAATTCCCCAGTTTCCGCACCCGGGACACCAGGTTGGTTTGTATCCGGCAAAATCTTGTAAAGTGCTCATATTTTTTCGATAAACTGCTCAACTGCGAGAGGTCTTCCATCGTAGCGCAAAATTTTATTTTCAAAGGATATTCCCACTTCCATCTGTAATAACTTTCCTAATTGGCCTTCCGAATTATTTTCAACAAGGATATATTGTTTTGAACTATCTGAAAATAATGTTTTAATTTTGTTTTTATCCAATGGATAAAGATAAGAAAAATGGATATAAGCCACATCTTTTCCCATTTCTTTTGCCTTTTTTACCGCTTCATTTGCTACTCCTTTGGTTGAACCCCAGCCAACAAAGACCGTTTGAGCTTTTTGTATATCTCCAATGGTTGTGGGAATAATAAAATGGTTAGAAAGGTATGTTTTAATCTTTCTGGCCCTTTTACCGACCTGTTTTATGCGTTCGACATCGCTTTCGGTCGTGTGGCCGTCTTCTAAATGTT
>Ga0210019_1002294_pt1 | contig 18770 bp, 13 predicted proteins | sample CryGeyCG2114_020_2_FD_183969 | JGI IMG/M metagenome (GOLD analysis project Ga0210019, IMG submission 183969) | Groundwater microbial communities from aquifer - Crystal Geyser CG11_big_fil_rev_8/21/14_0.20 (SPAdes) (version 2) | ecosystem: Environmental > Aquatic > Deep subsurface > Groundwater ...
ACCTTATACGATAAGATTAGTAACTACTCTATTTATGGGGTTGATATGCCCTTGACTCGGATCAATAACCTCGATCAAAACATAAAATACGATCCTTTTTATCAAAAGAATCGTATTTTTATGGAGGAGAGAGAGGGATTCGAACCCTCGAGGGCTATGAACCCTGACAGTTTTCAAGACTGTTGCCTTCAACCACTCGGCCATCTCTCCCTGGGTAAAACTCCTAGAATTGACGATCTTTCAACTTCTCGCTGTGCTCGCTTGAGCGTTGAAATCTCATTCAATTCTAGAAGTTTTAATAACCTATCTATCTAAAATTCTCTGGAGGAGAGGAGAGGATTCGAACCTCCGCGCCGGGTTTAACGCCGACCTACAGGATTAGCAATCCCGCCCCTTCAGCCACTTGGGTACCTCTCCAGGTGATTGTTTCTAACGGCGGTAGAATACTGGATTCTGTAAAAAAGATCAAATTTCCACAGAAGAATGAAATGATTGTCCAAACCGTGTATCACATTTCCTCCCTTTGGATCTTTTCAATCAATGCCTCTGGCTCCAGACGCACCTTGAACCCACTTCCGAGTTCAAAGTCGTAGGTGGTGTGATGAGGCCGTTCAACGATCGCAAAATGCATTCCTTTCGCCCGCAGTTCTTCCACAAGTGATTCTAGTGTCTCCTCCATCGGGTACATCTCAATGTGATCAAACCCACTTGTTTGGCTTCCATCTAATTTTTGATCAGAAAGCTCCAAGAACCAAACATCACCCAAACCTGTCTGCAAAGGTTCAAGAAACTTCACAATCAATATACGACGACCTGATATGATCGACTGATAGGAATACTGGCTTTCTGCTTCAAACATGGTTCGGAGTCGTTCGAATTCTTCTGTATCCTCACATTTGAAACAGATGTGATCAACCAACGCTTTAGGCTGAACCCACCGTACCCATTGATTGAACTCTTCAATGGAGTCCTGTGCGGTTAAAAAAAATTGTTTCGTGCTGTCCATATTAAGATCCTTTTGCCAGAGTAAAACCCCATACGGTCTTTGCTCCCTGTTCTTTTAAGAGTCGTGCCACGGCATCCATCGTGGTTCCGCTGGTAAACACGTCGTCACACAACAACACATGCTCAGGAACATCTATCCCTGGGAGGATCGAAAAAACTTCATCCATCTCCCCGACACGCCGTTGTCCATGAGCGGTTCGTGCTTGTGAGGCTGTTTTTTGCACACGTTTTACGAGGGGTTCCACAGGAAGTCCAAAAAGGTCTCCGGCCCACTGTGACACACATTGAGCCTGATCAAATCCACGAAAGCGCAAACGCGCTGGATGCAGAGGGATATGTGTCACCCAGTAGGGTTTTACCGGCGGTTCCATGCGCATCACGGCTCGACGTAAACTCTTTTTAAATACCGCTTCCACAGAACGATCTCCATGATATTTCCAGCTTGTCAGCAACTCACGGAAGAGGGCATTTCCATACGGAACAAAATAACTGAGCCCATCAAGATACACCTCTTCCTGACAATCTGCGCATGTGCGAGGAGATCCTCCCCTTCCACAAAATGCACAGGACACCTGTGGCGCCACAGGTGTCCAATGATCTAAACAGGTTTGACACAATAAAAATCCTTCGCGTGTACACGCAACACAGAAGCGAGGAAACAATGCCTCTACTGCCAATTCGCAGAGTCGACTTTCCATGCCCCATCCTCCATCACAAACGTTAAAACAACCTCCTGATACTTCACACTTGTATTTTGTGTTGACCCAATCGCCTCTTCTCGTTGCGTCATAATCGTCACCTGAGCCTCGCCCGTTTCAGTATTTTGAGAATCAACCGTGACCGTAATGATACTTGTGGTAACTCCATAATACTCTTCAGGAGCGACAGCCGTCTGAATAAATGCTTCTGTCTCTGACGCAAACGAGGCACTCATAAGAGGAAGCACATCGGTGAGATTTCCAAAATCTGCTTCGTTCGAATAACTCCCATAACGAGTCACAAACGACTTTGAGAGTGAAACCACATCAGCCGAGGTCGTCCGCACTTCGCGCTCTGTTTCAAGTTCTTTCTCTGAAATCGTTGGACGATCAGGAATCACATCTTCTTGCGTCTCTTCCACAACAACTTCCACGGGTTCAGTCGTTTTTGGTTTTGAGAATAAGAAGAGTAGAAGCCAGATCACCAATAAGAGAAATACCAACAGGATCAAGACAAGGATGGTAAGGCGCGTTCTACGAGTCATCATACGGATAGTGAATCACGAATTTTATCAGCTTCTGCTTTCCCCTCTTCCTCTGATGCCAGAAGGGCGGTTGCGGCATCCTGAGCCTTTTGTTGTTGCTGAGCGAGCTCTTCTGCTTCTTTTGCGTCCGCCTCAATATCAAACGGTTCAATGACCCCCTCTTCCACAACGGGTGGTTCTGGAGCGTTCTGAGAAACAGCTGGGGTTTCAACGACAGCAGGTTCTGGCACCACAGCCTCAGGAGAAACTGTTTTGATAGGAGCCTCCACAGAAACTTGTTCTTCCTGTCCTTGTTCCACAGGCGTTTCTTCCACGGGAGCCTCCTCCTCTTGTTGAGACGCTTCAAACTCCTTCTTTGCCGACTCAATCTCCAATAACTGTTGTGGATTTGTTGTCACGATTTGATCCTCTGTATACGACGCGACAATTTTGATCGCCGCATGCTTTTGACCCGCAAAGAAAATTCCTTCTCCAACACCCGACTCCAGCAACAGATACTTTTCTCCATCGGTCAGATGGAAACTTTTTTGAATGGCGTCCGCTGCCGACGGAGACTGCTTCATCAATAACTGCATCGCAGAGTTTGTCACGATCGCCTGACCATACTCACTCCGCAAAAAGTCGTTTACATCCTGGGTAATCGTCGTGACCCCAAGGTAATACTTACGGGCACGCTTTACCAACGCAAAAATGAATTTCGCTGAGTCTTCATTTTGCATGAGCCACCACGCCTCATCCACGACCAAAATGCGCTTCTTTCGTTCACTGCGAACCACGTTCCAGATATAATTGATGATCGTATAGATCGCAACGGGCCGAAGCTCATCTTCCAAATCACGCACGGAAAATACCACCAACTGATTGGACATCTCAACGTTCGTCGGCGAATTTAACAGTCCGGAGAATGTTCCATCAATATACTTTTCAAGACGAGCCACAAGATCTGCGGACCCTTCCATCCCGTCTAACACATCCTTAAAATCTGTCAGCGTTGGAGGATCGACATCCGCAAGACTCGTAAGGTCTGGCGTAATATCCTTCTTGGCATACGTTTCAATCAAGGCACGGTCAAGAAGCGAATCTTCTCCTGGGGTAAACCCCAGTCTTCCTCCTTCTCCGATCGGTTGTCCAATCATGATCCGCAACAACCCCTTCAACGTGATAACGGCTGAGCGAATAATATCGTCCACTTTTGTCCCCTCTCCAATCCCTCGAGGAAGGTCGAACGGATTGACCTTTGCTTCAGACGCAAGAGAAACGTTCACAAATGTTCCACCCACCGCATCAGACAAATCCTTATACTCGTACTCTGGGTCAATCACGATCACATCCGTTCCCATCATGAGCGAGCGCAGGATTTCTAATTTAATGGCGTACGACTTTCCTGCTCCAGACGTCGCGAATACGACCGAGTTGGCATTTTGGAGACTAAAGCGATCAAATAAGATGAGTGAGTTGTTATGTCGATTGATCCCGTACAAAATTCCATTGTCTGAAGTAAGATCTGAACTAATGAACGGAAACGAAGCAGCAATCGGACTGGTGTTCATGTTGTAATTAATCATCAATTCATCATTCCCTAACGGCACCGTTGAATTGAATCCCTGTTCTGCCTGATAAAATCCTGTTTTAGTATAAATAAGTTTACTTCCAAACAGAGACTCAACTTCCTCTGTATACTTTCCAAGCTCTGCTTCTGTTTTTGCGTAAATCGTAATGTAAAAAGAAAATTGAAAGAAGTGTTCAATCCCTTGCGTCAACGCATCTCGCAATGATTCAATATCTCGCAAAGCGGTTTCGGCAATAGGATCTCGAGGGGCTCCTTTTTCTGCATCTGCCAAAATTTTCGCCTCAAAGATTCCCACCTTCTTCTGAAGCTGTTTCAAAATAATATTCGCCTTCAATGGATAGAAAAACATCCCAACATCAAACGTCTTATTGAGATTGATGAGTGGCGAGGACCATCCGAGTCCAATATGTCGTGGATACGTAATCACGAACAACGTTCGAACATACAATCCAGAAAGCAATAAATACGTTGGTTTTACTTCAAACGAAGCCGGAGCGATAATATCCTTCACCGTCACAACTCCTCGACGATAAATGCGCTCCTCTTCAAGAGCGGATCGATCGATCTGTTCTTGCACCACCTCTTGCTTCACCTTCTTCGGTTTCTCTGGTGGTGGAGCGGGCATCGACGCTTTGATTTTTCCTATCTCAATAGCCATATCTATTTCTCGCTCACGTGGGAGGCTTCTTCAAACTGAACCTGCGCCACATCACTTAATTTTTCCCCTTCAAACAAGTCTGGATTGTAGACATTGTAATACATCTCAACGAGGCCCTGTGTATCCAACCGTGCAGACGCTAATCCCATACTATTCAACTGTCCCTGCGCGATCTCTGTTCTTCGAGCGAGTTGTTCAATCCGGTCTTCCAGCTGTTTCCTACTCAAACGCGCCGCCGCCGCCGGAGAAATCGCCTCGGAAAACCTTGAAAAGAAATTCTTTCGTTTATTTGTTAATGGATCATAGGGAATGACCACATAAAACATTTTTTGCATGATCTGCCCAAGCTCCACAAGTTCCATCACAAAGTTCCGATAATCGGCAATTTGCGTTCGTAACAAATCATTTTCCATGGTTCGTTGTTGCTCGAGGAGTCTCGCCATGTACCCATCAATATTCATCCGTCGTGACTGAATGACAATCTGAATTGGATACTCAAGAGCATTGAGAAACGTCATGTAGGCCTGAATAATCGCCTCCTGTTCCTCAACGGATTTCAGCGCAAAGTTAATACTCGAAACCAACAACACAGAACGAACGGTTCCATCTTTCAACAAGACCATATCGTCCCGAATCTCGGCAATATCAAGAAACTTCTCGGTCGAAGGTCCTGGTTTTGGTTTTGCAAGTTTTTTGGATTGCATACACTATTCCTCTGGTTTGTAGACTCCTCCGGTGTTCACGACTAAGGTTAATTCTTGAAGTCGAGAACCTCCCGCAAACGCTTTCCTGCTGATATGCGTAGAGGGTGGAGGTGGAGTGACTTTAATAAGTTCTCGTAATTCACTATCTGAATACCCTCGACTCCACACGCGCAATCGAGGCTTTTTCAGGGTCTGAATAATGTTCAAAATGAAATAGTGAAATGGAGCTCCGTTTATTCTTACAAAAGCGACCACCCCTCCCAACATAATCAGCGGGATCCCAAAGATGAGAAACTGGGTAAACGACAATAATCGAAACAAAATAAAATCGAGAAGAAAAACAATCATTAAAATAATAAACTGTCTTGCGGTCACAGGTCCGAAGATTTTATCTTCTGCATCAATAAATTGTGGAACCGTAAATTGTTCTGGCATGTATCTATCTTATCAGAATCTGAGATCTGCGTTTAATTGCATGACGGCTTTAAGCTCTTCATCCGATAATACCTCAACTCCCTCCGCTCGCTTTTTCGTCAATATGTCCGCAACGGAAACCCCACTCAAAACGGCGTCTCTTGTCAGTTGGACATATTGTTGATTCACGGGAGAACTCCTCCACGCTTGAACCGCCTCTACTTTCTTGTCATAACCCTGATCCTCCATCAGATCCACCTTATCTTTCACTTTTGTCGCCGCCTGCCCAGGGTCACGAGACAAACGACGGAAGTCCGTCAACGAAAGCGTTCGGAGTTCATCTAATGGGCCTGAAAGACGCTTCGTAAACGTGACCTCCTGCATGCTTGGAGTGTCAGCTGATTTTCGATGTGTCACGGCTTGTGCTTTTGCCTCTTGAATCACCATCCGTACTTTATCTGCATCAATCTTTCCTTCCCTTTCCTGTTGTTCATGATGCGCAGAAATGGCCACACTTGTACGCGTCATGGTTGGGCTTGTCGGAGCAACTCGTTCCCCAGGCATTTTCCCCGTCAATTCCGCATAACGCTTACTCAATAACTGCTCTTCCTTCTGAGCAAATGCCGTCTGTTTTTCCTCAGCACTCACGACTTGTTCTTCTTTTTCCTGTCGCTCATGCGCTTGCTCTTGCTCAACACGCCCATGATGCGTCTGTACATACCCTTCAAGAGCCTGAAGAATATCCGCAAGTCGTCGCCCACTCACCCCTAACCCTCCTTTTTCTACGGAACGTTCTAACTGTGAACGTGTTTGAAATGCATCACGTACGTCACGCACGCGAGACTCAATTAATTTTTGACAGCGCTCTTGCAAGACTGGATCTTGAAATTGAAATGTCGGATTCTGACAAATTTCCTGCACAATTCCAGGAACATCCAAAGGACCTTTTGTTTCTAAGAGCTCGCCTTTCTTCTGGGAAATCTGTTTCAACTCCTCTTCTTCCTTTGAAAAGTCCGTATCAAATGTGACCGAAGGTTTTGGTGGTTCTTCGGCCGATGCAGAAACAGATTCTGGGAGAGTCACAGATGCCTCTTGCGAAGGTTCTGGTTCTTCTTCGATTTCCTCCTTGGTCTGTCCTTGCGCTTCCTGTGTCGATGATTCAAAAACCTTTTCTCCTCGATCTACATCAAATGTTGTAAGAGCGTGATCTGCGGATTCTTGACTCAATCCAAGACCATTGAGTTTCAACGGAGCCGTGAGTCGCTTCAAGGTCTGCTCTCGATCCGCTCCTTTAGTCAGGTAGTTAAACAAAATCCCTTCCAACCGCTGGGCAAATCGTTCGTCATCTCCCCCAGGGAGACCCTCAACATAGGCGCGGACATAGGCGCGTGGCGAAAGAGGTTCCTGCGTTATCTCGCCTCTCCAAAATCGGAGAGCCTCATCAAGTGAAAAGGGAAGCTGAGCTTCATACGGCTTCAACACGTGATTCCCAACAGCCACCGCAATCGAACGCGCGATATCCTCAGAAACCGCATAATTATCCTGAATAGACGCAAGGAGCTCCGTTGCGGTCGTATCCTCATTCACGTAATCCAACACATCAATCGCCAAATCAGACTCATCCACCTGAACCAACCCAGCTTCTTCTAATAAGCCTTTATATCGAGCAAAAACGGCAGCACCCCGTAACACAGAATCGAGATCTGCTTGAGGGGCTGTCGTTCCTTGTGTGTGAATCTCCTCTGCCATACGTCAAGCATTATGTCGTCTTCCTACGTTCTTCGAGTTTTTTACGAGCGGCGGTGAGTCTTTTTAGTTTTTCTTGTGCTTGAGCAAGAGCTTTTCTATCTGTCTCGGCTTGTTTCACCACCTCTTCAGATTGTGATTTCCTTAACTCTTCATCGATTTGCTTCTCAAGATCACGGATGGTTGAATCTGCTTCTACCTCCGTCTTCGCGCTTGCAACCGATGTGGTGTACGCACTCTGCTTCTTTTCTAAGTGTGCCTGTGCTCGAGCAACTCCACTGCCCTTTCCTCCCTTTGCTTTGGCGGTCGCGAGTCCCTTACGAGCAGCTTCGAGCTCTTGATACGCGGCATCAACTTCTTGTCCGGTCTTGCTTTCAATAGAGGCACGTCGCGCTTGGATGGTTTCACGCATTCTCTTTACCGCCTCACTTTGAGCACCAGCTTCTGCTTCAACTTGTGCGAGTTTCTGCGTCAAATCATCCACCGCCGTTTTTTGACCAGCTTCATCCGTTGAGTACTTACTCACCGCTTGATCAATCCGTTTCTGACTTGCACCACCAAAACTCTGTCCGACAAACTCATCAACAGAACCCTCACTTGGGAGCTCTGGAGCAGGAGCGAGATTCGCAGGATTTGATTCTACCCCAGAGCGAGTTGTCTCAAACTGTGCGAACGCTTGATCCGAAGCTGATTGTCCGTGTCGTTTTGTCATGCTATTACGCATGCGTTCCATAGAACGATCCATTTTCTGACGATCTTGAGCGGAAGTTCCAGGATCCTCGTAGCGTTTTGCAAGTTCTGCAATGACCTTCTGTGCCGATCCTGCATCTTCGGTCTGCAATGCACGAGCCATCTGATCCTCAAATTGTGCACCAACTTCCATCTTCGAGACATCCGCCCCTTTCACCGCAGCTCCTTGAGCAAGCGTTCCATAATGTCCTGCACGTGCCGCCCCCATGGCCGTTAAATTCTTTCCATCATCCCCTTTAAACTGTGTTTGAATTTTTGACATGCGCTCCTGGACGGCTTTATCTTCCCATGCCCCAGCCTGCAATCCCTTTGCATCATCCGCATCGGTAATCAAGTCAGCGGATTTCGTAATATCAGCATTGGATTTTTTAAAGCCTTTAACCGCTCCCATTTTTTCGGAGTCATGTGAAAAGTCCTTTTCAAACTGTTTACCATATTGTTCCCACAGTTTTTGAAGAGAACCATCTGCACGCATGGTTTTTTGAAGTCGGCTATCACCCATCGCTTGATCAAGAATGGCCATCGCTTCTGCCTGAGCAGCCGTTCCAGATGGAGGTCGATCTGCATACTTCTTGCCCAATGCAGCAACCGTATCACGAGACTGTCCTTTAAGACCCTCTTGCTGTTTCTTAATCTCTGCAACACGTCGAATGCCTTCCTGGTCTCGTGATTCTCCTTTCTTACGGGCTCCAAAACGTTCAACAGCCCCAAATCCAGGAACTTTTCCAGCCTTTTCAACCGCTGTGTAAGCAAGGTTCTTCACCCCTCCACGTACCGTACTAATTCCGCGTCCAACAGCAGCCGAACCAGGAAGATAGCGTGCGCCTGTAGCCACGGCCCCAGCGCCCGTCGCTAATCCACCAGCCCCAAGCTGAAGACCACGAGCTCCAAGCTGAAGACCACGAGCTCCCCCCTTTAACCCAAGACCGGCACCTGTAAGAGCAACACCTTTTGCAAGGGAGGGAACACCCTTTGCTTTTCCAACCGCTTTTCCAATGAAGTCTCCACTCATTCCACTACAAAACTGCGTTGCGGCCTTAAATCCGGCCATGAGCATCGCCATGCCGATCAAAAAGCTTAAGAAGTTATTCAATTCAAGAAGAGATGAGGTGAAGTCTGCATTATTTGAATCTGCAGAAACGACGAATCCTGAATTCGCGGCGATATTTCCCGCCCCAGCTACCGCCAGGGTCAGCCACAAGAAAAACATCAGAACCGGACCAACAGCCACAAGACATTTAAACTCATTCCACCATTCTGCATAAGCATTCGAACTGATAATCCCATCCTTTCCTGCCACGCCTCCCATAAACCATGCCAATGGAGCAAGCACAACCAACACCCAAAGCATGATGATGCGGAACAACAAAATGGCGACGAGAATAATGAGTGTTCCTAACACCCAAAGCGTCAAAATCACTGAGGCAACACCTGCCGCAAAAAAATCAAATGAGGTACCAGCTCCTGTGCTCCCTGATTCCGTGACAGCCGTCACAGAGGAATTCGCGCTCACAGAATAGATTTCATTCAGTCCTAAAAGCTGAATGAAGTTACCGGCAGCGATCTCTCGAAGAGCATTGGCGAATGTCAACATGATCACCTGTCCAAAGTCGATCATGATGCCACACAAGGTCTTTGAAAAGTTAATCACGATCGCGAAAATCAAAAGTCGTGGAACTTGCTGTTGCCACTTAAAACGCTGATTCCCGAAAATCGTTCCAAACGCAATGATAATGAGAACGATGACGAAAAACATGTTGACGGTATCGCGAACAATCGCCCACCCCGCTTTGACCACCGGATTCCCTGTGAAATTATTGTACGTCATGATCGGCACCATCGTATCGATCAAAAGAACAATCATCTTTGTCAAAACGCCCGCAATACTAAAGGCAAAATCCGCAAAGATTTTCAAAATGGAATCAACGTCTAACTCAGCGGCATGTGCAGGCAAACCGGCAAACAATAACAAGAATGAGAATACAAAAATTCCACCAGCACGAAGTTTTGTGTGGCTGAGCTTCTTTGTGCAACTCAAAACGATTGTCTTAAGCGCCAACAAACGCAGAATAAACCATGGCATAACTATCAAAAGTATAACACGAAAAACACTCTTTGTTATGCGAGAAATGGGGATAAGAAAAGCCTCGACCGTATGTCGAGGCGTGTCGTGTTGTTGGAACTAGTCGATGTGACCATCGACGATCGAACTCGTACTTCCGAACCACAGCAGAGCACTGCAACCCAGACTCGTCTCGTCACTGCTTCCAGGACTCCAGGTCACGAGATCGTTCTCGTCCCACGAGTCCTCATCCAGGGTGATGTCAACCGCGACTCCGTACTCGAGATACGCACTCGAGTAGTGACCATAGCAGTACCAGTCATCGCTCACCCCGTCTCCATCGCTGTCGACGTTGACGTTGAAGCGCACTCCCAGCAGTCCGTCGTAGTCCCCTTCCTGGCTCCAGCTCACTTCGTCGTCGCTGGTCGTACTCGTCGAGGCACTCCAAGAGTCCCCCAGACTAGACACCGCGAAGATCGGCTGGACCGTGAGCGTGAGTTCCGGGTAGGTCGCCGGGTAGTCGACGTCGATCGTGAGAACACTGGTCGTCTCCTCATCATCGTCGTCTTCCTCCTCTTCCCCGCTGTCTTCCTCGCCTTCGCCCTCCTCTTCGGCGTCTTCTTCCGCCGGTTCGTCTTCGTCCTCGGTCGGGTCGTCGCTGTGCTCCTCCTCGTCATCCTCATCCGAGGTCTGCTCGTCGTCATTGTCGTCGTTGTCGTTGTCATTGGCATGACCGTCCGACTCGCCACCGACTCCAGGACCTCCCGAGATGTCCATTCCTCCGCCACAGGTCGTGACGGCCGTGAAATCGACACACATCTGGTCCACGGCACAGCTTCCGACCAAATGGAGCTCACCGACGATCCCGTCCTCCACCGTCTGAATCGACCGATGGAAGTAGCTCATCAGCAAGTACACGTCCCAGGTCGCGACCGGAAGCGCATACCCTCCTGAGATCACCCACACGTCCGACGCATCTTCCTCTGTGACGAGCGTGCCGTCTCGCAGACCCAGCCAGTCCGCACTCGGAGGCCAGTTGGTCATGTAGTTCGACGCATCTGCGTAGGTGTCAGGCCAGTTGCTCAGACCGTAATCGAGACCCCAAGACGCCATGACGTGCTCCCATCCCGTTCCGCGCACACGTGCGCGATACCGATTGGGATCACTTTCACTCCCCACGATCAGCCACAGGTCCTCTTCCGTATCGAATCCGGCATCGATGAACATCTCGCCGTTGAGATCGCTCCCTTCTCCGTAGCACGCAAGTTCCTGCGAAGAAACGAGCGTAACATCATTGAAGTCGTACCCCAGACCCCAGAAGGTACTCTCGTTCTCGATCCAACGAGTATCTCCGTTTTCGAGAACGTACACCTGGGCGTTGTCCGGCGTCTTGATGAGCGTCCCGTCAGGATGCCACAGGTTGATCGAGAGGTCGGACTCGTAGAAGTGCCCGTCCTGAGCGTCCCCTTCACTGCGGATCCCGCACACGAACTCCTCGGACGTGATCGTCTCGCTTCCCGTGTGTTCCGTTGCGTCCCCCGCCCAGTAGGATGCGGGGATCGACACTCCGTTGTCGGCCGTCAGCGAGGCATCGCCTTCGTGCAGACCGATGTGAATGTGGTCACCATTGCAGTTGCCCGTGCACCCCTCGTACCCGAGGATCGTTCCCTCGGCCACCTCCTGACCATCGGTCAGGAAGATGTCATCCAGGTGCGCGATGACCACGTAGGTTCCATCTCCCACCTCGATGTTGACGTGGTAGCCGAAGCCCGACGTGGCGGACTCCATGTGCACACGTGCCACCCCCGAGACGGGCGCGAACACTTCTTCGTCCGTGACGTTGCTCGTGTCCAGGTCGATGTCGTACTTCGTCGAGACGCCCTGGTGCGAGTAGGAGCCGTGAGCTCCCTGCGTGCACATGAGTTCCTGGCCCTTGGGAACCGGCACCTGAATGACGAACGTATCGCCACCCTGGTCACTGGAACTGATGCTCGAGGAGCTCTGAAGCACGTCAGCGACACACCCCGTGAGGATGAGCATGACGAAGATGCAGAGGGAGAAAACGTTCTGTCGATCGAGGGACATGATGCACTCCTGATGATGTGCCTGTCTGATGGGTTGGTGACCCCTGTGGTCAACCTTCCCGGGCGGCGCGCCAGATCTTGCGCCCCGACCCGTGTAGGTCGACGTCCTTCCCTCTCTCCCTCAAAGAAGAACTCTTGATTCATACATCTGCCCCCTCTCAGATGTATGCATCTGATCGTCTGTGAAACCACAACCTCGTCACCGCTGAACAGAACCTCTTCTATCTCACCCGTTCCTCCATCAAATGAGAAAGTCACGCTTCTACGATCTATATTCAGAACATCAAAAAACCACTTGATGGTCAAGCGGTTTTTATCTAAATTTAGGTTCTTTTTTGTTCACGATCGTTTTACGGATCAGAACAAGTTAACACATTTATTCAACAAAGCGTTTTCATTTGTTGTTCTCTGACAACTTCGAAACGACACTGTGAACAAGGGTCTATTCTGACACTTTCTCAATAAGATCTTTTCCCATCCAAGGACGCAAAACTTCTGGAATGCGCACAGATCCATCAGCTTGCTGATAGTTTTCGAGAATCGCTACCAATACACGTCCAATCGCAAACGCTGTTCCGTTCAACGCATGCGCAATCACGTTCTTCTCCCCCATTCGAACGCGTGTGTTCAATCGACGTGTTTGAAAATCTGTCGTGTTTGAGGTGGAACTTGTTTCTCGGTACGTCTTGAGTGATGGGAGCCATGTTTCGATGTCGTAGGTACGTGACGATGGAGACCCGGTATCTCCACTGGAAAGCTTCATTACGCGATGTGGAAGCTTCAATCCTTGCATCAAACGTTCTTGGATAGACAAAAGGAGTTCATGTTCCTCATTTGATTTCTCTGGAGTCGTGAAACTGAACATTTCGACTTTATCGAACTGATGCACGCGAATAATTCCACGCGTGTCTCTTCCGTACGCCCCCGCCTCTCGACGATAACACGGAGAAAACCCCAGATAACGCAGAGGAGCCTTTTTCTCATCGATAATCTCATTCATCAACATCGGTCCGATGGCCTGTTCACTCGTTCCAATCAAGACAAGATCGTCATTCTTCAAATGATAGATCTCTTCCTCTCCCCCCTTCTCTAAGTATCCCATCGCCCCCATAGCTTCGAGAGAAACCATGTGTGGAGGAAGAACAGGGACGAATCCTTCTTTCACAGTTTCTTGGAGAGCATACTGCAACAGGGCGAACTCAAGTAACACCGCATCCCCTTTCAAGTAAGCAAAACGCGCGCCAGAAACCTTTGCAGCTCGATCCATGTCGATCAGATCAAGATCTGCCCCAATATCTAAGTGATCCTTTGGTTCGAAATTAAACGCCGTGGGCTCTCCATACATCCGTACAACTTCATTTGCAGATTCGTCTGGACCAATCGGCACATCACTCTGAAGCACGTTTGGGTAACGTTTTAGTTCTGTTGAAAGCTCAGACTCGACCTGACTCAACTCAGTTTCCTTCTCTTTCACCTGTTCTTTGAGTGTTTTCCCTTCTTCAATCAAGGACGTTCGCTCGGCTTCTCCAGAAACGGACGGGATCTGTCCCGCAATTTCATTCGCACGAGTCCGCAAGACCTGAACCTCCTCAATGATGACGAGGCGTCGGGCGTGTAAATCAGTTGCCACCTGAATATCAATCGTCTTTCCACGATTGAGGTTATTTTGAGCGATACGCTCAGGCTCTTCAAGAAGAAGTTTAATGTCGATCATACGAAGACCATCATGCCGTATCCAGCCAAAAAAGTGAAGTTCACGCTTATTTGTCGGAAGTCGACCTTACGACAATGTTGACTGAAACGAATTTATTGTAATAATGAATACATACCCCCTTACTAATTCTTATTGGTTGGGGGGTTTATGTTTTCAGAAAAATTTACAACTGGAGAATACTATCATGTATACAATCGTGGAGTAGATAAACGGAATATTTTCAATTCAGAAGATGATTTTCGACGTTTTGTCGAGAGTCTCTATGTTTTCAACAACCGGGATACAGGTAGCGCGCTCTCTTTTAAAAGACGGAGGCGACAGTCTTACTCAATCGATGACCAAATCGTTCGCATTCATCTCTTTGCTCTCATGCCAAACCATTATCATTTGTTGATAAAAGAAATAAGAGAGGGTGGAATTTCGTTCTTCATGCAAAGACTTGGAACAAGTTATACAAAATACATCAATTTAAAGGAAAATCGGACAGGACATCTACTGGAAAGCGGGTTCAAAACAAGACATGTACAGTCGCAAACACATCTCGAACATCTCACGAGATATATTCATCTTAACCCGCTTGACTTACTTGAATCAGGGTGGAAGACGAACCCGATACAAAATAAAACATCTACATCAACATTCCTTTCATCCTATCAATGGTCAAGCTTCTACTATTATTACAATTCGATTGAATCTTCTTTTTTAGATCAAAGTCTGTTAAAGAACCTATTTTCTTCTCCTCAAGATCATCTTCACTATATGTTTCAACACAATGCGTTTCCCAAAAGCAATATTTACTCAATAAAGTCGTAAGTCCGACTTACGACAATACAAATAAAAAGACGAGGGGTTGAATCCTCGTCGAGTTGGGCTGTGTTGCCCAGAGTGTGCCGTGGACTACTGGAGTCCCGTGCACTTCTTGAATCGTGCGTCGCACTTGAGGGTCGTGAGACCTGGGGTCACGGTGAGTGACCCCGTTTGTACGTCATCGCGACCTGGCATGGTCACGCTTACGCGATACGTTCCCTGCGGAACCTCGCGCGAGCCGTTGGTGAGGGCGTAGGACCCACCATCACCCACGAGTGTAACCGAGACCGTCGTGTCCCCGACCAAGATCAGGCGAACCTGAGCCTTGGAAGAGACCGTGACTTCGGGGTCTGGCGCGGGTGGGGTGACCACGACCTTCGGTGTGGTCGTCACCTTCGGAGCGACCGTGACCTTCGCCTTGGGGACGACCACTTCGGCCACCACTTCGGGTTCAGGTTCTGGCTCCGGAAGCACGAGATCCGGAATCGGCTCAGGCTCCAGAGTCACTTCAGCAACCTCCACGACCGGTTCGGGCATGGGGGCACGCGTGGCGTACCAGATCCCCCCTCCCGCAAGGAGAAGGAGGACGATAACGACCGAAGCGACCATCCTCATGAGACGACGCTTGGACTGGGCGAGGGCGCTTGCGACGTCCTCCGCGCCCCCTCCTTCGTCCAGACTCGACCATGTGCCGTCAGCCTGAGCGAGGAGGGGAACTTCGGAGGCGAAGGCGAACTGGATGTCACCGTCCTCATCGACGGGAGGCTCGTGACCTTCCTGTGCTCTGGTATGAGCAGGTTGGAGCGTCCCACCGACACGGGGGATCTGCGGATCAGGGGCATCCACAGCTTCTTCCAGGGCCTTCTTCGCCATGGCACTTCCGAGCTTCGGCGTGTCCGGCGGATCTACGGGGATCTCACCGAGCTTGATCCGAAGCTCGAGTTCATCGGCCATGGATGCCGCAGTCTCGAAGCGGTCTTCCCGATTCTTGGCGGTCGCCTTCCGAATGACCGACTGGAGTACCTCGGAGATCCCATCGAGTCGCTCGGGATGCTCCCTGAGCTGTTCGTGGAACGCACTCTGTCCGAGGTTACCCAGGGTGAGCATCACGTAGAGGGTCACCCCTACCGCGTGAATATCTGACCGATGGTCGATGAGGTCGACCTCCCCGTGCAACTGCTCAGGAGACATGTAGGCCCACGTCCCCATCGTGCTACCCGCACGGGTATGCCCCCTGGTCGCATCCATCACTCGGGCTATCCCGAAATCGATGATCTTGGGGATCCCCATCTCCGTGAAGAGGAGGTTTTGGGGCTTCATGTCTCGATGGACGACCCCCTGGTCGTGCGCAGCTTGGAGACCACGCAAAGTGGCGATGATCACCTGAACGGCCTGACGCGGAGGCATCTTACCGTTGGTGTTGAGATGGTCCTCGAGCGAACCGCCCGTCACGAGATCCATGACGATGTAGGGAGTGTCCCCTACCACTCCCATCTCGTGTGCCTTCACGAGGTTGGGGTGGTCGAGTTTGTAGGCGATGCGAGCCTCGGTTTCGAACCGATCTCGCATGACGCGACTCCTGAGAAGCGTGGCGTGGATGAACTTCATGGCACGTCGGCTGTCGAGCACCGTGTGCCGAACGTCCAAGACGTACCCAGCTCCTCCAGCCCCAAGGATCCTCTGGAGCTTCCAGACCTTGAGCGGTGCAAGCAGGGCCTCCACCGCATTGAGTACTTCGCGATTGTGTACTGTCATGGCGCGAGTGCCTCTTGGGTGGGGGTGACGGTGGACTTGCCCGGCAGATGGCCGGGTTTGTGCCCAGGGCCGAACTTCACCGTGAAGCCGACCCCGAATCCTGTTGCCGTGATGGCAACACCCGCCGAGATGAGCGATGCCGTCCCGAGTCCGTTCACACGGTTCTCGAGTCCCGTTCGTTCGGCGTCAGGCGTGGAGGGATCCTGATAGACCCCCTTCTGTTGCATCGCGACGCCGTAGCAGACGCCACTGACAACCGCCGAAGCGATCGCCACGCCGTACCACGGACGCGGATCCTTGAGGATCGACGGCCGACGGAGATCCTCGAGATCGATCCCGAGATCTTCAGCGGTCAGCCCGAAGGCGTTTCCGCTCCAGTTGGGCGTCGCTTCGCCTGGCTGGACGTAGCGGGTCTCCCGCAGGGTGTCGACCTCCTCCACGGTCTGGAAGACCTGGATGATGACGGGGGTCAGCGAGTAACGCGCGGCATTGCGCACACCACCGACGAGGACGTACCCACCCGGAGGCGGGTAGATCTTCTCGCCATCGCCGTCAGCCAGCATCTCGGCTTCCTTGTAGAGCGTGAGGAGCGGATGCCCCTCGCCCGCGACGTCGGCCGGGAACGTGTAGCCAGGCTCCAGCAAGAGGCTCGCGTGGAGCTCCCGCTTGGCCCGGGTGTAGTCCTCGGCGATGAACGCCTCCATCGCCATCAGGCGGTGGAAGGCCGAGGCGTCCTGCTTGGTGAGAGCCTGTCCCACGCACGGCAGGATCTGCGCACGCGCAAGGCTCGCCTGCGTGAGCAGTCCTTCTGCGTCGAGCTCGGCGAACGCCTGTTCGGCCTTGGTTCCAGCTTCACTGAGCTGACTGACCTGGGTCGGCTCCTCACACATGGCCATCGCCACCTGCGGGAACATCATCGTACACAGCGCCAAAAGCGCCAGGGTCCAGAACTGCTTCATGACGATCTCCCTTGGTGGATCTGAATGAATAGGTGGAACGAGATTTGAGAAAGAACGACGGCTTTTTTTATCATTTTTCCTCCACAAAGTCAATGTTAACACGCTCCCCTCAACGGAAATAAAAAACCTCTCGTTTCCGAGAGTTTATCCACATTTTTTCCACGACGTTTGTCAAAAACCTTTGATTTACCTCTATTTATAGGCATAAGGGGTTGACAAAATGTCAAAATTGCGGTCAACTGTATACAGAAAGTACCTTTCATCAACCAACCCGCTCCTCCGCCAAAAACGGAGAACGGGGCAACACGAGGTGACCCATGACCCGCATCATCACGCTGGCCATCTTCGCCCTGCCCCTCGCCGTTCTGGTGGGGTGCGGACCGACCGACAACGACTGCCAGTCCGAGGACTGCAACGGCAACGGCACCGTCGACACCGGCGAGTACTCGGTAGAAACGCTGGGTCAGTGCGCTCGCAAGGTCTATACCTCGGGTATCGAGACTGGCTGGAACTGCCAGTTCACGGTCCTGGCTCCGGAAGGAGTCGAGCTCGACCTGATCAGCACCCAGCTCTACGACTCCGGATACTTCATCCAGTGTGAAGACGCCACCAAGTGTACGATGACCCTCGGACACGGCACCACCAGGCTGGACGCCGAGGACGAGGAGTACCTCCTGGTCGGCGCAACTCCTGGGGCAACCAGCAACTTCCAGCTCTCGATCTCGGAAGACTTCCAATTCACCATGTGGTGGCAGGGCGTACAGAGTGCGGTTCTCTGCGACGTCAGCGCCGATGAGCCCTGCATGATCGATCCCTGGAACTTCGAGGGGTCCTACGCCGTGCAGTTCGACAAGACCTGTACCGACCTCAGCAACGACGACCAGGTCCGGATCTACACGGCCTTCGACGACTTCGCCGCTGGCGATGGACTCGTCCATCTCTGGGGTGCCCCCAGCACTGATGCACTCACCACCAACCGTGAGATCGGTGGTGAGGACTCTCCCGACTACTTCACGGGTTACATCAGCGATGCCAACGACTATGTTCTCTTCCAGCAGTGGACGGAGGACGACGAGCTCTGGAGGGAAAAAGAGTATACCTGCCCCTGATCCACCCACAACAACCGTCTCATGACGGCACGCGCGACTCTTTCGAGGGTCGCTATTATTTTTAAATAAAGAGCTAATACAACTTCCGTGTTGGTTTTTGCCCCTGTCTAAGAGCCAGATACCAGGCAGCGAGAATGAGCTTTCTTTGAAGTGAGAACCCTCGATGGCAACGGAATAGTTCCTTGAGTCT